>LKMJ01001130.1_pt1 | contig 22875 bp, 36 predicted proteins | sample 643391 | NCBI WGS metagenome assembly LKMJ01 (sample SAMN04112250, study PRJNA286221) | soda lake metagenome | biome: soda lake; feature: Kulunda Steppe; material: water; isolation source: sample PL-Br10 brine of Picturesque Lake | place: Russia: Kulunda steppe | collected 2010-07
CCACCTCTCCACCCCCATCAAATCCCAAATGCTTTCACCCCATCAAACCCCAACCCACCTCTCCACCCCCATCAAATCCCAAATGCTTTCACCCCATCAAACCCCAACCCACCTCTACACCCCCATCAAACCCCAGCCCACCTCTGTACCCCCATCAAATCCCGAGTGCTCTCATCAAAAGTTTTGGCTGTGCCTGAGGCACCCCTCGGCCAACAGAGGGCGCAGGCAACCAGGGAAAGCAGCGTGGAGCGCATCAATGTCTTGTCCATGTCCGCATTCAGCTCAAGGATTTGGGCTGCACTTGGGCACTCCTGGGCAAACAAAGGGCGCGAAGGTGTGGGAACCGCTGCAAAATGCTGCAGCCCTTGCCTGCATCTTTCACACACACACACACACACACACACACCTCCTGGGCAAACAAAGGGCGCAAAGGTGTGGGAACCGCCGCATAATGCTGCAGCCCTTGCCTGCATCTCACACACACACACACACACTAGCGCACTAAATACGCGTGCAACAAAGAATAAATGCGCATGAAAACTCATGTGCTCAAACATGCGCAATTATATGACATAAATTCTCCATGCTCATTCCCACACACATGCACACGCACGCATGCAGGTGGACACCCTCAAATCTCGCATCTCCAGCATCATGGCGCAAGTGGCCACGCCCCGCGTGCTGCCTGGCCAAGCGCCTACCACGCAGCCCCCGCTGCAGCAGCTGCAGCCGCCGGCTACGCCGGCGGCTTGGCCCCAGCATTCAGCCACTGCAGTGACACTGAGTGCTGCAGCCAGGGCTGCCCCTGTCGGCAATGGTGGTGGTGTACACTCGAGCGGAGGTCCTCCAGGCGCCCTGGGCGTGTTGCAGGTGTGCATGCAGGGTGTGCAAGGGTGTGCACGCTGGGTGTGCTTGCGGGTAGGCAGAGGCGCTTGCGGGCAATGCAGGGGCAGGCGAGCGATCAGTGGGTTAGTGGTTGGTCTGAGCAGGATTGCAGGGCCTGTCGGTACAGCTTTGCTCAATTTTTGCATGATGTGCGCACGATGCAGACTCGCCTCAGGCGCCCATGATAAACGCGCATGCGCAAAAGCATGCACGCACACACACACATACACATACACACAAATAATACCAGGCAAACCCACGCCTCACATTGTTGAAGGTGCATGTGCATGCACGCCACTTGTTGCACTTCCTGCAAACCTGCAGCTATGCAGCTAAAGTAGAGCTGCCCCATGTTTGTGCCCCCGCAGCTAGATGCAGAGCTGGAGAGGGTGCTTGACAGTGCCCTGGCCCAGGCGCAGGCCACGGTGGCGGCATGCGCGTTGCTGGAGGTGCGCTGTTCCCCTTTTGGTCAATGAATGCGCGTGCTGTTGCTGGTGTGTGTGTATGTACAGGTATGCCTGCCCTGTTTTGCTCTCACACGCCCGTGCGCCCGGCTGCTGCGGCATGTGTTTTGTACTATGACTCATAGTACGAGCTTATGTTTTGTACTGTGGCCTGTTCAGGCCATGTGTCAGAAGCAAATTGTCAGCACAGTGTTAGCACATGGTCAGCACAGTGTTAGCACATGGTCAGCACAGTGTTAGCACATGGTCAGCACAGTGTTAGCTCATGGTCAGCACAGTGTTAGGTCATGGTCAGCACAGTGCTTGCACATTGTCGGCACAGTGTTAGCACATGGTCAACACAGTGCTAGCACATGGTCAGCACAGTGTTAGCACATGGTCAGCACAGTGCTAGCACATGGTCAGCACAGTGTTAGCACATGGTCAGCACAGTGTTAGCACATGGTCAGCACAGTGTTAGCTCATGGTCAGCACAGTGTTAGCACATGGTCAGCACAGTGTTGGCTCATGGTCAGCACAGTGTTAGCACATGGTCAGCACAGTGTTAGCACATGGTCAGCACAGTGTTAGCTCATGGTCAGCCGGAGAGGGTCTAGATTGTGGGGCCTACTGTTCATACCTTGTAAGCTGTGACACTTGAGCTGTGACCCCCCAAGATCACCATCTGAGGCTCAGATTGAGGTCCCCCCAAGCCTGATCTGGACGGCGCCAGCACCCATATACCGCATGGGCCACATGTGACGTGCAGCTCAGAGCAGGAGGCCTCACCTCTGTGCTGCCACGCTGCCATGATGGCCACAATAGCTGCCCAGGCCTCACCTCCATGCTGCCACACCTCCGTGCTGCCACGCTGCCATGATGGCCACAATGGCTGCCAAGGCCTCTCCTCTTTGCTGCCACCCTTTCTGCGATGGCCGCGATGGCTGCCAAGACCTCCCCTTCCTGCTGCCACGCAGCCATGATGGCCACGATAGCTGCCGAGGCCTCATTTCCGTGCTGCCACGCTGCCATGATGGCCACCCTTGTGCGCTGGCACTGCAAGCTGGCGCCCTGGCTGGCCTGGCTTGGCGCCAAATGCTGTTGCTGCGCTCCATATGCCTTGGCTGTGCTCCACCTGTGGGTGGCCTTGCTGCCCCAACCACTACCCTCCCATACGCGTCGGCAGGTGAGCCATTGGGAGCTCGAGCGCGGCCTGGCGGGTGTCGCCCTGGCGCAAGGCCACATGGCGGGGCTGCAGCGGGAGCTGGCGGCGGGCCGCATGTCCACCGCCCTGGTGATGGCGCAGGTGCGGGCGTGATGAGGAGGCCATGCGTGGGGCGCTGCTTTGGTTGGGCAGCCCCCATGTTGTGGGGCTGCAGCGGGAGCTGGCCGCCGTCCTGGTCCATGGTCCTGGTGGAAACTCAGGCACCGGCCTTTTTTCTTTAGCGAGAGGGATGCCACCCAGCGCGCATGCGTGGGGAGGGGGGCAGGGTCGGTCGTTGCGTGGTGCGGTGCTGCATTCTTGTTTGGCAGCAGCTGTACCGAGAAGAGGGGCTGCCCCTGGGTCTAGCGGCAAAGGCTGCTTGTCGGCTCCTACATCTGTGTATGGCCCTGGCAATGGCGCAGGTGCAGGTGAAGGAAGATGCAGGGCCCAGATTGACCTAGAAAGGCATGGGTGGGCTGGCCTAGGTCATGCACTAGTGTAGCCCATGTTGGCCCTGGCTCCATTTTGGAGGGGCACATGCGGGCAGGCGCGAGTGTGAGCGTTGCACACATGCTGGTGGTGCAGGCTACCGCTTTCAGTGGAGGTCTTGGGGGATAGTGCAGGCACAGGCGCAGCCGCAGGCTGTCGCAGCTATTGTGCGCCAGGTTGCAGGCGCTTTTGGCGGCAGTGACGGCATATGCGTACAGCTGCAGGCTGCCGCAGTGGGCGTGCGTGCCACAAGCGGCGTGCCCGTGCAGGAGCTGCGCGTCTTCCTCCTGCTCCTCCTGTGCTGTCACAGCGCCTGCTGCGTCACTCCAACAGGGCGCCTGCGCCGGAGCTGCAGCCCTTCATGGGCTGTGTGCTGTGTGCGCTCATGGCCTGCGTGTCTGCATGCACGCCCGCGCAGGAGCTGCAGGCCCTCATGGGCTGTGTGCTGTGGGCGCTCATGGCCTGCGTGTCTGCATGCACGCGCAGGAGCTGCAGCCCTTCATGGGCTGTGTGCTGTGGGTGCTCATGGCCTGCGTGTCTGCATGCACGCCCGCGCAGGAGCTGCAGGCCCTCATGGACTTGCCCACGTCTAGCCCTCGGCCCCCCCCCCATGCGGAAGGCGTGGCGCTCACCCTGGGCAGCCGCACCACCCACGGCCCACAAAATCTGGGCGTGAGCCCACCACATGCGCACACAGGTGTGGGTGAGAGGTCTGTGGTGTGGCGGTGGGGTGTGGGTTTGGGTTGCAGGAGTGAGCGGCCAGAAGCGGTGTACGTAGCAGCGCATGCAGGGCGGCTGTGTTACAAACAGCCCCTTTCCTTCACTGCCTTTCCATCCAATGCGCCGCACCTCAGCGAGAAGCTGCGCGCAACAGCAAGGAGCAGCGCATGGTAACAGGGAGCAGCGCATGGTAACAAGGAGCCGGGCATAGCGGTGACTTGCTGTGCACAAGGACTTCAGCAGCACGGCAGCAAGAAGCTGCGCATGACAAAGCTGGACTTCTCACCATCAGCTGGCCATGCCTGCGCACGCACGCAGGCAGCCTGGGCCTCCTCAATCACTGTCACTGCACTGCCGCCCACAACTGCGCGCTCCAGCAGGAAGCCCTGCTGTGCTGCGCCACAGCATCAAGCTGCACGCGCGGGAAAAAGCAGCTGCGCGCAGCAAGGTAGACGCGCGGCTTACTTGCCTGCTCACCCCTGCAGGCGCCCTGGCCCTCCCAGCGCCACACACGCACACCTTGCTGCCCAGCGCCAGTGCACACCCCCAGCAGTCCACCAACTGGGCCATGGCCCAGAAAGGCCCCAGCAGCAACAACAGCGCCGGTGCTGGCAGCCAGGGCACCCAGCGGGGCAGGGGCAGCGGCAGGGAGCCCATCCACTTAGGGAAGCTACAGCTTGACGTGGAGGGCGCGCGGCGGGCCGCGATGCAGGCGGCCGCGTGCAGCAAGACAGCGGAGGGGCTGCTGCAGGGGCTGCGGCAGGCGCTGCCGGAGTGGATGGAGGTCTCGCGGGCGAGGGTGCGTTGTTTGCTGCTTCTGCACAGGGAGAGGGTGGGGCGCTCATGCGCACGCGCGTGTGTGTGAATGGTGGGTTCCTATTGCATGTGTGCGTGCAAGCTCGTGGAAACACCGGCCATACGTGCGTGCAAGCTCGTGGAAACACTGGCCACATAATGTATGCTAACATCCACATGCGCTCGTTCACAGGAACGCGCACGTGCACACACCACAGAGGGACAAATAACAGTTTTGCATTGAGCTGTTACATGTGTATGAAGGACACAAGCCAACGCCGTGCATGCGCGCACTCACGTGGGCGGTGTGTGCCTCCGCTCTGCAGTGTCACTCACAGTTCAGCGAGGAGCTCTCCCGGCTGCGCGTGCTGGTTGACAGCCAGCAGGCTGTTGTGCAGCAGGGGCAGCAGCAGCAGCAGCGCCCTGAAGAGACTGAGGTGAGTGGAGAGCTCTGGGCCCTTTGCATCCTTGAATTGGCTGCAGCGCTCTTCTGCCCATAGAGCCTGTGGAGCCTAGAGTGTGAACGCACCACAGCAGAAGCAGCAGCAGCCTCTGGGCTGTTGGTGCTGCATTGGCGTGGCATGAACAAAATGAACACTGCCACTTCACTCCAACGGCGACGAGCCCCGCATCCAGCTGCGCATTGTTCGGCTGCACGTTGTTTGGCTGCGCCTTGTTTGGTCGCACGTTGTTTGGCTGCACGTTGCTTGGCTGCACGTTGTTTGGCTGTACGTTGTTCGGCTGCACGTTGTTTGGCTGCACGCTGTTTGGCTGCACGTTGTTTGGCTTGCTGCTGCAAAGAGCACGCCTTCTGAGACTGCGCGTGTGGGGGCGCATGCATCTGTCTGGGTGCCCTGGCTGGCGTGCAGAGCAGCCTCCTGCAATGCGCACGCTCCGCAGGGTGGCATGTCCAGCATCCGGCTGCGCATGTCCATGCTGCAGCAAGAGCACACGGGGCTCATGTCAGAGTGCACGTCCCTCCAGAACCAGCTTCTGGCAGTGACACGCAGGGGAGGTGAGTGACACGCAGGGGAGGAGTGACACACAGGGGAGGAGATTGACACGCAGGGGCGGTGAGTGACACGTAGGGGCGGTGAGTGGCTCGGTGGGGTCGCATCGGGTGGGGCATGTGAGAGCCAAGAGATGAGCGCTCTGGAGCAAACAGATGCAGCACGCAGGGGCGGTGAGTGGCTCGGTGGGGTCGCATCGGGTGGGGCATGTGAGAGCCAAGAGATGAGCGCCCTGGAGCAAACAGATGCAGCACGCAGGGGTGGTGATTGACTGTGGCAGAGGTAGCTGGAGAGGAGGCCTCGCAGCAGGCCTCGAGCAACACAGACAATACGTGGCCACAGGTGCTGGGCTCATTGCGAATCCGGTAGAGCGGCAGAGCTCACTGCCGATGCATCATCACGTGGTTCATTGTGGGCAGCCCCTGCGTGCCGGCCGCTCACGTAAATCAGCAATTGTGTTGTGTGAATGCATGGCCGCATCATGCAGGAGAGCATCAGCCCCAGCGCGATGCCTAATTGCACCGGGGCCCCATAATGCACACAGAAGCCCCTGCCCCTGTGCAATGACCACTCCTAGTAGGGCCTGTAGTGTCTACACGCCACGTCTGGTAGCTGCCTGGCCATGCCACGACCCTGCCCTGCTCAAGATCCACCTTGCGGCTGGCTGCCGCACTGCTGGCTGATGGCCCTGCTGATGGCTGATGGCTTTGCTAGTGGTCCGTGGCTTCCCCTGATGGCCTCTGCTTCCTCGGATGGCCTCTGCTAGTGGTGATCCAGCTGGTGGCTGGCGGCCACGCTGGAGGCCAGCGCCTCTCTGCTGGTGGTCCCCTACTTGGTTGGCGGCCCTGCTGACAGAGCATTTCAGAGATGTTGCTGCAAAACACGTATGACACAGTCCAGCTGGTGGCTGGCGGCCACACCTGAGGCCACACCTGAGGCCACACCTGAGGCCGCACCTGAGGCCACACCTGAGGCCGGCACCCCTCTACTGGTGGCCCTCTGCTGTGGCCGCGCCCCCGCGTGCCTCTGCCCTTTCTTGCCTGTCTTTGCCTGTGTGACCGTGCGCCGTGTGCTGTGTGCCTGTGCCGTGTGCCTCTGCCCTTCCTCGCGTTTGACACCAAAGGTGCTCAAGCGCATGCACTTGTGCACCTGCCACACCACACACCTGCCCTGCAGGCAAGCTGCTGGTCGCCCTGCAGCGCAAGCTTACCTGTCCCTGCCTCACTCAAATGAATACGTGTGTGTGTGCAAGCTTACCTGTCCCCGCCTCACTCAAATGAATACGTGTGTGTGTACAAGCATGCCTGTCACACCACACCCCTGCCCCGCAGGCGAGCTGCTGGCTGCCCTGCAGCGCACGCTACCGCTGCCACCAGAGCTGGCACAAGGATTAAGGGATGGCATGACCCTTCATCCCGACCCAGGCGCAAACAGCCGCGGCGGTTTTCCGGACACGGCAACTGGCGACTGTGGCAGTGGTAGTAGCAGCAGCAGCAGCTGCTGCAGCGGCGGGGGGGGCATGGGGGGCGCAGGACAAGCTGCGCTTAGGCGCAGGCAGGGAAGCGTGGCTTGGGGCAGGGATGCGGACGGGGTGTTCTCTCGGGCGGTGCAAGCCATGCAGCAGGTGGGTGCTGCTGCAGGTGCATGCAAGTGTGCGTGCATGCGGGTGGGAGTGTGGACGTGTGGCTGGTGGGAGTGTGGACGTATGGCTGGTGGGAGTGTGGAAGTATGGCGGGTGGGGGTGTGGACGTGTGGGTGTGGGCAGGTGGTTACTTGGGCGGAGCAGGCCATGGGTGGATAAGAAGTAGGGGGGATGTGTTGCAGGCAGCGTGAATGTGTGCTGGAGGCCACACTAGCTGTGAATGGGTGCTTGAGATAATGTGGGCCGTATAGGCGCTGCAGGCCACGTGAGCCGTGTGTGATGCAGGGTGCAAAAAAAAGGCGCACGGCTGCGTGTGAGGGGGATGGAGCGAGAGAGGGGAGGGGCGGGTGCTCATCATAGAGGGCCACTGAGACCAAGCAGCAGATGGGTGCTTTGGGCTGCATGACTGTGTGTGTACGTTTGCTCGCTTGCTGTGTGAGGCTTGTATGTGCGTGTCGCGTGTGTTGCGTGATGCGTGTGTGCATGATCGCGTGTGTTGCGTGATGCGTGTGATGCGTGTGTGCATGTCTTTTCCATGCGCACGTGCCAATAAGGTAGTCAGTTGGGCATGCAGAAGGTGATCAATCAAATGAGCAAGCGCTTGTGGCTGGGGGCTTGTGGGTGGTGTATGTGTGGCTGCACCCATCTGCTGCTTGGTTCTTTGTTCCCGGGGGGGGACCCTGAACGCCTTTCCCATATTCCTTGCATGCCACATGCACGTGCATCCTGGTCATGCAAGCACGCAGAATAACACATCTCTGCATGCGACGACCCCCTGCTGCGCGCAGCTGCTGGTGTCTTTCCTGCAGCAGCTGGAGGCAAGCGGGCACGCGCAGGGGCATCGCGCATCGCAGCAGCAGGTGAGACCTCCATTCACATAAATTCAGTCATTTTCACTAGCCTTTCTGTACCAAGTTGCTGCATTCAAGTGATTTTGCAACGATTGCTGTGCTTGGCTGTGCGCATGGTTCCTGCCTGCCAGCATGAGGGTGTGGCCTTTGCCAGAGCAAAGCCCACTAGCACAGCGCAACCTTTGGCAGGGCACACCACCAGTGTGATGAAGCGTATTGGCAGTATACTCAGATTCTTTGGCCATGCGATGGAGCTCTTTGACAGGGTAAAGTGCATTGGCAGAAGCAAATGTGCTCACCAGGTCAATGAGCGTCCTTGCAAGAGGCAGCGCCGCCCAGCATGCCTGTGCTTGACCTCTGTCCTGTGCAATCACATATTTTCTTCAAGGTTGCTCCCAGGGGCTGCGCCACACTAAAACCTGCACATGTGCTTTTTGATCCATGCGCCGCGTGCCACAGGATGTGGAGCCGCTCAGGGAGGCGTGCAGGCTGCAGCAGCAGCAGTTGGCCGCGCTGCAAGCCCAGGTGCGTGGAGCGGCGCATGGCATGTGGTGTTGTGCAAGTTGTCCTGGTGGTGGGTAGCACAAGCCCCAAAGACTATGAAAGTATGCATGCGTGTGTGTGCATGCGTGTGTGCGTGCAAGTGAGTGTGAGCCCTGTGCAAAACTGCGCATCCAGAGGAGGGTCTGGCGTGGCTCAAGGAGCGCCACATCCTGCAGCCGACCTCGTGCGTGCCTGCACCTCACTGCGCACAGCTCCAGAGCCTGCTGCACCACGCACACCAAGCCCTAGATGCCGCGCAAGCCGAGAGCGCAGAGGCGGCAAGCAGCGCGCTGCATCAAGCCCTTGAGAGTATGCGCGACGAGGCTGACGAAGTGCAGGTGAGGGCGCGGGTGTGGGCACTGCGCTGCAGCAAGCCGTGCATGAGAAAGGTGCAGAGGAAAGAGGGCGTCAGTACAGGTGAGCTGGGCGACGACGGAAGGGGAGGGCCATGCATGAGCTATGAGGAAGCGAGGGACAGTGGGAAGCGGGACTGTATGGAGCGTGTGAATGGGGCGACACAGAGATGCAAACAGAGGCCCATGAGCAGGGTGACAGTGAAATCAGAGGTGCTGCACTGGGAGGGCATGCGTGGAGAGGAAGTTGGAAATACGTTTGTGTGAGCACGTCGTTTGGGCGCCAGGAGCACCGGTGGGGAGGTGAAAGCCTGAAGACCTTTACATGAGGCTTGGCAGCCTATGCGCAGACCTTGCGTCTGTCCATGCGCAGGCTTTGCATCCTCACCTGCGCAGGCCTTGCATGCTTGTCTGCAAAGGCAGCTTGGCCGAGGCCTGAAGGTCATACATCCGCAGGAGCACCACCATCCACCCTCTGCACAAGCACGCACACGCACTCAATATCACGTAAATGCACGCGCATGCAAGCATGCATGCACACGTCTGCACACATGCACACACAAGCATGCACACACGCACGCACGTGCAGGTTCACATGTACACTTACATGGACACGCACACAAACACATACACGCACACACGCAGGTTGCCTTGAGGCGGCTCGGCAAGGCCTCCACTGCAGCCTGGGACACCACCCTGCAGGGATGGCAGGAGGGCCACCAGCGCCAGCGCGCATCCGCGCGCCAGGCCATCCATGCGCTGCAGGCGGTGGCTGCAGACGTGCAAGGCAGGCTGCATGCGGAAGAACAAGAGCACCAAGTGACGCGGCAGCAGGTGCGAGTGTGCATGTGTGTGCGCGAGTATGTATACATGCGGTCATGTCACGCATGTCTGATGCTCAGCGCAAGGGCTGGTTCCACGACACAGCACCCCTTGCTGTCCTGTACTTGCAGGGTACATAAGACTCATCGAACCTGCCGCCATGGAGCATGCCGTGCTGAGCTTGGTCACATGACACTTGGCTGATGCTGTGCACGAGTGCTGGTTCCACAACACAGCACCCCTTGCTGTCCTGTACTTGCAGAGTGCCCTGGACTCATCGACCCTGCAGGACAAAGCAGAGAACAGCAGCGGTGCTCTGAAGAGGGCTGAGACGGAGCTGCAGTCGGTACGGCAGCAGCTGGCCGCATCCCAGAGAGCACAGGTGTGTGCAAAGGCAGGCTTGTGTCCGAGCAAGCCATCATGATGTATGCATGTGCGCATGGGTGCCCGTTTGTAGAGCATGTCCCTCTCCTTGCACCTGCATCAAACACCCTCTGGCAGCCAAGCAAGCTGCATCGCGCTCATGAGTGGTGGGTAAGCTTTGCGGAGACGAGTGTTGAGCTTGTGGGGAGAAGCATCGAGGGCCACATCATCCGGGTAGCTAGATGCTGACACTGGAAGACAGTGCTGGTGAACTAAGCGTTTGCTGCTGCTCTGCAGGAAGGGTTGATATGATGAGCGCGCACTCTGTGTTTTCTGCTGATCTGCAGGAGGCGCTGGTGAAGGAGACGATCGCGCGGAACAGGCCTGCAAGGATATTGAGCACAGTTGCAGAGGACCCAAGCAGCAGCTGAAACCATGCGTATTGAAACTGACATCAGAGGCACCAAGTCCAGATGACCAACCTAGGACTGTAAAAACTTAATTGCAACAAGACGCATCTCCTAGGATATGCCTGCATGGCCTTGGGTTTTGAAATATGTTATGTTTCGCTTAATTTTTACACCCCTTGCTCCCAGACTAGGAATCCTAGTAGTAATTTCGTGTAGACAAGGCTTCAAGCTTGAGAAACACGTAGAAAACTTCCTGGGACCCAAATTTATTTGTCACCTTGCTTTCTTTGGCATAAGTCTGCTAGGTCAGGGCTTAGCTGCCTGCAAACAGCAGGTGCAGTTTGTCACTTAGCCTATCTGCCTCACATAAGTCACACGGTGTTGTGGAAGTGCATTTGTTCTTCTCCGTGCAATAAAGACATCCCTTCTCTCTTTTCAGATACCATGGATTGTTTCAGGTCAGCGTGAAAAGAAAAGAAAACAAAATAACTATGTAGGCAGTGAAAACACTCCCTACATCAATTAAAGAAGAGGGGTCACCTAGGGTCGAGACACTATGTGACCCCTCCACCAATGGCATTGGCAATGGAAAAGGAAAAGACGTCGATAGGGATAAGAATAATGACTAGCATTGCCACACTCGTGACCATGATGATGATAGAGGTGGCATAAGTGTTTCTCAAAAGCGCATCTGGTACTGACAAGTGAACGAGCTTACTGAACCAAAGCTGGCTGATGGACCAACCCCGGTATAACACCTAACGGCTTGAACTTCAAAATCAGTTACCACCATATCAGACTGTCTTCGGTTTCTTTCTCAGTAGCACTGCTAGTTGCCTGCTGTTGCACGATAAGTTTCAAGTTTCATCTTAGGGTTAACCGCCAGCCTGGTCGTTAGGCTGATTGCTTTGCTGCTGGTCTTCGTCAGCCAAAAAGTAGTCCATAGTGTCCGAGATGAAATGGCATATTTTGTTGCCAACAGTGTGCCGTTGAGAAAGGAGAGGAGGAGGGGGAGGGGGAGGGGGAGGAGGGCGCTGCTCCGAGCTCGGCGGCGATCCGTCGGACCTCCCTCGCGCCTTGGTCTCCGTTCTTCGCCCTCTGCAGGAACAGGCCGCGCACCTCGTCGAAATCCACTGATAGAATCCTCTCGAGCAGGGCGTCCTTCTTGGCCCTCGAAGAGCCCTCTTGTAGAGGGCCGGCCTTGCCCCGTGCGGCCGACGACCCTCTCTTCTGTCCTCCTCCGCGACAATCAAAAACAGTCTGACTAGGCAAGAAATGCAAAGTATAAGGGGCCTCCACAGAAAAGGACTGGCAAACTTTGGCCCTCTTCCCTTTTGATTAGGTAGGAAAAGGAACAAATGCTTCTTTCGAAGAAGCATATGTTATGAGAGCGCACACAAACAAGTCTCGACAGTGAAGAAACACATGCACCTCATTTTGCACCACAGGAAAAGAGCACTTGCCACAATACCCAATTGCATTGCGCCAGATAGAGGATTTATCGTGAGAGTGTGTGCACGCAAACAAAACCTGCTCACATTCCTCATAGCATGCTGAGGGAGGTCATGGTACAGATAGCGAGGCAGCATCAGGGGAGCACCTCCACTCTGCGCTCGAGTGCGTGAATTGAAGATCTAGGAAGGGAGAGGCAAACCAAAAATGATAAGTCACCAATTTGTTCAACAAAAAATTGTTGCTTTCCAGAGGGTTCATGTCAGCAATGTCCCTCTTCACTTTCCTCATCCTAGACCTCAGGTCAGCAGTGAAATCTGAGTAACAAGTACAGTGCCTCAGTAAGCGGCTAATGTATATGTGTTGCAGCCCTGCAATCACTCAAAGGCGTGCAAATTGTCAGAAGGCCAGCTTAGCCCAAGGCTGAAGCTTCAGTTCAGCTTGAAGGACCTGCTTAAAGGTTGCAATAATGCAGGACAGCATGCCACTGTAGGAACTTAATAGCAGCAAAATTGCAGAAGTTTGTGGCCACACTCAAGTAGAACAGCCCTAGTAGGCGCAGACCGCTTCACACCTAGGGTGCCCTTCAAAAATCCTAATACAACACCTTGAGGGAAGACCAAATACATCACCTTCGCGCAAGAATCTTGAGCTCCAAACCTGTCTGCCAGACAAATTTTCCAGAACTATGTATACATTGCCTAGCCAGAGGGAAGCAAAAAGGCTGTTGCAAAGGGCAGTTTCCAATACAAAAACCACGCACACAATTAGCTATTGCAAGCGTGGGTTAGGCTGCATGCTCAAACAATACTGCAAAGCATCCCCTGCTACCTTAAAATGGGCACCTCAGCACTCCACTTGTTAGGAACATTCATATACCGTCTAATTAACAGCGTGTCAGGCGGCATTCTGTTGCCTTTTATTACACCACTTTGTGTTTTAATGGACCACCTCTGACTTTTCCGTGTTGATGGTGAGGTGCTTGGAGCGCACATACACCGCAAGCCTGTCAAGCATGGTTTGTAGGGCACCCGGGGTATTAGCTAGTAGAGTCAGGTCGTCCGCATTCAACATGTTGTACATGTGCATGACCCGCACATCCTTTGACCCGGTGACTGCGCCTTGTACTCTCTCAGCAATGATAACAACACCTTTGCATGTAAAAGAGAAAAGCAACTGCAATGGAGACAAAAGGCTCCCTTGTTTCATGCCCACAGTAGGCTCAACCCGAGCAGATTTATGCCTGGCTTGTAGGAGGTACTAGTCGCCAGCGTACAGGCTTTGAAGGGCAGAGAGAATTGATACAGGAATGCGTATGCGGCAGAAATTAGACCAGAGAGCCTTCCTGAGGATAAGGTCATTAGTCTGTTTGAAGTCTAAAGGCTGCATGCAGCCTGAATGAGTTGTCAGGCTTGATGGTGTAGGCAACGTGCAACAGGTGCCTAAGGATAAACATGGGTTGCAGAGTGTTCTGGCATGGGGAGAAACCACACTGAGTCTGGTGTCTTGCCTTTCAAAGGCTTAAAGTTTAAGATGCATCAAGTAGTGAGTAGAGAGAGAATGACATTTGCATACTGTCTGTACTGTCTGTACATGGTGCCACTGACAGCTAGCATGAGGTAGCTGTTGGGGTCAAGCTAGGGGCACTTAAGAAGCCTTGTACAAAGGGGTAATCTTAGCCGATCTTCAAGCAGCAGGCGCAGGCACACTTAAAGAAAGGAGGAAGAGCTGGGCCAGAAGGGGAAAAAGTACATGCGACCTTTTCAGAAGCAGACCCTTGGACCAGGACACTGTAGTACTGTTCGAAAAGGTACCGTTAGAAAAGGTGTGGCCACCACATCTACACCAGAGGAAGCGCTACCCATAAGTCGCTTCAGGTGTTCAGCAAGGAGAGTGCACACGGTCCCCAGATCTGGAGCAGGCATGGAGTCAGGGGGACAGCCATGTCACTAGGAGACGGGCGCGATTCCTGCACCTCCCCTGGAGGAAAAAAGTGGCCATCTTAATAAGTCTGACACGCTTGTTCAACTGGGGGGGATGGTTGAGTGTGCTGGGGGCGGCGCGACATGGAGTGCAGCTTGTCCGTGCCATGGACAAAAAGTGAGAGCAGCCTTTAGAGGCTGACTATGGGCGCGCCGAGACCGCCGCACAGAAGCCCTGTACAGATTGCAAGCTTCCTTGCAAGCATGATCAGCCTGCCCATTATGCACCACCCTGAAATGGCAGCAAAGCATAGCAAAGTCTTCAGAGAACCACGGAGGGACCTGTGCAGCACCCGGACTGCACCAGAGTGAAGACAATAAGTCCTACTCGTGCGCACCCCTGGCTCAGCAGCAGCATGCACAACTAAAGACCGTAGCAGACACAAATCCTTTTTCAAGATCCTCCTCAATAACTGGCCCTGGAGGTCTGAATTAGCCTCTAGGGCTGCCACAAAAGCGTTGGCCCTCTCTGGCCGCCAACGGAAAGCAAAGCGCTCACCATAGCCCCCAGGGGCACACCTTAACCAGCGCTCAGAGACCAATTCGCAAGCACACCAGCATCCTCAAACACAGAGCACAATCTCATCGTGCAGTGATCACTCGTATGTTTCACTGGCGAGATCTGCAATCTGCTAGCCAGGAAAAAGTACATGAGCACATTGTCAGGCCATCTGGCTACCATCACCATGACCAGGAGCGTCGAAAATGTTCAGGCCCCTCAGAGTGGCGGGACCTGGTGGGGAAGGTAACATGCATTGCCTAGATGTAGAACAGGTGCTGCATCTTCCCCTCTGGACGTCGGAAATGTTTGGGCTGTTGAAACAACCATGGTTGATTCAACCAGGTCCAGTTGAAACACTGGTTGATTCAACCATCAACCAGGAATCGACCAGGAAGTGGTTGAAATATCCAGTGTTTCAACAGGTAGTTGAAATAACAAGGAATCAACTGGGCATTTGGATGTCCAGTTGAAACGCAGGTTGATTCAACTATCAACAAGGAATCAACCAGAAAGTGGTTGAAACAACCAGCGTTTTAATTGGTTGTTGAAACAACTAGGAATCAACTGGTAATTTTGCAGAATTGTGTTTAACAACTGCCAAGGCTGAGAATTGAAAGTTTGAGAAGAAGGCTTGACTATCCCTTCCTTAAGTTTTGTACTGACCTGGAGTGGTGGTGGACTCCGAGTGTCCCCAGTGGGCTCATGGTCCCTGGGCACCAGCAAACAATCAGCTTACTAATACTAAATTAGTATTACTAATTCATGCACTGATAGTTTTTTATGAGCAGGCAAGCAGTCGCATTTCTTGACTGAAGGCTTTTTTCTTGTAACCCCTTGTAACCCCTTACTGATAAACTTCCCCTCTAGGTCACCCCACGTTCAGCACGTACAGCTATGCAACCTGACCTTATCTTTAGACCTTACCTTTACCTTTAGGGAACGGGTTGTCCATCAATACCCTTTAACCCTTACCTTTACCTTTAGGAAAGGGTTAACCATCAATACCGCTAAGTCTGAAGTTGTCCATTTTAACTCACATGGCTTCAACGTCCCCGCTTTCAGTGTGGGGGGTGCTCCGCTAGCCAACAAGGATTCTGTCAAATTCCTAGACATGCTTTTCTGTAGGACACATAACATTGCCAAATCTGCTGAACATATGCTTGGTCCTTTCATGGCTGGTTGTCACAGAATTAGGCAATTTGCGCAAGAACATCATTTGAATGACAGGCCACATGCTCTCCTTTGGTTGGCTAAATGCTACGTTATCCCCGCCAGTATGTATGCTTGCCAGATCTGGGGAGCACGGTTCATGAAGCAGGGCAGTGAGTTTGTCACCCCCTTCAAACTGCGCATCTGTGCTTTCTCAAAGGTGTGCTTGGTGTGAAAAGGTCCGCGCCCAGCTGGGCTGTGTTGCCAGAGTGTAACCAGGAGCCTTTGCAATTTCATTGGCTCCGCGCTGCTGCCAAGTTTTTCAACTCTCTGCTTAGCGGGAATAGTGGCTTGCTCATGAAGATCGTGCATGCAGATATTGCTCTAGGTGCTTCCTACAGAAAGTGCTGGATTGCGGAGTTCAAAGAGGCGTGTGTGGGTCAACGTGCGGCAGATACATATGCCAATTGCATTCAGCTGCAAGCTCCGAGGGGAGTCCCCTTCCCCTACAAGACTGTGTGGCGGATTTGCGTGAGCGCTTGCGTGCGGTAGGGAGGGAGTTGGATGATGCAGATCCTAGGACACGCGCTCAAGAACTGGCTACTTATCATCATAATGCATGGATGGCCTTGCCTCTCAAACCAAGCAATGTACGGGGCCCTCCCCATTTGTTGTCTAGGTAACTGGAGCTGGAAATTAGTAGGCATAGGCTTCACAACATTGCTTTTCTCTTTTGCGTGCCCGTACCCTGAGTTGAAACCGATTGTTGGCAAATCCACAATAGGCTCTGTGACAAATGTGAATTGATGTCCAGGACGAAAAGCATGTCCTTTTTTTATGTCCTTGCTTAATGAAAAAAATGAAATGAGCTATTTTTGACGGAGATTCAAAGAACAATTCGCTGATTGTACTGGTAGGACTTAAATTGGAGACACAGGCGCTTTTTATTTTGACAACATTGGAGCTGAGGATGTGAAATTGTCTCTCTTAAAGCAGACATATAAATCATTCCTTTTTCTTTCTGAGATTATGGATATTTTTTGTCGGGCTGGCAGTGTCCAGCAAGCCCAGCAGTCAACCCATCTGGCTATAGGCCACCTTCAGACGGTCTAGACCCGTTGTAACTTAACTTTAGGGAACTCTTCTTCTGGCAAGGTTCCTCACCATCGATGGTGATTGTGTTTGAGAGACAATAAAGGGAAAGGTTGATATCAACCTTTCCCTTAATTGTCTCTCAAACACAATCTTCCATTTCTAGTTTGAGTTTCAGGTTGCTGGCCAGATTTAGGCTTTAGCTAAGTTGCTCTGGCTCATTTGTACAGCTGTGCAACCTAACCTTCAAGATGATCTCACAACAGATCAGTGCCATGCCAGATTTGTGCTGCATTGTGACCCTAAGGTAGCCAGTGGTTGAGTTAGTCGGTGATCCTGTCATCAGTCCAGCTTTGGCTGGATTTGAAGGCGTTGAAGACCATCTCGCAGGTATACCTTGTTTGCCTCTTGCCATGGCCATGCCACGAGTCGGGTTTGGCAGCAGCTGTCCGTCAGTGTGACACTAAGTTCCCTCATTCAGAACCAGGCACTGGCAGCCTTGTGCTGCAAGGGAGCGCAGGCCCACAGCCAAGTGAACTGTGTCTCAGGAAAGCAACAGGACATGGTGACTTATCATTCTTGGTTTGCCTGCCCCCTCTTAGATCTTCAAGCTGATTCACGCACACGGGTGCGGTATGGGGGTGCCCCCCTGATACCTCCTCGCTATCTGCACCTTGATCTCCCTTAGCATGTTATGAGGAATGTGAGCAGGTTTCGCTTGCGAGCACATACTCTCTCGGTGGAATCCTCCATCTGGTGCGGTGGAAATAGCCATTGTGACAAGTGTTCCTGTGCTGCTGTTTAAAATGAGGTGCTTGTTCTTCTTCACTGTCAAGACTTGTTTGTGTGCTCTCTCAAAAGAAAGTACTCTTTCCTTTTCTTCCCTTTCTGCCAAGCCTTTTCTATGGAGGCCCCTTATATTCCACATGCCTTGCCTAGTCAGACTGTCTTTGATTTTCTTTCTCAACGGCACAATAGATTCTGCCATTTCATTTCGGACATTATGGACTATTTTTTGGCTGGCGAAGACTAGCAGCAAACCAATCAGCCTAACGACCTGGCTAGCGGTTTACCCCTTAACTTGTAACTCAGGAAAGCAAACCAGAGCCCAAAGGAGGAATCAAAAGGCTCTAATTCAAAGACTGTGTCATGCTAAATTACTGGGCTGATTTGGCAAAGCACAATATGGCATGACAAATTAAACATCAAAAGCAAGTATTAAAGTAGTAAAGCAGACAACAGGTTGCCCGCGATGAGACTGAGGAGCCTCTGATACCCTTATCCTTCCCTGCACGTTCTCTCTCTCTCGTTCCGGCCTGCAAATAGGCAAGACCAGCACTGCAAGCAGCTGCTGTCGGTTGCACTCACACTGGACGGTAGACTGGATTGGACAGGACTGGACTGGGCGCTGCCACGCCTGTTGCCCCCCCAAGGGCTAGAGGGATCTACTCCCTGGCGTACATGTTACAAGGTCGCTAGGAGCAAACAAGGTATTACTGCAACTTGAAGTTCGTCTTTGACGTGCTCGAATACAGCTTTAGCTGTACTGCCAATTGGATCAAATACTCCTCCTACTGACTCAACCAACCTCTGGGTCATTATGCAGCATAAATCTGGCACTGCACTAATCTGGCGTGACAAACCAAAGACAATCACCTAATTACCCGCAGATGGACAATGACAATGATCGGCAAAAACAATTACTGTGGCATGACAGTGAAAAGAAAAGAAAAACCACCCAGGCAGGCAGTGAAACACTTTCTACATCAATTAAGGAAGAGGGGCCACCTAGGGCCTAGGCACAGCAAGACCCCCCTCCAGAAGGAAACCAGAAGCGAAGCTCAGCCCCACTGTCAAAAAGTTTGTGTTCGATTTATCGACATTGTCGAGGCACTTGCCGATTATGCTGCCATTGACTTGATGTCCAATTTTTGAATTTGTCCAAGAGCCCAGCAGCATTGCAGGGCACCAGGAACCAAGCACCAACCCAGACATCACAAAAAAGTAATTTGTAAAGTCGAGTAAAACGTTAACCCTCCGACATCCTTATAAGCTGCCAGACCTGAGCAGTGCTCGGAGGTCAAGCAATGGTCAGATGGAAAGTGCCCAAAAAGAAACCTCAGACACTGCAAAAACCGCGGAAGTTACAGCACAACTCAGCATCCCCCACTCCCGAGGCACAGCCCTGTCAAAGGATACGCTGCTGTGGCAAACACTCACAGATTACAAAGCAGTTGCCTCATGCAGTACCTGAGTATGCTGATGCTCAAAACACTCTGCCTGTGAAGCCAGCAAAGCAAAACACTTTCAGAAGTAATAAGTTGACACAAGGGACACATAGGGATATGCTGCACTGCATGCGATGAGTGCGTTTTGAAACTCAGCCAGGTATGAAGAAGCTAGATGAAGCACTGAAAAAACGAGTCCTGATAGATAGGATAGACAGATAGATAGATAGACAGGTATGAAGAAGCTATGATGAAGCACTGAAAAAACGTTTTGTAACAGGTATCAAGAAGCTAAGATGAAGCACTGAAAAAACGTTTTTTTCCCGATATAAACGTTTTTTTCTTGAGATAGACAGACAGATAGATAGATAGATAGATAGATAGATAGATAGATAGATAGATAGACAGACAGACAGACAAATAATTGAGACAAGTAGGTAGATGGATACATGTCCCACACCTTCATCGCTAAGTCACATTAATATATCACACTAGCTTCAGCCTACTCAGAAGGAATGCAGCTTAGATTGTCACAGGCCCTTGAAACTCATCCCCATGCATCCTAACAGCCTCCGCACCATAGCACTGCAACTCCCCACAGCGACCATGTGAACCTCATCAAGGTACACCGACGCCACTGTTCTTGAGTTGTAAGGCTATCCTTGGAGCACAGAGGATACAGAGGGCCAGAACGGATGCTATTCTGCACCATGCTTGCAGCACTAGCACCATGCCAGATGACGATTCATGAGAAAACTGTGCATTTGTGGTTTGAGTTCTGTGCACTGTTCGTCCCTGCGCTACGAAGCCAGCACGGCGTGGCACACACCGGCACATGCAGGGCGCCTCCAGCAGCACAAGGCACCCTCAGATCCGAGTTTGATTTCAGTATAACCAGACCACTTTTGCGTCTGAAACATTTGCAATGCATTTGGTCACCGTCATACACAGCGGCTAGACAGGGTGCAAGAATTTCAGCCAGCAGGTGCACCACCGCTGTGTTGCAGCAGGGCCAGCCCGGTGTCTCAAATGCAACACCAGCACGTACATGCTGGACACGGTCTCAACTCAGACTGAGCCATGCCGCAATTTGCCTCTCAAGCCGCGCGCTCACCAGGACGCAAACAGCGCGCGCATGTCCTCCACCGCGCGCTCCCGCTCCTCCTCCACTTCCGTCAGGGGGCTGCCAGGGTTTCTGAAGGAGGGCGCCCTCTGGGGCTGCCCCAATGACGCCTGTGCTTGCAGCATCGCAGCCTGGGCATGCGGCGCAGCAGGCAGTGGCCCATTGTTAGCAAGCTTACGACCTAACCTGGAGAGAGCTCCTGCGCTCAGCAGCCCATCTGTGCTGCGTGGCCCTGTGCTGCGTGGCCATCCTGTCCCTGACCTACCCTGAGTCTGTCACCCCCTAACCCCCAACCTACCCCCGAGTCTGTCACCCCTAAACCCCCCGTGTATCCTGATCCAATCTATATCCTGATGAGCCCCATGTGCCTTGTGGGCGTTTGTTGGCTAGGCCCTTCCTGTGTGTGCTGTGCCAGCCCACGCGTAAGCAGGGCACAGCTGCGTGCTGCAGGGCACCAGGCCGCCCACTGCCATGCGTTAACACGGCACAGCTGCGCGCTGCAGGGCACCAGGCCGCCCACTGCCATGCATAAGCACGGCACAGCTGCGCGCTGCAGGGCACCAGGCCGCCCACTGCCATATGCATAAGCACGGCACAGCTGCGCGCTGCAGGGCACCAGGCCGCCCACTGCCATGCGTAAGCACGGCACAGCTGCGCGCTGCAGGGCACCAGGCCGCCCACTGCCATGCGTAAGCACGGCACAGCTGCGCGCTGCAGGGCACCAGGCCGCCCACTGGCATGCGTAAGCACGGCACAGCTGCGCGCTGCAGGGCACCAGGCCGCCCACTGCCATGCGTAAGCACGGCACAGCTGCGCGCTGCAGGGCACCAGGCCGCCCACTGATTGCCGCAGTCCTAAAGCAGCCGCCAGGCGCCTGCCCGTGTCCGCTGAGAGGAGGCAGGGAGGCATTTAGACACAGGCGACAGAGCTCTCGCCGGCTTGTTGCCTGCGCACTGCAAGAAGAGAGGCGCGCCCTCCTGGACCCACACTCACGTGCTTCAGGCTGTCCTTGCCATGAAAGCTGCTGTTCCTGCTGCGGGCCCCGGTGGGCAGAGACGAGGAACGCGAGGCCGCCTCATGCACCGTCTGTGTGGTGCAGGTGTGGAACAAATAATGCTGCGTGGGAATGTGTGCAAGCACAGGAGGCGCGAGAGGCACCATCAGTGCATGCGTGGAACAAATCATGCCGTGGGCAAACTGTGTGTGTGGAACAAATCACGCTGTGGGGAAACTCTGTGTGTGTGTGTGTGTGTGTGTGTGTGTGTGTGAAGAGAGCATAAAAGGATGCGCGCAGGCGTGCATGTGCAGGTACAAGCTAATGCTCGTCAGAGCGGACAGGTGCACGCACGTCCATGGTGTGCAAGAACATGGGCTATCGTAGTACCAGGAGCATTTAAGCTAAGGGAATGAAAGGTGCAGGTGCAGGTGTGCACGGCAAACCCGCTTGCTGACCCCCCCAAAAGCTATACCAGTGAGCACCTGTACACAACATCCACAGCCTGCATCCGCCCTGTCCCCCTAGCACACCTGTATGCCCATGTCCTGCTGCCACTTGGCCTCCTCCCCCTTCACGTCCAAGAACACATCGCCCCGCTCAAACAAGTAGCTTGCGTCAGACAGCACATGGGCCTGCAGCAGCAGCAGCAGCAGCAGCAGCATGGGACACACATAGAGGAAAGGCTGGTGGAACACCGTCTACATATTCCTTGTCTCCGCGGTTGGTGGAACCGCACAAATCAGCACAGAAGTGCTGTGCACGTGCCCTGTGCACATGTTCTTTTTCCAGCTCCGGCAAGCCCTGTCACCACAGGTCTTGCAGCCCTGTCACCACAGGTCTTGCAGCGTGTCACCTGTGTACAGGCACATGGATGGACACCCCTGGGGCTCCTGCCCAGGGTAATGCTTCTTCCAGCAATGCCTGTGTGCAAACATGTGCGCGCCTGTGCTTGCCTGCGCAGTGCATCTGTCTTCCTGCTGTGGCCGGGGCCTGACTGCGAGCCAATCGAGCAGCTCAACCTCTAGAACTCCACATTTGCAGCACATGACATGCTTGCCAGGCCTGCTATTTGGCCCTATTTTCACCTTCAAGGCCTGCAAAAGCGACACCCAACCTCTCTTGAGCCTGTCTCGCCACACATCAAGGGTCGGTCAAAGTGAATGATGAATGACTCCAGGTTCACATTAACACTCAGGTACGCATGTACGATGCCACCTTGCCGCGGCTCATACTCCTTGCCAAAGCTCCTGCATGCGATGTGCATGTGTTGCGGGTACGCATCACACGCGCTGTGCTGCACAGTCCGCAGCAATGCCCATGCGCTGCAGAGGCCCTGCATGTGCCTCTTAACCTTTGAGCTCCCACAGATGGATCAGCCCCTGGCCAGCCAACCAACTCGCCAACCCACCCTACCTCAGTGCCCCCAAACAGGGCATCCATACCCCAACGAGGCGTCAGTACAACGTCGGGATCCAACAGAGCAACAGCTAAAGGTAGAGCGCCGCATGGTCCGCCATGCATCCCTAGCAGCTGTAGCCGCAGCAGGCGGCTGCTGTCATGCCCCCCCCCTTTGCCCCTGCCAGCAGCCACAGCTGCAGCTGCTCAGCGGCAGCAGCCACCACGCACCATGCCACCACGCACCATGTCACCACACACCATGTCATCACACACCATGTCATCACACACCATGTCACCACGCACCATGTCACCACACACCATGTCACCACACACCATGTCACCACACACCATGTCATCACACACCATGTCACCACACACCATGTCACCACACACCATGTCACCACACACCATGTCATCACACA
>LKMJ01001131.1_pt1 | contig 22873 bp, 25 predicted proteins | sample 643391 | NCBI WGS metagenome assembly LKMJ01 (sample SAMN04112250, study PRJNA286221) | soda lake metagenome | biome: soda lake; feature: Kulunda Steppe; material: water; isolation source: sample PL-Br10 brine of Picturesque Lake | place: Russia: Kulunda steppe | collected 2010-07
ATCAACGCCGCACCCTGGAAATATTTATTTTACACAAACCCCGCAGGATTGCGCCCTTCGGGAGCCTGGCTGGCCTCTGCTGCTGCTGCTGCTGCTGCTGCTGCTGCTGCTGCTGCTCGAAGGGCGAGGGGGGGGGGTCCGCTGCTGGGGGAGCTGCTGGGAGGGGGTCGGAGGGGGTGCTGGGGACCCCTGACCACTCATTGCCTTGACTGACCCAATATTTTCACAATGCCGCACCCCCAAAATAGATATCTATATATCGTGCCCGCAGTCAATCTGCAGGGCAAAAAACATTGTTTAGGAGGCGTGATATACAATCGGAACGGTTAGGAGGCGTGATATACAATCGGTACGGTATGGGGATACCTCGCAAAATTGTCACATAGTGAAAATCGCGATAATGGAACCCCAGGCTCCTGAGGGGCAATTTACCTTATATCAGCTTAGGTTTTTCAAACGCCCTCGGCACCCAAGAAGATGGCCCCCTCCTTGGTGTTGCCAGGACAAGATTTATCCCAGAGGTGGAGGCAGGGATGAGGCAGCAGGAGGAACTAGCACAGCAGAGAAGAGAGCAAGGGGTATGAAGACGGGAGGGAGAGGGGATGGATGAGGGAGAGGGGGAGATGTGAAGTGCGAGCAGGGATCCTCTGAACGCCTAGACTGGCTTTCTTTGTTGTTGCTGAGTTTTGGCTCTTGATGCCACTGAGCTTTGCTGTAAAACAGCGAAATTTTTTAAAAAATAATTATTTGGGGGGCCCTCTAATGCTTGCAAATAAATTATTGATAAATTAGAATTATACATTGCGCCACGCGAAATTGCAGTGTCACAAAGACAAGCTGGCAGCAAGCTGGCAGTACGGTACGCACATCTATGTTAGTAAAAATAACAACAAGGCAGGAACTTCATGAAGCTGGGCGCTAAGGGCTGATACAGAAGTGCATGGCCACTCCTTGCACCTGGCTGAATTGAAAGGCCAACAGCCAGACTCAATGTCTAGTGGTAGGCCCACGGCTAAAATGAATCTCACAGGCTTCAAGTATGTGGACGTTTGCATACATGGGTGGGGTAGAACAACTAGGGCAGTGCCAAGCCGCAGGCCTCATAGACAGGTTTCTGAGGCAGCTGCAGGTGCATGCATGCGCAAGCTTGCCTCAAAAACAGATTTCTTTAGCAGCATGCAGGTAATCCTGAAGTCGCATAACCGGAAATGGGGACATTGAGTGGCAGGGGTTTGAGTGGCACACTGTCAGTGTCGCTGATCCAGCGCGGATGAAGTGCAATTTTGGGACAAAGGATCGATGTTACCTAGTAAATACTAAAAGGCTCAAGTAATAATTTTAAGTTCATATAACATAGGTTCAGTCGTGAACCTTCAACCGGCCGGATGCTTTGCGATTGCACTTCAGCGCATCCTGTATTCCAAGGATGAAGAATCATTCTTTTGAAAGGTTCATATTGCATGCGTTTCAAGCAGCATAGGTTCCGTGCAGGGGCTTAGACCGGAACTTTGTAATGCACTTCAGCGCATTCCGGAGTTCATGGATAATAAAAAACTTGAAAAAAATTCAAATTATAGAATTTATTTTCATATAACATGCGTTCCAAGCAGCGTTGGTTCCGTACTGAAGCTTCGACCAGAAGCTTCGCGATTGTCATCTCAGCGTATTCCGCATTCGTGGACATATTGTACATTTGAATGCTGGACTTTAGATTGTTGTATTCGTGACACAGTTTCAGACAGAGTCTCAGGGTGCCGGTCCGTGCAACATCCGGGGAATATCCATCCGCCATCTCGCGGAGTCCAGATCCCGGACCTCTCCTGGAGGGCGTCAAAATCTTAATCATTTGTTTCCGTGGAATTCTCACGGCGTCAGGGCGCAGGGCTATCCGGAGTGTGACCGAGATGAGTTAACCACCGACATATGCCTGGGGCCGCCGCGGTGCTTCGCCCGCGGCTTGGAACTAGGAAATCACATCTGTCCCTTCCATCCCTTCTCGTCGCTTGCGGCATGCATCCCGCTGCATGCCGTGCTGTGGGGGATACAATTTTTCCTCACTGATGCTTGCGTGCTGAAGAGCACCCCCTGCTTTGACGGCGCAATGCCCATATGCTGCACTGCAGTGCATCATGCTGTTGCTGGAAATGCCGTGGAGCACGCTGCAGCGCAAGCTGGTGACCAAAGCCCTGCCCACGCCCCGCAGCTACTCCATGCTGGTCAAGGTGCAGTTAGAATGAGGGATTTCCTACACGGGCATGTGTGCGCTTGCATTGCACAGGTGCACGTGCACAATTTCCAACTTCAAGTTGAGGATGAATTATCTGTTTGGTACGCAAGCAGATGAAGATGTTTTTCAGGTTGTCTTTTCCTGCCCTTGATGGCAGGTTCATTAAGTGGACAGGTAGACCTGTCCATAAGCTTGAATACCATGATTGGCATGGACTGCGTTAACTGCTGTGTGCTCTCTCACAAGCTGTGTGTTTGCTTAAAGCAATGTTGGGCACGGCTGATCTCGTCACTAAGACTGTGCACACTTGTGCCTGCTCATCCGTCCTGCAGGAAATGGAGGGTGTAGCAGCAGCTTCCACCCACCCAGGGGACTGGAGGTACAGGGGCTTTGATTATGACTAGCCAGCTCCAGCATTTCTGGCATATTGAGCTGGGAGTCCAGTTGGGATTTGGTTTTTGTCCAAGCCAGTCGTAGTAACGCGGCCCTGGCTGCACACGGACCAAGTTGTGGAATTGTTCAGGCTTCACAGCCAAACCTGCCATCAAGGGCAGCCTAAAGGGTCACCTATGCCCAGATCCCACATTTTGACCAAACAGAACGCACACACGCAATGGAGGCAAGGTCCTCTGGGATGGAGTTACTTGGTCATGGATCAGCAATCTGCAGTAACAGCCAGATGGATTAGTCATCTTGAAAAAGGAAAAAGGAAGAGCTATGCAGGCAGCAAGACACTCCCTGCATCGATTAACAAAAAAGGAGGCACATTGGCCTCCTTCACCAAAAAGAATTTCAAATTAAATTACAATGGGTTTAAACCTTCAGCCAGATGGGTTGACTGCTGGGCGCCGCCAGCCAGACAAGATTACAAGATTAGGGTTAACCGCCGCCAGCCAGACAAGAAGTATCATACTTTCTATGATCGATAGTCTTAGAAAGAAAAATAAAGGACTTGTGTGTGTGCTTCAAGAGAAACAAGTTTACAAGTTTAAGTTTGACCTTTTTTAACTTTTGAGAGGAACAAATTCACATCCTCAGCACTGATGTTGTCAACGAGAACAACTCCTGTGTTCCAATGTGAATTCCATCAGTCCCAGTAGAACCAGCAAATTGTCCTGCAAATTTCCTGCACCAAAAAGGAAGTTCAAGCTTCTCAAGTATTACTTAGCCCCTTAGGTAAGGTAAGGTAAGGTTTCAAGGCTGTATCCGTCGAACGAGGGCAGCTTAGCCGGTTGGCCTCCAGTGAGGTTCGAACCCCGAACCCACAGGATAATCGACATCCCATCTCAGGTTAGCCCCTTAGTAAGGGCTCACTGACCCCCCCTTTTCTTTTGTGGTGAAGGGGCTTTTCTTCCCAAGTGGCCCCTTTTCCTTAAATGATGTGAGGAGCTTTCTGCTGCTTGCGTGGTTTTTCTTTCTTTCTTTCTTAGGGCTAACAGCCAGCCAGGTCGTTATTGAGAAGTTATTGAGAAGCGGGCTTGAGCGCGGGACCTTACCTTCCCCAGCTCGCCCAAAGCGCAGAAGCCATGGGACAGAGGGCACGCAACTGCATAGACCATGAGCTGCATTATTCCTTACGCTGTATCATGTCTTGAATACTTTACCCTTATTGCTCCCCATCACGCACACACACACAGTTCGGCTGCCACGCCGTTCCCCTCCCCAGAGCCTCCGTGCTTACGCTGCTATCTTGCAGCACTGACCTTAGCTCTTCTTTACAAGATAATTACAAGATAAGGGTTAACCGCCAGCCAGGTCGTCAGGCTGATTGATTTGTTGCTATTCTTCGCCAGCCAAAAAATAGTCCATAATGTCCGGAATGAAATGGCAGAGTCTATTGTGCCGTTGAGAAAGAATATCAAAGACAGTCTGACTAGGCAAGGCATGTGGAATATAAGGGGCCTCCATAGAAAAGGATTGGCAGAAAGGGAAGAAAAGGAAAGAGTACTTTCTTCTGAGAGAGCACACAAACGAGTCTTGACAGTGAAAAAGAACATGCACCTCGTTTTGAGCAGCACAGGAACACTTATCACAGTGGCCATTTTTACTGCGCCGGATGGAAGATTCCACCGTGAGAGTATGTGCTCGCAAGCGAAACTTGCTCACATTCCTCAGAACTCGTTAGGGAGGTGCAGCTAGCGAGGTGGCATTAGGGGTTCACCACCATTCCGCACACGAGTGCATGAAGCAGCTTGAAGATCTGGGAGGGGACAGGAGAACCAAGAATGATAAGTCACCACTTTGTTGTTGCTTTCCAAAGGATTTATGTCTGCAATGTCCCTCCACATGCACCTCATGCTAAACCTCAGGTCAGCAGTGAAATCTGAGTAACAAATAGGAAGCCTCTGCAAGAAATGTACACGTGTCATAGCCTGGCAATCCCTCAAATGCGCAGAAGGTTTCCGAAGCCAAACATATTTTAGCCCGGGGGAGCAGCGTGAGGTCAGCGTGAGGGACCTGCTTACAAGTGGCACTGTTGGAGGACATCAAGCCATTGTAAAATCTAAATTAGATTATGGTGTAGATCTGCTATTAGATTATCTAATAGCAGATCTACACCAATGAAAATGCAAAGATTTATGCCCACACTCACATAGCACCTGTGACAGCCCTTAACGGCGCAGACCATTTCGCACCTAGGGTGCCCTTAAGGCAAGCTTGAAATTGAATGTGATGTTCGGAGGGGATACCCAGATACATCAACTTTGCAAAAGAACCCTGAGCTCCAAATTTGACTGCCGCACAAACCAACCGAAACTATATGAATTCAGGTTCGAACCTACTAGTAATCATGATGGGGCCATGTACATGATGGGGCCATAGGGAAGCAAAAGCCTGCAGGGCCGACAGCTGTTGCAATGGGCAGTGTCCCGTACAAAACCATGCGCACAATGACCTGCTGCAATCATGGGTCTGGCTGTATGCTCAGATGGTGCCGTCATGTTTTGGGAACCTTAAGTATCCGAGTACCTGAATGAGTCAGCGTTTAAAAGCATCGCCTGCTACCTTAGAAATTGGCACCTCAGCACCAAGCTTTGAATCAAAATAAACCGCCTCTGACTTAGTAGTATTGATGGTGAAATGTTTGGGGAGTGCATACACTGCAAGCCTGTCAAACATGGTGCAAGGCACCCAGGGCATAAGCTGGCATGCCAGCGGCGCAGATCTGCTAGCTCTCGAGTTTGGTCATCCGTGAACAACATGTGCATGACCTGCACGTCCTCTAACCAGGTGACTGCATTTGGCACTCCCTCAGCAATCACATCAACCAGTACACTGTCTAAGCTGGATCATAAATGATAGAAGTCGAAAAGACATGTTGAATTAAATCTTAAAAAAGGATTTATCTTCATTTGGAAAGTCCTTTGTTAAGCGGTATGGATTGTATGTCCTCCGCCTTGGGCGGTACAGGCCGTGCGGTAGCCCACAACGACACCAATTCATATCTTTTAAGTTTCTGCACAAACATCTAACGCGTTAAAGGATGCGTGGCTCCATGTTGAGTATTCGGCACACTAGTGCGTCGGCAGTACTGCTTTCCTGCACTATTTTCGTGGCAGCGCTCACGCTCTGCTGCTGCACCGACTACCCTTTTACCGTGACAAACTGTGGAGAGGAATACACATACACGGGTATGCTTGAAATCTGTCTTCAAACGATCTATCTTCTTGCAAGCCTTTGCTTAGGTTAGCAGTGGACCCTGCAAGGCCTAGGCCCGTGGATACAGTTTAAAATGTGAGGATAAATAACACCTCCCACACACTCACAGGCCCTCCTGATCGAGCAGTGACCTTGAACCAGGTGAACGGGCACACATGTGTTCGGGGTTATGCACATGTGTACACAGGCGGGTGCCACCAGGGGTGCCACCACATCTTTTCCAGGTGCTTGCATGATGCAAGTTGTGTCCCAAGTCTGGTAGTCGATTCGAATCAGTTGCTGCACTTCAATACATCGAAGCATGATCTGCAGATGCAGCTGTTTGTTGCCTTGGAATGTTTCTGTCTAGACTAAGGTCTTGATGGATTTTGGTCTAAATTCAGGGCAGCTTCAAAGTCAGAAGGTTTTTGCGAAGCCTGCATATTTTCATGCATTTACAGCATTCTCACTTTCATCAGATCATGTGACCTTATTGTTTCATGTGACAAGGAGGTTATCTATTGCAATTGGAAATGAACAGCTAATGGCCATCGACACTTGCAGGGAGCAACAGAAGTAATGTTGGCACTTGGATTGGAGGGAAGGATGGCAGCCACTGCATACTTAGATGATGTCATTGACAGGCGCTGGAAAGCCCAATTTGATGCAGTAAGTCAACCCATTTGGCCAAAGCAAGGCCTTCTTTGATACACTACCGGTATTCTTGCATAAAAAGTTGCACAGCCAGAGTTGTATCCAGCAAAATTTAGCAAGTGCCTGGAAACTAATTTCCTCATGGACCTGGCCGGTATTGAAGATTTACAAGACCTTGTGGCATGAAGGCGGGTGCAAGGTGTCGTCAAGGGCACGCTCCTTGAATAATGTCACATGAAGTAATGATTGAGCATGCCAGATGATTTATGGGCAGATAAATGCACTCACCTGATTCAGACAAGTGCGTAAAATTGGCAATGAGCAGGGTCACAGCTATCCACACTCCCCATGCTGCAATCCATCATTCAAGGCATTCACAATTGCTTGACTTATAAGTTTCCTTGCGGATGCCTGCAAGACGTATGCGATTCTGGCCATGTCCTATAGATGTCCAGGCTCCATCACTCAACAGCGCACTGTGCACATGTGGCTCAAGCATTGGTTTACAAATTATGCAGATTCCAGTCACCTTCCATCGATATCCGGACCATCGGATGCTGGAGGCACTAGATCCTGACTTCCTGTATGGCAGCTACACATCGGCATTCACCATGACATCCATCAACTATACTGCCTGGGAGGCAATAACCCACACAAATTGCTCCTTAGTCTATCAGCACTCCCGCCGTGGTAGGGTCCCATGGGCAGAGAGGGGTGTGATTGCCTGTCTTGTGTCTAATTGGTGCGCCGAGACACTGCCCTCTGCCTAGACTCAGGAGGGTGACCTGGCATTGCTCAGTCTGAGCCTGCCTGTCCTGCTTCAAAGCACATGCACGGATGCCATGTATCTAAAGATCTGCCACAGCATTGTCAATGATCTCAGCAGACTGCAAACTCACCCCTCGTGTGTGTGTGTGTGTGTGTGTGTGTGTGTGTGTGTGTGTGTGCTTGCGTGTGTGCCAATCAGCGGCCGTGCATTTCTGAGGGCATGGTGCTGCATACTCGTGGCAGAAAGTAGCACTTTTGGCATGTGTCATCATTGTGCAGCAGCTTGAATGTGCACGTGCAGGAGAGCTAAGGTCGTGCCGTCCAGACCTGCATGCAGTCTCCATTGGCACGTATCTGCAAGAGGGTGCATGTGAAGTCAAGGTGCAAAGGCACAGATGTGTGCAGCCGCAGCCTAGCATCAGCATGCGGCGGTGGCACTGCATTGCGCCGCTTAAAAACCAACCAGCATGCATCTTTATAATCCAGCCTTACCTAACCAAACAGCATGCACATGTGTCCCGCTTGTACGTACCAAGTAGCTCTGTGCCCGCGCCCAAAATGCGCCAACTAAATTCATCTCAGCCCAGCTTTGGCCCAGACACCAGTCTCCGGACCATGTCGGGCACTTCAGTGTGTGATATACCTCTCCCTCAACACCCATGTATGCTGCTCAACTGCCTAGGATCTACAACCCTTATTTTGCCTGCAAGAAGGCAGCGTTGGCCGCATGAGCAGACATGCATGTACGCCAGTTCAATTCATTTTGCTTGTGCATGCAGGAGGATGACCATACAAACATGAATACTATCTATGATGAGATCAGGACCATCTCTAGCATATTCAATGTTCAGAGCAAGGGCGAACAAGTGATTGAGGAACTTGAGACTGACTTTCAGTTGGTGAGTGTGCCTCAGGCATTCTCCATGGGTCAGGAGATCTTCTCTGAATGACACCTAAGCACTTCAACTTGTGAATAGGTGTCTCAGGCATTCTCCATGGGTCAGGGGGTTACATTCAAATGACAGCTGAGCACGTCACCTGGTGCAGTACTGTTGGATTCCTGGAAAGATCGATAGTACATCAATACGAATCTTTGTGTATTGTGTGCCTTTGTCTGCATATCTAAATGAAGGCTGCTCACACCCAAGGATTGGGTGCTCCACAGTTGCATGTGCGCTGTTGCTCTCTTTTGCCTTTCCCCCCCTCATTTCTGTATTATTTGGGACAATGTCCTTGATTAGGACTCTTGCTTGCTATTCTGCTTCCATCATCAGCTCCTTGCATAATCTCCACCTTCACGCTTGATCTCTTTGTTTGGCACTCCTTGTCACATACAGGTGAAGGATCTTATGGCCAACTGGGTAAGTGGGACATGCCAATGCTCCTTTGCTGTGCGGTGGGTGCTTGTGCAACAACTTTGCAGAGGACAAACTTGGAAGTGCACATTGTGCAGGCCAGCCTTGCCCTGTTGCTGGTGCATTGTGGTACATTTGGTTCTGACACGTATCTTAAGAAGGCCACAGTACAAAAATGTGCCACAAACTTGACCAGCTTGGGGCCGCCATATTGTGCACTCTGCTGCTCAGGATGGAGATCAACCACTGCGTGCTCTCTGGTTGGACGGATGGGATGATGAGGCGCCTTTCGTAGGCGCATGCTGCGGCGCTCCTGCGCTGATTATGAAAGAGGCGGGCTTGGAAAATGTCGCCAAGGACTTGGGGAGGGAGGAAAATGCCAACTGGAAGTCCATGGCCTGGGAGGTGAGTCCATAGCCTGGGAGGTATACTACGACGACCAGTTCACTAGCACACCATGCTAGGGTGCTTGCACAACAGGTGCACTGTCCCAAGTAGGTTCAGATAATTGGGTCCGTGATGGAGTGGTCAACGCATGGCCTGGATGGCGCATGGCGCACTGGCGCTGGTGCCAGCACCCTTTGACTTGAGAACCCCTGTGCCTACCTGCCCGATCACTTGGCCGTGCATGCGCGTCTGTACCTCATGACCACTGCCACCTGCATGCCCCTCCAGGAGATCCTTGCTGCAGACCTGGACGTGATCATCCTCATTGATGCAAACTGGTGAGGGCCTGCGATGCAAGCATTTGGCAGGCAGTACGCAGCACATGTTTGCGTGTCTGTGCCTGCAAAGGCACGTGTGCCCCAGAGAAAGGTGCGGCGCTGATCCAGCACACACTGATTACCACAGCTTGACACACAATGTGCTTGAGGGCGCTCAAGAGCGCGATGCACTCCCTGACTGGGGAGCTCCTCCATGCTGAGCCGTCTCACCAGGACCTTGTGCAAAGTCTGGCGGTGATGGCCCGGCTCTTCGCTCCCCTCATGTGCAGGGATACGGCATCTTCAAAAGTGGAGCAGCTGTGCAATGCAAACCATGCTGCATCCAAGCTGACGGCAGTAAGGCAGCACAAGCTCATCACCATCCCTTTCAGGTTTGCCTCTCGGGAGTGGCCCTAGCTGCCTGAGATGCTTGCTACTCGAGGGAGGGGTGCAGGCTCCTGCTCCTCAGGGGTGCTGCGCATGAGGTACCGGGCCAGCATGCAGCGAAAGTATCCTGGCAGTCAAGCAAAGCAGCTCTGCATTGCTTGCCTCAGTAAAGCTCAAGAAGTGCTCAAGCTCGGCTCGCAGTCTGCGCCGGCGGGCAGTGACAAGATCCACGCTCCTGTCCTTGTGCAGCGCCTCAACATTGGGTGTCAAGATTGGCAAGTCTGCTGTCAACCTTGCAGTGGCAGCACTGTACGAAAACGGAGCCATTGATCAGTCAGTTGCAAACCCATACTTCAAGTGAGTAATCCGCAGGCAGTGAGACCCACCATCAAGCAGATGCCCCCAACCTGCCCTGTCGCAGCAAGCAAGTGGTCTGAAGTTTCAGCTGATCATAACAACATCCACACAGACGCCCTCACTTGCTTGATGGCTGTCAGCTATCTGCTCTGCGCACTGCAGCAGGCCTCCAAGCGTAACTTGTTACTCAGTAAGTCATTGGTCTTGGGTTAGCAAGGACAGGCAGCACGGGCGCCCCTTGAGCCATGCAGCGTTTGCACTTGCGTGACACATTGCACTTGCGTGACACATTGCGCCGCACCCTGCAGGACCGTGTCTGAAGCCCGGGAGGGCTACCGCATGGCACTGTCAGACAGCGGGATGGGCTTCTTCCTGACCCTGCCGGAGGAGCTGCACGAGACGTGCCCGCTGTCCTCCTTTGCAGCAAACCAGGGGCCGCAGGCCGCACCACAAGAATCTCCCAGCGATAATGAGGGCTTGTCAAAAGGTGGGTATAGCCGCGGCCGCTCCTTTTACTTAAACCCTTTTTCTGTGGAGGATGGTGGTGGTGCAGTCAGTGGCAATGCAGGGTGAGCCGCAATACGGGGAGTGAATGGGTTTGTGGGTGAGGATGGAGTTTGGGAGTGTGCACACTGACTGGTAAAACTGTGTTTGCCGGTCATGTGGCCCTCCTTGCTGGGGATTTCAACCCCAGCTGTTTTTACAAAGGCCTGTCTGCGCACATGGTGTTGGACCCCAGCCAAATGGGCCAGAGCTCACTTTTGTGAGGACTTCTCACTGAAAGCTTTTTGGAATCACATTTTCTCTTAACATTGCGCTATCTGTGACTAGGGTTGCTTTGCTGGGGACGTTTTGGCCTGTACGTGACTGTCATAACGTGTGCATGCATTCATATATTCATGTGAACAGCTGCATCGTCTTGGGATCCTTACCTCGCAAGGTCACCAGAGTTGTACTAAAATTCAATGCTTCAAAATCGCCAAACGCCAGCATGCGTGCCCTTTGATGTGATGTCTGGATACAAAACTGATTTGTCCAACTGCCAACCAAGTCCAGATTTCACAACCACACATGTTAATGCAGGGGCAATTGCTGGCATCTGTGTTGCCAGCATTGTGGGAGGTCTTGCGGTCATCATGGCCTGTGTGGTGGCTTGGCACCACATGAGATTCCGGAGGAAGTACAGCTCCTTTCTGCAGCAGTCTCAAGAGCCAGTCATGAAGGTGCACGACAACAAGGCACATCTCACTGCCAATGATTCACCAGCATGATGACATAGTATTGTTGCCTACTGCTTGTAGTAGCAAGTTGTGTGTGCATTAGAATTTATGAATGCGTTTCGAACTTCACTTTGCTAAAGCGACACATCACGATGACTTGATGATGAAGTGCTGCAATCTCAAGCTAGCCCAATTTGTTGCAGCTCGGACTTTTTTTGGGAGATCATCTCTTCTTGTGACTTGAACTTGTGACCGTGTACTACACTGTGTTCTGTCTTACAAATCATTTGTTTTGCTTGCTCCCCAGTATGACGTGTCCACTGTGTTCATGCCAATCCATACTTAAGGCAATTTCTACCCCCATACCCTCTCACTAAGTAGAACCTGGTAGCTGGTAAGAAAGGAAGACTTTGCCCTCAGGGGCTCCCTGGTAGCTACCCTTAGTAGCTATAGCTTGTCTTTGTACTCTTCATAAAGTTTTGGTGTCTTTGTCCTTTATCCAAACTGCTGATTGATCAGATTTTTATTCTACCTTGCTGCTGACATACTTGTTGAAGTTGGATTTTTCCTATATCCACTCCGGGGTGGGAGCTCTCCCAACCTGACATCCAATTATTGTATTGCCGCCTCGTCTCTGGCGGCAGGGTGCAGAGTGTATCAGGGTTACAAGGGTAAGGCCTTCAGTCAAGAAGTGTGACTGCTAGCCTGCTCATAAAAAACCCATCAGTTCATAAAGGAAAAAAAATAGCTTGTTGTTTTCCTGGCCCAGATTGCATTGTTTAAGCCTGCGGAAGTTAATAAGGAGGCATAAGTCTTTTGGAGAGGGACCACGTGTGGATGGGTGCAGTGGAAAAGGACTTGTTGCTCATCCTGTACATCATGAGCATTACACAAGTCACAAGTAAGGGAGGCATATGTGAGTCCAGGTCACAGTTTCAATTCGTAGAGTGTGGGCACGAAGTCTGAAGCGAGCCACGCTGCGGATAATGTCACGAGGAAGATTAAGAAGCATGTATTTAGGAAGGGTGTATGGCGAATGTGTGACCATGGCCCTCCTGGTAGGGAGGGCGCACCATTGATGGTAAGTGGAGCGTTTGCTGTTGCTCTCTCGTGGATGTATATCAGAATAAGGTGTCCAATAATCCAAGTGCCTCTCCCTGAGAGCAGAGTGCCTCTCCCTGAGAGCGAGGTGTATAAAAGTGCTCTGACTTACTTTGGTACCACGGCGTGACTGTCCACCAGACACTCGGCATGACAACAGTGCCTGAGCATGCAGCCAGACCCATGCTTGCAGTGGCCTATCGTGTGCGTGCTTTTTGTTTGTGACACTGCCCATTGCAACAGGCCTCTTGCATCTCAGTGGCCAACCAAGACACACGTAGTTCCTGCTGGTTTGTATGACAAATCTAAAAATTAGGCTTTATTGCCAGCCTGGTCGTTAGGCCGATTCGTATGTTGCTGGTTTTCGCCTTATCTAGCCATACTGTGTCTTAGCCAAATAAGTGTCTGAGACTGTGTGATTGAGATCAGACAGTTGTTGGTTGGAGATATTGCACTGAGCCTGGAGTATTGGAGAGCCAGTTATTGAGCTGCAAGGTTGTGCGCGGGGTCTTAATCCCCCAGCTCGCCGCAGAGGGCACACGGCTACATAGACCATGAGCTGCATCATTCCTTGCGCCATATCATGTCTTCAATAGTCAACCCTTTTGAATCTTCATCACGCACACACGGTTTGGCTGCCATGATTCCCCTCCACCCCCCCTGAGCCTCCGAGCTTACACCGCCATCTTGCAGCACTGACCTTGGTTCTTTGTTCAGGTCATCAACTTGAAGTGTTCACAATCAAAGCCAGAAAATAGAAATTCTCAATAATGGGCCCTCCAATACTCTGGGTTCAATTATATATCTCCAACCAACAACTGCCTGACCTCAAACACACAGTCTCAGACACCAATTTGGCAAAGACACAATATGGTGCGGCAGTTGTCATGCCAGATCACTGTTATTGACTGATCAACAATTTGATGTACACGCACTACCCCCTAATACAGGGCAGATATTGACTGACAAGAAAAATAGATGCCATGGATTATATACACTGAATGAATTGAAGGTGTGGTCATGTCACGCTACCACACAGTGTGTATATCAAATGTTGATCAGTCAATAACAGTGATCTGGCATGACAGCCAGCCAAAAACAATCCATATTGTTTGAGATGAGATGGCAGAGTTTGTTGTGCCTCTGAGAAAGGAAATCAGAAACTGTCTGACAATCAGGCTTGGAGCACCTCAAAGGTGATAGATTCTGGTCCTCCCTTCAGATACCACACTTAAATCTCTTGGAGGGCACACTCAGTGTGAAGCAGTCTGCATTGAAATGGGTTGTTCTACTTGGCATTAACCTCTGCAATAATTGTTTGAAGCTGCTATTAAGTTCTGCAACGGCGTCCTGTACAGTCCTCGAGGAGTGCATCCCTTAGGCAGGTCTTAAAGCTAAACGCGAGCTTCAGCCTTAGTTCAAGACTCTTGGTTGGATCTGCTGTCTGTGCTTTTGACACCTTTTGCATCTTTGTTGGACACCAGGGCTGTGAAACGCATACATATGCCTTCGAGAAGTTCTTGCAAGGAAATTCTGATTGTTATCCACAATCTTCTCTTGCTGACCTGAGCTTCTAAAGTGAGGAGAGTGTGGAGGGAAGTTGCTGATCAGGTCATGACCTTGACCCTCAGGATTGCAACAGCAAGCATGCAATTTATTTGCAATCTCGGTTTTTTCCTTTAAGGGAGGCTCCCCTTTCGGACTTTCATGTGCAATACGGGTGTGCCCCTCTATGTCCACCTCGCTATTCAAAACAAAGTTGTACCCTGACCTCCATAGCCACATTTCAAAGGTTTCAATTGCACGCACTCTGGTGCGATGAAAAAGCCTTAAAAAAAGGATATCATGTCCTTCCTTAATGATTGTGACCAGTGCTCCCGTCAGAAACTACTTGGCATGACTGAAGTGCGGTTGAAGCGGTCGAAGTGCGGTTGAGAATTTCCAACCGGATGGCATTCGTGAGCGGTCGAAATCTACCTTGCGGTACCGGTTTCAACCGGTTGAAAATCTTAGTCTCAACCATTTAACATCTCTTCAATTGCGACCTTTCCCGACAAGTCTGAAGCTGCTGCATTAAGGCAATGGGCATACATTTGTGTCACGGTCCCTTCTTTTGCCAGGCTTTTGCTCTCAACCGTTGAGACGGCATTGAGGTGACCACATCATCCGCACTTCAACCGAGCCTGGAAATGTCTGACTCTTGCTGCTGCGCAAAATAAGGTGCATGCTCTTTTTCACTGTCAAGCCTTGTTTGTGTAATTCAAAGAGTACAATCTTTTCGTCCCTTTCTATGGCCCTTTATCTTTTGCAGTTCACATGTGCTTGCTCAAAGGTATCTTAGGTGTGAAGCGCACCACTCCCAACTGGTCTGTGTTACGTGAGTGTGGCCAAGAGCCCTTGCAATTCTATTGGTTCCGAGCGGCTGTGAGATTCTATAATGCTCTGCTATGCAGACTGCATAATGCACCTAGTAGTAGCACTCTTGCCAAAGTCCTCAAGGCTGATATTGCGATGAGCACCATCAACAAGAAGTGCTAGAGTGCTGAGTTCTTGGATGCTTTTCATGGTTTGGAAAGGAGCGGTGATTGCCAGCATTGCGTGAGAATATTTCAAACGATTCACAGTCTCAAATTGTTGTCGATGTGAGAAAGAGGTTGGGGAGTATCTGGTACTACCAGACCCGGTAGTACTAGGTAAACCAGCTAGGCAATGAAGATCAGATGGACAAGGCTGCAAAATATTTTAATTGGGTTGCTTTGCCTCTTAGGTCGGTGACTGTTGATGGACGGCCTTTTTCTGTACCTAGGTATCTGCATCTGGATTTAGGCAAGCAAACACAGCGCAGCGTGGCACGTTTTAGATTACATTCCCATTGCGCTGCTAGTCGAGACAAGAAGCTGGGAACATCATGACGGTACCTGTGATAAGTGTGGCTTGCAGGCAATTCAAGATGAAAAATACGCTCTTTTTCTGTGCCCATGCATGCAAATGTGATCGTTGTGGCTTCAATTTGAAGACTTGTTTCACGATTTACTGATGGCACACAAAAGTACTGTCAATCAGACTGGAGCACTCTATTTCTCCCAAGCTTGTTCTGAGGATGTCTTCATTTTTCCAGAAACAAACTAATGATTCCTATCGTTTTATCTCAGAGCTTATGGATGTTTTCTGTATAGCTGGTTCACCAGCAACCTGAACAGTCAAACTACCTGGCTGAAGGCCAAACTTAAACTTGTAAACTTGTAAACTTTACCTTTTGCATGCCTTGCCCAAGCAGACTGTCTTTGAAACCTTCCTCAGCGGCACAACAAACTTTCAATTGGTTATTTGACCACTTTTCGGCTGGTGATGACCTGCCACGAACCAATCAGCCTGATGACTAGGCTTGCGATTGACCCAGAACTTGCAAACTTGTCACTTGCAAGGAAAAAAACAGTGAAAATAAGTCCCATGGGTATCAACAGCCCCTTAAGTGGTGCCAACATGCTTCTTAAGGCCTTCAGGCTGCGCGACCCATCTCCGCTCGAGAGAGCACCTTTAATCTATCTGGACGCCAAGTAAGCTACGACATTCACTACATGTGAGACCAGGGTATTTCTGCACAGCTGTACAGCTTCTGCCCCTGTGCAACAAGACACACGCAGCCAATGGCACTCCTCATGATAGCTGCAGGCTACGGCCTGTAGCAAGCTAAACAAAGCCCAGCCAGCACCATCTCGTTTCCCATCCCTGCTTCTGCGGCTACCTGCTCATATCTCCACTTGCGTAGACATGCGGCTCAACTCGTTTCCAAGGTCAGACACGCGAGCCTCCAGCTGCGACACAGCCTGCATGGGCACACAAGCCAAAAAGCAGGGAAGGAAGCGTTTTAAGGCATTCACAGAGCGTCCTCAGCATATGCACAGCGTTTGAAAGGAGTGCTTTAAATATTCCCAAAGCGCCTTCGGGAGCGCTCTTAAGCATGCATCCTAGAAGCGTCTCTAGAGAGTCCTTAGTATTCACGAGCGCTTCAGGGAGCGCTCCAAAGGATTCACAACGTGTATTCAATGAGCTCTCTGAAACATTCTCAAAACGGCAAAAGCATTCACAAAGCAGCAGTGTCGGGGTACGGCCAGCGGCTGCATGCCGAGAAAGGGAAGATGCTGGTTCCGAGCTGATTGAGAGATGAAAGGCACAGAGTGGCATCTCTTGGTGCTCCTAGTACGGTTCCGTGGGAAGCCCGCAGCTCTCAGGTTTTTCGTTCATTTCCAGCGTTCAGAACAGAAAGCCTCCGATACAAAAATGATCACAGTTAAGAATGCAGAAGGGCCACACTGCAAAACACAGTGAGCAGTGCCATGGGGCAATGCACAGACACCCATGGCGTGAGCTCTGTAGGGTGGATGCGTGAAGGGCACATGTGTGCGCTCCAAACCCACCTGCAGCTGGTTGCTAAGAATGCGCACGATGGCACCCACCCACCTGTAGCTGGTTGTTAAGGATGCGCACGAATGGCACCCACCCACCTGTAGCTGGTTGTTGAGGATGCGCACGATGGCACCCATAGGCGTCGCAGGGTCTCCCAGGGTTGCTGTACCCAGCTCGTTCACGCTGCTGACCTGCGGATGCATGAGCGCAGGTAGGCCACAGTCTGGACGCATATGCCACGCACAAGACACACGACCCTCCCGGGGCCTCTATACTGTGTGGCATGCAGAAGTGGGTCTTGGGCACGCTGCTTGCCTGCACCCCACAGTCGCCCTGGGAGGCACTGGCGCCTACGTCAAAGAGACATGTTTTTCGATTGTGTGCACCGCACATCTTTTGCGGGTAGCGGGCCTACCCGCCCCCCCGCCCTCCTCACCGTCGCGTGCAAGTCCTCTCCCAAAGTCATCAGTGCAGCGCTGACCGCCTCTGACCGGGCGTACAGCCGGTCCCTCTCACGTGCATCCGCATCCATGAGGCCGCGCTCTGGGGCCAGCAGCCGCTCAGCCTCGCCCTCGATCGACGCCAGCGCATCGTGCACCTCCTGCACGTATGGAGCAGGGGCGCGTCCAGGCAAGACCAGGTGACCGGAGGCCCAGCGCGCGCGTGTGGGCGATGTGGGGTGCGCTTGTGCGTGCTGCTGCTCATGTAAGTCCTTGATGCGCGCGCTTGTGTGGCGGGGTGCGTGCATGATTCACACACGCACGCGCGATCTTGAGGGCGCCCGTGCATAGGTACAGTGTGTATGCTAGTGCATGCAAGATGCGCATGTTTTGTACTTTGTGGCCTGTTCAAGCCATGTGCCAGCACCAAGTTGTGCGCGTAATTGCGCCGCTTCTGAGACTGACAGGATAATGTGAAGGCATGGCATTGGGGCATGAGGTATTGTTAGCTGGAGAGAGTATTTTGCAGGGACTCAGCCAGTGGTCGGGGCTTGCCAAATGGTGCGCCCAGGCACGGCGTCCCGTCCTGCAGGTACCGCGCTGGGCATCTTCCCGCGCCCAGAGCGCGCGATTTGGTGCCTGTGCTTTGTCTGAATTGGCGTTTGGTAACAAGGGCAGGCGACGCGCAGTGCTCTGACCACCCCGACGTGCGTGCTTGCATCCTATTACTGACGCCAGTCGGTCCGCCCCCCGCCCTCTCCGCAAGGCGCCCCTCACAGCACACAGAGCACCCCCAGCATTGCGTGCAACAATCACCAATATCTACAATGGCGTGCGAGGGAGGGGGCGGGGCAGCGGCGCTGGTGGATGGGGGCGTGGTCAAGGGGAAAGGCTACAGTGTTGTGTGTACTTGCAAGCACACATGCCACGGCCAGTGCTTGTGTGGCACGCAAGTGCACGCGCCTGTGCATGCACACGTTTGTGCCACATTGCACACACGGGAACATGCGCACTTCTGCAAGCAGGCAGCTGATTTATTGCAAGCCACCCAACTGATGACACACCGTACGTGCGACGCACGCTCGGCTGTCCACCCCGTGCTTTGCTCACAGCACACATGGCACAACTAGAAATGGCCAGGGCCAGCACCACCACCAGCACCAGAAGAGCATGAGGGCATGTGGAGTCCTCTACCCACGGCTCATCCCTCTGCCTCGCATGCCCCTCTGCCCCGCACATCCCTCTGCCCTGCGTACCCCTCTGCCCTGCACGTCAACCTGCCCCACAGCTCTCCTTTCCTCTTTTCCCTAAAGACCTCCCTGCTTGGTTAAACTGCCCTGCCAAGTACATCTATCTCCTTGACCAAACATACCCCCGCCCCGCACCCGCACCCGCACTCGCACTCGCACCCCCACCCATGTGCGCGCGCACCTTCTGGTGCGTCTCCAGCATGTACAGCTTGCGCTCCAGCGCATCCTGCCCGGCACTGACGCGCTTCAGCTCGCCCTCCACCTCCAGCAGCGCGTGACGGTTTGACAGGATGTGGCGATCCCACGCGGCCAGCGCGGCTGCACAAGCAAACAGGCGCCAGCTCACGTGTTCTGAGTGCGCTCTTTCCTGCCCGCAGAGCGGACCAGCAAAGCCTTCGCGTGCCATGCTGCGATCGCGGCAGCGCCAGGGAGTAGCGTGGTCAAACTTACGAGGCGCACAGCCTCGTTGTGGGAAGGCATAGCTTACACCAGGGCGCGACACACAGACCCTCGAGCGCACGCGTGCACACGCGCACATACATGGGGCCACAACACACAGACACACACACAGACACACACAGGCCATGACCAGTAGGTGTGACTGAGTGGGCAAAGCCACACCCACGTAGTGCGACGCAGCCGGTGAACAATGTGCGCGGGCAAGCAAGCGGGCAGGTAGGCAGACAGGTGGGGGCAAGCTTGAGAGGATGGGCCCGGGGGGGGCAGGCCTCCGCACCATCGTGCACACCTTGCACGTGCGCTCGCACGCCTTTGATGCACGCCAGGCACTCACATGCATGCTTCACGAATGCCTGCGCCTGCGACTCCAGCTCCGCGCTCCACTCGTTCACAATCTCCTCAATGTTGTGGCCCTTGATCGCGACGGGCGCGTACGGCTGCACTGGGCCAGCGGCCGCAGCGGAGCCTGCGAATGGAAGCCACAGACAAGGCAAGGATTTGCCGGCTGTTAAGCCTCTGGTCAAGACCATGGTGCAACGGATGGATATGTTCACTTCCCCAGGGCAAACGGATGGATATGTTCACTTCCCCAGGGCAAACGGATGGATATGTTCACTTCCCCAGGGCAAACGGATGGATATGTTCACTTCCTCAGGGCAAACGGATGGACATGTTCACTTCCTCAGGGCAAACGGATGGATATGTTCACTTCCCCAGGGCAAACGGATGGATATGTTCACTTCCCCAGGGCAAACGGGGCTGCCGGCGGACGCGGCGGAGCCTGCGCCTCCGCGGGGAAAGCGTAGCGACCCCACATCTCTTGATTAAACCCTCGTTCTCCCCTCCTTTCATTCCTTCACACAGCGGTGCACACGCCGCACCCTGTGGCTATGCCATGCATGCTCGCAAAAGCGCAGCGCTGCATACGCAACACCCTACATGGCACGCGCGGCTGGAGGCGCGGCACTTCTTGGTGCTTTGCACCGCTGCAAGCGCGCCCTGCACGGCAGCGCATGGCATTTGGCGCCAGCGCATGGCCTCTGCATGGCGATGAGCGCCTCTGCGTGGCCCCTGCACGGCAGCGCATGGCGCTTTGCGCCTTACACAGCGCAGAGTGCGCACTCCGGCTGCTCAGAGCATATGCAGAGCGACCAGGGTTGCTGTGAGCAGTATGTATACGCAGCACATTTGCCAATTTCCGTGCTACTTTGCCATATCACGTGGAGTAACTTTACGGGTTTCAGCAACCCTATGAGTGACGGACAGGTGCACCACACGCAGGCAGCAACCACCTCCTGGTGAGGCCGAGGAGGAGCCTCTCGCGTAGGTCCCGCGTGTGCACTGGTGCGTGGAAAGGGCCCATGCAGTGCCACGCACATCAATGTGCACCCCGGATGCTCCAACAGACCCATATGCGTATCGCACACAACGGATGATCCCTTAAGCACATGGAGGCAACCAACGCACATGGCACATGGTACATGGTGCATGGCGCACTACCCAAAATATGCCACGGGACGTATGAGACGCAGGCATGGAGAGTACGAGCGTGTGCATACACTGACACATGCAATCCGGAATGCCCACACAGTTACAACACATACAGAACCTCAGCACATGCCACCCCAGCGCACACTGGCGCATGGAGGTGGGGGGGTGCGCTTCCGGCATGCATGCGCAGCGCACCTGCAGCTGCAGCTGTAGCCACTGCGGACGCGCTGGTGGTGGCAGCAGCGGACCCCGCAGCGGATGTACCTCCTGTGCAGGTAAGGGAGTGTGCGTGCGTACGTGTACGTATGTAAGTGTGTGTGCCTGGTGTGTTTGTGTAGGGGGGGCTTGTTGCCTAGTGAGCGCGTGCGCCTTTGCCGGTGCTTGCCCTCAGTCCTGAAAGGCTGGTAGGGCCCAGGCGAGGCCCTGACTCAGAGGTAAGCAAGCGCATGCCATGCTACAGCCAGACCTTTGTATGCACATGTGTGAGTTTGTGTGTGTGAGTTTGTATGTGAATTTGTGTGTGTGCACGTGCATGCACTCCACACGCGGGCCTGTACGTGCATGCAGGCGTGTGCTGCAGGGCATGCACCTGCAGGGGCGGAGGCGCTGCCCAGGCCCGCGAATAAAGAGGGCGAGGAGGAGGCTCCAGACGCAGAAGAAGCAGAACTCGTGCCGGCCACGCCGAATGCGGGCGCGGATGCTGCAGAGGACGTGGCCGGCGCTGGGGTTGAGGCGGCCGGCGCGGCGGAGGACGATGCGCCAGCAAAGGAGAAGCCGCCAAAGCCGGCACTGCTGGCGGGAGCGGAGGCTGCGCGGGCGAGGGTGCAGGGGCAAGGGCTGTGGCGCGGAGTGGGGCGCAAGACAAAAGGTGAAAGGTGGGGGGCTGCAGTGATGAGTGGAGCGCAGCACAGGGGTGCTTTGGGAGACTGCAGCGCAGAGTTGGGGAGCACTGGGGGATGACTCGAGCTGAGTGAGGGCTCCGTCACAAGTGCATGCTTGGCTCCATTGCCCCTGACGTGCTAAGGAAGCAGCAGGGTGCGCACAGGCAGCAGGGTGCGCACTTGCAGCAGGGTGCGCACAGGTAGCAGGGTGCACACAAGCGTATGAGGTTGCCGTTGCTTAAACAGGCAGAGACTCAGGTATACCTCAGGTATGATTGTTCGCTGTCATGGGCGGTTGAGGGAACAGATATATCCCATCTCAAGCAAATACACTGGCACATCCTGGCCTTGCTCCCCATGTGTGCAAAAGGATGTGGGTTCCTCAAACCAAGGTGAACTCATCCCACAGACCATCACACACACATGCAGCTGTGCACCCAAACGCACCAGCAGGAGTGGAGGCGGCTGCGGAGGCTGCGGCACTGCTGCCACCAAAGGAGAAGCCCCCGAAACCCGTGCTACTTGCTGCAGATGAGCAGGCACACACCCACAGGCAAAGCGCTTGTGGTAGTTTTCTTGTGTTGCGTGTGCATGTGCTATAAAGGGTGTGTGTGTGTGAATGTGTGTCTGAATGTGCATGGATGCGTAGCCTTTGACTTCAAGTGTGTGCGTGTGTGCTCATGCATACACGTGCAGATGTGTGCACAGGCTGCGGTGAATGGTAGGCTACAGCTTGTTGGGCAGACACTGGGACTGTGCTGCTGGGAGTTTGCTGCGTGCATGAGATGCTGGCTTCTGTGTGCAAGGAGTGCCTGCTTCTTGCTCGCGACGTATGGGTTGAGCCGAGGCGCGAGCGGGCCACAGCACACGTGCAGCAACCCCAGCGACCCTGGCAGACAGAACCCGGGCAGGCCACACGCACGGGGCATGTTGGCCCAGGCAGCTGCACAGCGAGGCCTGCAGCAGCGCAGTGAGGCCCGTGGCAGGAGCCTCTGTGGCAATGTGCCACAGGAGGTAGGTCTGGGCGAGCAGGGCAAGCATCCATTGCTTCAGTTGAATTGGATGGTGGGCCTGGCCTAGGAGGGTTTGGCTGGCTCTGCAAGGGCACAGACGTTCTGTTTGTTCTTACTACCGGACCTGATCACCAGACCATGGCGGGCCTGCCCCAGGAGGGTCTGGCTGGCCCTGCAATGGCGCACACACTCCCTGTGGTTGCATTTACTACCGGACCTGATCGCCAGACCTGTCCAAGACCCTCCAGGCCTCTAGTACACTACGCACTGAACCAACGCTGCTTTCCGTCGCCATCCATTTTTTGTCTTTTCACAGCCTGAGTGCACTCCCAGCCCACCAGGTGCTGCGGTGGAGGTCGAGGCTGCAGCTGAGGAGCCTGGTGCAGCAGCAGATGCAGTAGCAGCGGGGGCGCCAAAGGAGGGGGCGCTGCCCGCCAGGGCTCCAAAGCCAAAGCCGCCAGAGGACGCAGGAGCGGATGCTGCAGGGGGGGGGGGCAACACGTGTGTGAGTATGCTGCAG
>LKMJ01001132.1_pt1 | contig 22872 bp, 25 predicted proteins | sample 643391 | NCBI WGS metagenome assembly LKMJ01 (sample SAMN04112250, study PRJNA286221) | soda lake metagenome | biome: soda lake; feature: Kulunda Steppe; material: water; isolation source: sample PL-Br10 brine of Picturesque Lake | place: Russia: Kulunda steppe | collected 2010-07
GATGTGGGCCCTGTACAGTTCTCAACGTCGCGATCGCGGCCGTTCTCGGTGCGATCGTCGCACGAAAATCGAAACTCCTCGCGGTGATCACGGTCGGAGTCTCGGCAGCATTGATCTACTTGCGGGGGTATCTCGTCCCCGGAACGCCGACACTGACAAAACGGTATCTGCCTGCCTCCGTGCTTCGGCTGTTCGGCAAAGAGCCCGAACCGGTCGTCCAGAGCGGATTCGGTGCGGTCGACACCGCGGGCGATACAGGAGGGGCTACTGGCAGTCCACCCACCAGTTTCAGTCACGACGAGTCCGACACAGCCGAGCCAACTGACGGCAACGCTGACGCTGGCGAAACCGATGCTGAGGCCGACCAGTCGACAGCCACAGACGCCGACTCCATCGCACCCGAAGAGTACTTTCTCGACCGCGGGATCGTCGAGCCCTGCGCAGAGATCGACGACCTCTGTCTGACCGAGTCGTTCGAAACCACGTGGGCAGACGCGATCGACGCGATCGATTCCGACGAGCTCGATGGAACTGACGCTGCAGCCGCGATTGGCCTCACCGACGACGACCACGAGTTCGAGATCAGCGAACACGGCGACGCACGCGTCCTCCGCCGTGATGGACAGCGAATCGGCCAGTGGCCCTCACAGGCCGCACTGGTCGCCGACGTGACCGCAGCCACTGTCCTCGACTCGTGGGACGACGAGTGGGAGTCGATCGCCGTCGAACACAAAGGGTCGTTGCTCAACAGTCTGCGGCTCTTTCTGGAAACGTGTCCGACAAGCGGCGGCCCAGTCACGATGGGCGAAGAGACGGTCGAATCCTGCTGTCGATCGCACGACGTCGTTGCCGTCACCTGCGAAGACACTGGCGAACGGCTCTTCGAACATCCCGTCGCGGATATCGAAGCGTAGGAATTCCTCCGCGACCCAAAAGCACATTTATCGTCGGGGACTTATCGGTGTACGTTAGGATGTCTCGCAGCCCATCTATCCCCGATCGACCCCACCGTGATATCGACCCTGATCTGCCGGACGACGAACGGCTGGAGGCGCTTCGTGGCCACTACGACGATCTCGTCGTGGTCAACGAGCAGCTAACCACCCAGCTCGAAACCGCAGACGAACGCCGCAGACGCCTGCGCGAACGGGTCGACCGGGTCGAACGAGAAAACGAGACGCTCAAGAGCTCATCGCTATACATCGCGACCGTCGAAGACGTGATGGACGACGAAGCGATCGTCAAACAACACGGCAACAACCAGGAGGTGTTGACCGACGTCTCCCCACGAATGATCGATCGGATCGAGGCTGGCGATCGGGTCGCGGTCAACGATTCGTTCTCGATCCAGACGGTGCTCTCGGCGGAGACCGACGCCCGCGCACAGTCGATGGAGATCACCGAGCGGCCGGCCGTCAGCTACGCCGATATCGGCGGCATCGACGAACAGGTTCGGGAGGTCCGTGAGGCGGTCGAACAGCCACTCACCGACCCCGAGATGTTCAGAGAGATCGGCATCGACCCACCGAGTGGCGTCTTGCTGTATGGCCCACCCGGCACCGGGAAGACGATGCTCGCCAAGGCCGTCGCCAACGAAACCGACGCGACGTTTATCAAGATGGCCGGCTCCGAACTCGTCCGCAAGTTCATCGGCGAAGGATCGCGGCTCGTCCGCGACCTCTTCGAGATGGCTCGCGAACGCGAGCCGGCTATCATCTTCATCGACGAGATCGACGCGATCGCCACGCGACGGACCGAGTCCAAGACTTCCGGCGACGCCGAAGTCCAGCGGACGATGATGCAACTCCTTTCGGAGATGGATGGCTTCGAGGCACGCGGTGAGATCCGCATCATCGCCGCCACGAATCGGTACGATATGCTCGATCGCGCAATTTTGCGTCCCGGTCGGTTCGATCGGCTCATCGAAGTCCCCGAACCGAGCGTCGAGGGCCGCGAACAGATTCTTCGGATCCACACCCGCGGGATGAGCGTCAGCGAAGACGTCGACTTCGACACACTGGCTGACGAAACCGAGGGCTACTCCGGGGCCGAAATCGAGAGTCTCGCAACCGAAGCCGGGATGTTCGCCATCCGAGGCGATCGGACCGAGGTCCAACAGCAAGACTTCCTCGATGCCTACGAAAAGATGGAACGAGACGATTCGAGCGACGTAATCTCCTCGCCGGGCTACTTCTATCAGTAGCACTCTGTGGCTGCCAGCGGTATACTGGTGATCGATCGCAGATCGCAACCCCTTATTCGCTTGGTCCCCGACCCACAGCTATGAGCACGATCCGGGTCGTCTGGGGCGCTGCATCCGGGCCAACAGCGATGTCCTCGTACGATAGCGCGCTCGCCGCCGCCGGCGTCGAAAACTACAATCTCGTCTCGGTCTCCTCGGTTATTCCAGCCGGCGTCGACGTCGAAGTCGTCGGCACTGCTCCCGACCTCGGCCCCGCTGGCGATCGGTTGACGGTCGTCGAAGCGCGGGCGACGACCGCCCAGCCGGGTCGGGTGAGTGCAGCACTCGCGTGGTCGCAGTCGACCGATGGTGGTCCGGGCCTGTTTTATGAAACGGCCGGCGAGATGGATAGCGAAGATGTCGAACGGCGCGTTCGCGAAGGACTCCGAGCGGGCCAGCAGTTACGAGAGTGGCCGTTTGGCGACGACCACACTGCCGTCGAAAGCACACAGGCCGAGTCGGGAACGCACACGACGGCACTGGTGCTTGCAGTGTACGGCGAGAGCGAACCGATCCTGTGAGCGTCTCTTCGGTAGCTACCATATCAACCGTGCACGTATCCACGCCGACACCCTTACTACTCGATCGCAACCGTTTGACTGTGTCATCCGAATCGAGTAGACACAGAGATCCAACCCCGGCACGGTGTCTGTACGACCGAACGACACAGGAGTTGACGATCGTCGTCGACACGTCTCCCGCTGACGCTGACGATATTTCGGTCAGTGCCGGCACAACTCGCGTTCGCATCGCCGTTTCACACGACGAGTACGATCTCGTCCGAACGATCCGGCCGCCCGCCCACCGAGCGGGCTTTTCGAGCGATCAAACAGCTGTTCTCAACAACGGCGTCCTCACCGTCACGATCGGAACGACCGCACGTCAGTGAGCGATCGGCGGTGAGCTACGAGAGAGTCGTTCAGAGGAGGCCATCGTCACTGTCGCCATCATCGTCGCCGTTCTCACCATCGTCGTCTCCGTTCTCACCATCGTCGCTGTTCTCATCATCGTCTTCGTCCCCATCGGTGGTTTTGTCCTTGTCGACCTCCTCGATGATCCCCTCGGTGAGATCGATGACGTTCGGTTCCTCTTCTGGTTGGACCTGCTGGGGATAGACGCCGATCGCGACCAACAGGTCGTCGTCGGTTTCGATGGCTTCGGTCACGTGGACGAACACGTCGAGGGGCTGGCCCTCGAACTCGGCATCGGCGGTGAACCGAGAAAGCGTCGTCTCGTGATCGAAAACGGTCACCTCGTCGTCGCCGTCTTCGTTAATGTTGTCGATTCCGTCGTAGTTTTCGGCGACGAGCTCGATGAGTTCGTCTGTCGACATCTCTTCGATCGGGTTGAACTCCTGTCCGGCGACCGACACCTGTGGCGTCGTCAGGATCATGAAGACGGCCGCACGGACATCACCGAGTGGATCGACGCCGACGGCTTTCTCGTACTCGGTCATATGATTCGTCACGACCACCGTCTCCGAGTACGGACCGACCTCGAACGTCTCTTCGATGACGATCTCGTCGATCTGGGTCTGTTCGTAGCCAGTCTCCTCGCAGACGGACTCCTCGACGCCAGCAGGCTGTGATTCGTGTGAGTCGAGTCCAGCAGCACCGAGACAGCCAGCGAGCGTCGCGAGACCGACACCACCAACACCAGCTAACAGCGTTCTTCGGTTCATTGTGCTGAATACAGCCACTCATCATATATCAACGTTCGTTATTTATTAGCAAACCTCAGATATTCTGCAGTTGTACGTACACGATTTGAAGGAGAAGTTTTCGCGGGCCGCAGTCGTGGAGACGGGTGGCCAACACCGACACAGTCACCTCACCGATCGGCAGCCGACTGGCTGTCCTCTCCGCGTCGAACCGGCGGCGTCTTCGAGAGCAACTGGCCAAACAGGTCGCGGTTTTCGGCAACCACTCGATACCCACCTTCGCGGAGTCGTTCGTAATCCTCGAAATTGCGCAGAAAGGTGACGAGTTCTCCGGCAGGCGCGTCGGTACGGACATGCCTCGCTGCCTCCTCGATCGACGCGCCACAGGAGTACACCGCCTCGCCGGTGAGGAAATGCGAACACGACTCGTAGTCCTCGGGCAACCGATCGCGCAGTTCGGGCGTCAACTCGGTGTATCCGAGCACGCGGACATCCGATCGCTCCGCGAAGTACTCAGCCCACCACGTACAAAAGCCACAGTCATCGTCGAAGACGAGGGTTGGCTCCATACCCCGGATACGTGATCGAGCTACAAACACCTGTCTGAGACTCGCCAGAACTGATACTATCGGAGACACGGACCAACTCGTACAATAACGTCCCACGCCCGATCGAGCAAAACAGTTATCGGAGTGGTGACTAATCGAGAGCTATGACGCTCGCGGTGTCGGAACCACAGGTGCTTGCCCACACGAAACGGCGGCTCTTTCCGGACGACGCCGATGGGTCGTACGTCGTCGCCGACACACAGTTTTCACAGGAGGAGTGGCTGCCCGGCCAGCCCGTCACCAGCGACGTTCGAGACTGTCTAGCGCCGTTCAACCGCGTCAAAATCGGCGGCGGCTACCCCGATCTCGTCGGCGTCCGAACACTCGATTCGGAGTTTCTGGCCGTCGATCGCCTCGGTGAGGAGCCACCCTTGATTGCGATCGAAGCGAAAGGTGAGACACGAAACGGTGTGGATACCCAACGCGGAATCGTCCAGGCCTACGATCGACTCGGCGAGGCGAACGCGGCGTATCTTGCTGCGCCGGCTGGAGCCGTCTCGAAAACCGATCTAACACTCGCACGCGAGCTGAACGTTGGGGTCTTGGGCGTCGACTCGGGTGGAACCGTCGACGTCCTGGCAGTCCCGCGCCTCGTCGGCAACCGGACGACGACCGACGTCAGCGCGATCCGATTTCAGGCCGGGGCACAGGGTGTTGCGAACAACTCCTTCGGGCTGAACCATCCCAAAAACTACCTCGGGTATCCACTGGCCCACTACGCCGACGGCGACACCGAGACGCTGCTCACCGAGTACAGTGTCGTCAACGCCGTCGACAGCGCACGGCAGGGTGCTGCATTTCTCGGCCTGATCGACGACGGCCCGAGAATCGAACTCACATCACTCGGCCACGAAGTCGTCCGGTTCGCACTGGCACGGTATGGCTCCGCAGAGAACGCACTCGCCGAATTCGAACGCTGGTACCGATCGTCGAAACGGTTCATCGAGGCCGCGCCAGCGTGGGGACAGCTCGCTCGCCGAGTCATCTTTGCGTATCCGGCGACGGAACTGCTCGTGACGGAGCTCCAGACACTACACAACGACTGGAACGAGCGGCCGACGCTCGTCGAACTGGTCGAACACATGCACACGCTGCATCCGTCGTTCACGATCGAACTGTTCATCCGCGGTGACGACACCGTCCGGAGTCGGGTGCTGACAGCAGACGGCGAGCTCAGAGCCGCTGCACTCGAAGACGGAACCGTCTACCACTCGCCGACAGTGTTCCAGCTGAAAGCCATGCTGTATCACACCGGAATCGTCACCGATCGGGGCACAGAGCCACATCGGCTCGATCCGACCACGGACAGCTGGGCGCTCCGTGAACCCGTCTGAAAAAGGCTGTTGCACGCGTCACCTGATCAGCGTATCCGATCGGTAGTTACAGAGACAACAGGAGAAAGCCCACGGCTTCAGCCGTGTGGAGGATGTCAAGACTCGTCTGTCGATCGTAACCGAGCGCGGGTGATCAGATACCCACCAGTAACCAGCGTCGTAACGGTGCCGATCAGCCCCGGGCCAGAAAGACTGTCAGAGGGAGCCGCTTCGCTGGTGGCGTCGACAGCAGTTTCGGCCCATGTATGATGATGGCCGAGTGTTCCATGGTCGACCCGAGATCCGCGACTAGATCCATCGATGTCAGTGTCCACTGCATAGAGAACACCATCGTTGCTCCCGACGTAGACGGTGCCATCGACGACTGTTGGCGATGAGTAGATTTCGTCGTCGGTAGTGGTTCGCCACCGTTCGTCACCAGTTTCGGCATCGACCGCATACAACACACCGTCATCAGCACCTACGAAGACGACGGTTCCGGCGATCGTCGGCGACGACTGAACGGAGGCGGCTAGAGATCGATGCCACCGTTCTGTACCAGCGTCGGCGTCGATCGCATACAGGGATCCGTCGTCGCTACCAACGTAGACGGTCCCGTCAGCAACCGTCGGAGACGATCGGACCCACGGACCCCCGAACGTCGAATCGTTCGTGATCTCGAACTGCCACTTGCCACTGCCGGTTTCCGCGTCGACCGCATGGACCGACTCGTCGTCACTGCCGACATAAACGGTCCCATCGGCCACCGTCGGCGACGACTGGATCGCATCACCGGTTTCGTACACCCACTGTTCGTCACCCGATCCGGCATCGATCGCATACAGATTACTGTCATCCCCACCGACGTACACCGTTCCGTCGACGACCGTCGGTGCCGTAGTGATCATATACGGCTGTTCGATCTCGAACGTCCAGTTCTCCGCACCGGTCGTTCGATCGATCGCGTATAGCGTCGAGCCCGCAGTTCCGACGTAGACGGTGTCTCCGGCGACGGTTGGCGATGACTCGATCATCGCACCGGCGTCGAACGTCCACTGCTCGGTTCCAGTTTCGGCATCAACCGCGTACAGCGTCCAATCGACACTCCCGACGTAGACGGTGCCGTCGACGACCGCCGGGGACGTGCTAATCCAGTCGTCGGCCTCGACACTCCACGTCGTCTCAGCGTCTGAGTCGTCGACTGCAGACAGCGTGCCGTCGTTGCTGCCGATGTAAACCGTTCCGTCGACGACCGTCGGCGACGAGTGGATTTCGTCGTCGGTCTCGACGGTCCACACTGGCTCTCGGTTCTCTGATTCGCTGCCGGTGTTCCCATCATCCGCATCGTCCAGTGCCCACGAATCGACATCGGTCGACGGCTCGTCTACGTGGCCGAGCGTTCCAAGCCCGACCCGGGAGTCGACACTTGAACCTGTGACACCCGCATCGATCGCGTACAACATGGTGTCGTTGCTGCCGACATAGACCGTTCCGTCGGCTACCGTCGGCGACGAAAAGACGACACCGTCAGTTCGAACCGTCCACTGCCGACTCCCGGTCGCCGTATCGATCGCATGTACGCCAGGCTCGGTGCTTCCCACGAAGACCGTTTCTCCGGCGACTGTCGGTGCTGACGTCACCTCAAACTCGATCGGGACCGTCCACACCACCTCACCCGCTGTGGCATCGATCGCGTACAGACTGCCATCGTCGCTGCCGACATACACTACCCCATCAGCCACCGTCGGTGCCGAACGAATCCGATCGTCGGTGGCGAGTTGCCACCGTTTGTCACCACTGTTTCGGTCGATCGCGTATACTACGCCAGTGCTGTCTGCGCACAAAAGCAACTCGCCAGCGACTGTCGGCGACGCCTCCACGGGACGGTCAGCCTCGAACGCCCACCGCTCGTTTCCGGTTTCCGCATTGATCGCGTAGATTGAGCCGTCGTCGCTACCAGCGTAGACGGTTTCAGCAGTGACGACCGGCGACGACTGGACCTCACCACCTGTCTCGAACGACCACATCGATTCAGCCGTCGCTGTATCGACAGCGTAGATCGAACCGTCGCTGCTGCCGACGTAGACGGTTCCCCCAGCAACTGTCGGTGATGACGCAATCGTCCGTGCTGCCTCGAACGTCCATTCGAGGTCGCCATCGTCGCTTACTGCATAGAGGTGGCTCCCGCTGGCGACGTAGACCGTACCGTCGACGACTGTCGGTGAAGAGACAATTCCTGTCCTCGTCTCAACTGTCCATGTAACCGAACCAGTCTCTGCGTCGATAGCATACAACGACTCGCTACCGACATAAACAGTATCGTCAACGATCGTCGGTGACGACCTGACCCGACTGGCAGTCTCGACTGTCCACATCACGTCACCATCAGACCGAGCGTCGCCGTGTACGCCCATAAGCCCCATGAGTGCGCCGCTACCGATCACACGGAGTAGCTGCCTCCGATCGAGCGTACTCATCAACAGGAAGTCAACTCGACATCTAATAAGTTTTATGAACTATAGAATAATGTTATCTGTTACAGGATTGTATGTTCAATAACATATTCGAACCATAGCCCGGTTGTGACAGCCGGCCAGTAGTAACCGAACGGCTGGTACAATTAGGGCTCCGAACGCACCTCAGCAGCTGTGACATACCCCGGGTCAGGCCCCGTGGGAATCCTTGCGATCGTATAGACGGTTGGGCTACCGTGTATCGAGCGCCTTATCAAGGAGCTCTTGCGTAGCCGCCGCCTCCGAAATCAGTCTCGTCGCATCGGTTTCAGATAGCTCGTGATCTGGACCGTTACCTTGTCCTCGGTCGGCTTTCTCTGACTGGGCTTCTACCTGATTTTTGTACGCATCCAGCGTATTGTCGACTGATTTGAGCTTTCCGTCGATATCGTGGCCATCAGCACCCTGTAACACCTTCTGCTCGATTTCGGCGAGCCGATCACGCGAGGTCTGGGCACGGTTGACGAGCCCTGACAGCGGCCCATCACCCCGACCGCTGTTGCCTCTACGGCCCTCGCCGTTACCTGAGTCGACGGCGTCGGCGACACGTTCGGTCTGCTCGACGAGTTCGTCGAGTTGCCGTCGTGCGAGTGTTACGTAGTTGGCACGGTCACGAACGACGATTTCGACGGTCGTGCTCACGGTTGCCGTCTCACTGGCGGCCTGTACCAGCGCCGAATACTCCCCGGTGTCGAGTCCCTCGGCCGAAACCGTTACCATCGTCGTCTCTCCAGATTCGAGTTCTGGAACCTGTTCCGGGTCGATCGTTATTTCCTCGACACCACGCTTGATCGAGAGCTCGATCGAGTCGGCCGCACTGCCACCGATATTCTCGAGCGGTATCGGGATTTCGGTTGCGTCGTTCCGCTGCATCTCGATGGCACTGGACGGCCTACGCAACGACAGTCGGGGCGGACTCTCGATATCGTCGCGGATCGATTCCAGCTCATCTGTTATCTCTTCAACCGTTTCGACCGTCTGTTCCATCGCCTGTGTCGGTTCGAGAAGGTCTTCGAGGTCGGAGCTCCCATCAGCAAGCCCGTACACCGCATACGCGAACTCGAGACGCTGTTCGCGAGCCTCCTCACGGACCCCGAGATACGACTCGGCGACCTCAGTTCCCTCACCGGAGAGTTCGATATCGTACGCGAGTTCCTCCCTGACGAGGGCCTGCTCGCTCCATTCCTGGAGTTCAGTCGTAAGCGGGTCGATCAGTTCGAACGCACGATCGGGATCGTCGTCTTCGATTGCGCTCCGAAACTCCGAAAGTGCGTCGACGGACATATCAGTCATGCATAGACACCTCCTTCGGGCCGCTCGATATCATCGAACTGGAGATCGGTCTGCAACAGCGCGCGGACACCGATGTCGTGTGCGAGATTGACCGTCTGTAGATAGCCGAGCCCGATCGCCAGTTGGCCACCGTTGATCACTCTGTTGAGTGTCTCAATTTTTACGGCGACTTTGCCACAGAAGACGATCAGCGCAACCCCAAGCGGTGGGTTTTTGACGAACACCAGTGCACCGACGAGCACTCCGAGAACCGCACCGAGCTGGACGATATCGACGGCTTCGAGCACCGTCTGTACAATCTGGAACGTTTTGTTCACGACCTCGGTGAGCCGATCGATTGCTCCCTCGAGAGTACCAGTCACCTGCCGCCGCCGCTCCGGTGGTTGTTCGGAGAGTGACTCGGCATCCAGGCTGTCTGCGAGCTGGTCTGCCTGTTCGTCGATCGAGGCGTTGACTCCGGCGACCGATGCACCAAGGCCAAGTTCGTCTTCGAGCTCTCTGGCGTAGCTCAGATGAGGGACATCCGGAACCGAGAGACTGTCGACGATCGGGGAGAGATCGACCTCTACTTCAATTTTGTCGGGGAGTTCGTACCTCGGAATATCGGGCCACTCTATCGGGCCTGTCGGATCCCACGATGGAACGACTGGCTCTCTCCAGATCTCGGGATCGAGTTCTGGCCACTCAGGTGGTGCTGGATACGTCCCCGTCGGAACGCCTGGGACGAGTGTCGAGGATCCCACGGCGACGCTGGCCCCGGAGTTTTGCCCCCAGGAGCGTTCCGTTTCGGAGGGTTCCGCCGATGCCCCACCGGTCGACAGATCGAGAGATGGCGTCGACAGATCGATCTCCGTGTCGAACTCCGGAACCCGATCCGTTACGTCGTCCCGAGAGGGACTGTAGTTGCGCGGATCAAGCGCGTCACAGTCGACCAGATCGACATCATCACAGTCCGGAGCGCGGACGTCTGCATCGGATACGTTGACGCTGTCCGGGAACGAAACGTTGTTTGGAATCGAAATGTGATCCGTTGGCAACTCCACGCCATCGGGGAGCGAATCCGGGACCGCGTCCTCGAGTTCGTCGCGTACACCACTGGGAAGTTCGACATCGACACTGTCCAGTTCGTCGGGCAGGTCATCGAGATCGATGTCGAAATCAACCGGCCATTCGAGATCCGACGGAAGGTCGATATCGTCTCGGTCGAACGGAAGGTCGATGTCATCGTACTCGGGGAAGAGTTCGAAATCAACCGGCCACTCCAGCGAGTCGATCCAGTCGGGCGTTCGTTCCCAGTCGTAGCCCCACGTGTCCGGATACTCCCAGTTCCGGAATTCGTCCAACTGATCGTACACGTCACTCGGAACGTCTTCGAGATCAGGTACCTCGTCGATCGGTATCCAGTCGTCGACATCAAACTCAGTCGGGTCAAACTCTGGCAGATCGACACTGACGGTAAACTCGGTATCGACATCCAGTCCCTCGTAGAGCCCCTCCGTCGTATCCACTGGATCTGGAGTGATGAAATACGCCGTATAGAGTAGCGTCCCGATTTTCGAAACGAACTCGTCCTCGATTGCGGCTAGCTGCTCCCAGAACTCGTCAGGAATCGCGTCAGTGACACCAACGAACGCGGCAGCGGATTCAGTTCCCTCGCGGGCCCCGGTAGCTGCAGCTGGTTTGATATACTCCTCGAACTCCCCGAGCAAAGCCTCGTACCGCGTCTGGATATCGAAAATGATGTCATCCAGCTGTCGCTCTGCGTTGCTCGGGAGTCGTCGTTTGAGTCGTCTCAGTACGCTTCTGATAGAACCAGTGACAGACTTGATAATATCTTCCGTCGCACTGGCAAGCCGAGAGTTGCCCAGTCGCTTTGCCAACCGATCGCTCGTCCGGCCGAGCGCCATACTCAGAATAACCCGGGCAGTCTGTTCGAGGGACCCGTTCTGTGGTTTCGCGGCCGCTTTGCTCGTTACCCGCTGTGCAGCAACCAGCCGGCGGAGTGCTTCCCGGGATTGTTCTTTCTCCGTTCCAGACATGTCGTCGAAGTCCGATTCGATCGCATCGACCAGCTCTTCAGCACGGGCGTCGATATCCTCCTCGGAGAAATCGACGAAATCGACGAAATCGAGTTCTGGTAACCCATCGATTGCCGCCGATCGGATATCGGCAATCTGGTTGCGCTTGCCGTCAACGCGGAGGAGGGCCTCTTCGACGACCGCGTTCTGTACTGTCTCCCCACTGCCGTCTTCGAGTGCGTACTGCAGGAGGTCGGACGTTACATCCCCATCACCGGGATGAATCGCTTCGGAGGCGATCACGTACTGATCGTAGTCGCTGGTCGTCGAAGAACCCGATTGGCGGCCCATAACTCGGAACCGATCGTCAGCAGTCCACCCGCTGCCGTCATAATCGGTCTTGGCAACCTCTTCGCCGTCGATATAAACCGTGTAACTGCTGTCGTCACTGTCCAGAACCACCCGTATGTTATACCACTCCCCATCCTGAAAATCACTGCCAATGAAAATATCCGATCCACCGAACGGATTCCGGAAGAGCAGTCCATCACCAGCGATTCCGTTCGTAAACGCTCTAAATCCGATCGACGCGCTGTCGAAATCGTTGAACAGGTAGGCCAGCGACCCTCCAGAGTCATGTCGCCAGTGCAGGTCTACCGTCAGATCGTCGTCTGTTTGGATCCGAAACTCCGGTTCGACACCCCCATCATCGGTCACTCTGAGCGCAACCTCGTTTCCAGTTTGCGGTGCCCCCTCGGAAAGCCACTGGAAATCGCTCGCTTCGATCGTTCCATCTGGAGGTGATTCGGGATTTATTGGTAGTGAAGACTGTGTTTGAACTGCAGTCTCGTCTCCCGAGACCGGGTCGCCACGGTCATCTACTTCCTCTTTTGATTCAGCGGTTGCAGTCCCACTTGCTGCTCCACCGAACCCGACTCCAACAAGTCCCACACCACTCTGTTTGAGAAAATCACGTCGCTTTGTTGTATGCAACGCCATCTCTTTCTTATCCATATTTAGAGATTAGAACAACTACACTTGTTATTTTTGGATTTCTGTATATTATATACTATATATAGACTGGGGGTAAATACACGTCAGTCTTGGAGTGATTAGACAGAACAGGGAGACGAATTTGCCGGGAGCTCCCCGTCATACGGATTGGTGTGACGATTTACCGCCGACCCCGTACTGGCGACGGCGATAACTGGCTACAACGAATCCTATCAGCATACAAGAGGCTGGTTTTGCTGGCTATACTACGTGATGTAGAGAAAGATGACCGCAGCCAGCCAAGAAACCGATCGGCGGCTACTCTTTGCCGAACATCTGGCGCATCATCGGATGCATCTCCATCATCTGCTCTTCGGCGATCTCTTCGTAGAGCTTGTAGGTGATCGAGACGGCCAGCAGTAGCCCGGTTCCGGTGACGGCACCGATCGTGCCGAGCATGTTCGCCCAGACGGCGAGCAGGCCGACGAGGGCCCCACCGATGACGGTCACTTGCGGGATATACCGCTCCATGACCTGCTCGATGACGCCGACGTTCTGTCGGAAGCCGGGGATCTGCATCCCGGAGTTTTGGATCTGTCTGGCCGTTGCCTCTGGACCCATGTTCGTCGTCTCGACCCAGAAGATAGCGAAGATCGCGCCACCGATGACCATGAAGGTCAGGTCAATCGAGACGCGGATCATGACCATCCACGGTTCCTGGGTGACGGCACCGGTCCACCACATCCAGTCGTTGGGAGAGTAGATCGGGGCCGTGTAGTAGAAGAACCCGCTGACGGGTTGGCCCTGATCGCCATAGACGCCAAGCCAAGAGGGCATGCCGGCCCACTGGTTGTTGAGGATCGTGCCCATGAACTGGATGTTCGCTTGCAGTGCGCGAACGAGGATCATCGGCAGGACGCTCGCATAGATGAGCTTCACGGGGAACCGACCTCGGGCACCCTTGACGCGGGCGTGACTGAGTGGGATCTCGACGCGGACGGATTCTGCGTAGACGACGATCCCGAAGATCAGCAGCGTCGTCACGAGCGCAACGAGCTGGCCGCCGTCCTGCGATAGTAACAGGAACAGTCCATCACCGGAGACCAGTGTGCCGACTTCCGTCTGTCCAGTCAGGATCAGATACCAGCTGTAGAAGAACCCTTCCTCCGACAGGCTGGCGAAACCGGCGACGAGCCGCTGGCTCACACCGGCGATAATGAACAGGCCGATCCCGCTGCCGACACCCCACTTGCTGACGACCTCGTCCATATACAGGATGAGGACGCCACCGATGAAGATCTGGGTGAAGATCAGCAACTGGACCTGCGTCTGGCCGAACGTGAGTCCGCCGAGTGTCAGCGACTCTTGGGCAGGGAGGAAGCCGCCAGCGAACACCATCGGAAGCGCAGTCAGTGCGGTCATGATGATGACGAGCAGCTTCTGGAGGCCCTGGTAGAGGACCTGATCGCGCGGGTCGTCCGTATCGAGCCCGAGCAGGTTCGCCCCGCCAAGCAGCTGCAAGACGATGCTGGCCGTGACGATCGGTCCGATACCGACTTGCAGGAGCGACCCCTGCTCACCGGCGAGGATCGCACGGAACTCACCGAAGAGATCTGTTGCCTCTCCGCTGACGCCGAGCAGGGCGATGTTGGTCAGGAAAAAGTACAACACCAGGATGCCACCCGTCCACGCGAGTTTGCGTTTGAAGGGGACGTGCCCCTCCGGACGGCGGACTGTTGGCATCCGCGTCAGGACCGGTTCAGCGGCTTCCTTCCATCCCATCTGTTAGTCCTCGTTCTGTCCGGATTCGTCTGCAGTGTCCTCGTCGGCTTCGAGAGCCCGCTCGGAGACAACTGCCTCACCGCCAGCAGCCTCGAGTTTCTCTTCGGCTGCCCCAGAGAAGGCATCGGCCGTCACCGTGAGCTGGTTTCGGACTTGCCCAGAGCCGAGGACTTTGACGACGTCGACCTCGTGGCCGTCTTCGACGACGTCACGGGCGTCGATCGCGTAGCCGTCGTCAGTTTCTTCGGCAACGCCATCTGCGACGTAGAGGATCGCGTCCTCGTCTAATTTCTGGACATCGATCTCGGCGACGTCCTCGCGGATGCCGTCGGGTCGCTTGAAGCCGTGTTTGCCTTTCGGTTCGTAGTTGTGGAACTCGTGTTTGCTTCGCCCGGCGCGACCGCGGCCACCGCGGTGACCCGCACCACGTCGATTCTTGTGGGTGCCACCGCCGTGCGTTCGCGATCCACGCTGGCGTCGTTTTTTACTCGTCATGGTTATCGCATCGCGTCTAGCAGGTCGTTAATCTGGGCCGTTGTATGCTTTCCGAGTTGGCCGCCCTCGACGGTGGGCTTTTTGATTCCGTTGTGGCCGCCACGTGGCGGGTGGAGACGGAGCGTTGGCGAGAGGCCAACGTCACGCAGCGTCGTCTCCTCTGCGAGCAGTGCCTCGGCGAGTGCAGCGAAGTCGTCGTACTCGGTGTGCTCTGCGAGCCACTCCTCGTCGACATCTGCCTGACTGCCTTCGAGTGGTTCGGCACGCTTTGCCAGCACCGTTTCCAGAACGTCTGCGTCTGGCTCACCGACGGCGACGTAGTCGTTTACCTTCGCAACCATCCCGTCGTAGGCGTCGGTTTCCGGAACCAGCGCACAGTGGTTGACGTTGTGGATGTTGAGCATCTCCAGCGTATCCTGGATATCCTGATTGCGGTTTACCTCACCGCGAATCTGAATCACCGCTCTCATTGGTCAGCCACCTCGGCTCGATCGGGACGGCGCTGTGGATGACGGGCCTGTGAGGCGTTTTCGAGCGCGTTGAACGTCGCCTTCGCGAGATTGACCGTCGTCCGGGTGTTCCCGTGACTTTTCGTCCACGCATTTTCGATTCCCGCAAGCTCGATGACTGCACGAACGGTGTCGCTTGCGGCCAGTCCCAGCCCTTCCGGAGCCGGGATGAGTTCGACTTCGACAGAGCCTGCTTTCCCGCTCGTGCGGTGGGTAAGCGAGTGAGGCCGATCGGATCGGTCCTCCCACGAACCGGAGCCACGCGGGACCTGGATAATGTTTAGCTTCGCGATACCGATCGCCTTCTGGATGGCAGAGCCGACCTGGTCGTCGCGGCCTTCCGCGTAGCCGACGAAGCCATCGCGGTTGCCAACGGCGACGACACAGCGGAACTTCACGCGTCGTCCGGAGTCGGTCATGCGCTGGACCATGTTGATGTCCAGCACTTCGTCTTCCAGCCCGGGGAGGAGCTGGTCGACGATCTCGGGCTCTTTGAGTGGGAGTCCCGAGTTGAGGGCGTCCTCCATCGTGTCGATGTCGCCCTCCTGGACCTTCCGGCCGAGACGGGTAACGGGTTCCCATCCACTGTCGTTATAGTTACTCATTCGAGAATCGCCTCTCGTACTGCATCGAAGTGTTCTGGAAGTTCGGTCGCATCGAACTCACCGCTGTACAGCGGTTCGTCTCGCTGTTCGGCGTACTCGGCGATGTGTTCGCCGCGGGTACGCGACCAGTCTGCGAGCACACTGTCGTTGTGCGGGATCTCGAGACCGGCGTCGATCGCACCCTCCTGGACGGCAAACACCTTGTTGCCGGGTGTTGCCGTGTTGAGGCCAATATCGAGGACAGCTTCCTCGAGTCCGGCTTCGACGGCGCGTGTGCCAGCCAGCAGTCCGGTCAGATACGCCGCCGAGATGTTACTCGTCGGGGCCTCCCAACCGTACTCGGTCAGATCGCCAGAGTGTGCACTTGCAAGTGTTTCGTCTCCCTGAGGTCCGGGACTGATCAGCTGCGCCGTCGTGTGCTTGTTGCTCTTGCGGGCGACCAGCCGTGGTTTGCCCGACTTCAGCAGGCGCAACCTCTGATGGTAGTCCGTACGGACCTCACGGCGACGGCGCATCGGAACGTTGTATCGTGGTCCTGTCGCCATTAGTTGTCACCGTAGTTGTCGTCGATATAGTTCAACAGGTAGCGGACACTTCGGAACTCGCCACCGCCAGCTTTGTTGTAGAGCTCGCGGTACTCTGTGGGCGTGAGTTCGCCTTTGTCGCGGAGTTCTCGGAGTTTCCGTCGCTGTGCTCGAATCTTGCTCTGCCACTCGTCTTTGTCGTTCTGGCGGGCACCTTTCTTGCCGCGGCGTTTGCCCGGCCCCTTCTGGTGGCCGTATGCGCGTTTCTTGTTGCGCTTGCGGGCACGACCGCGGGAGTTGCCCCGCGCGTTTTCGGCCTGGATACGACCGTCTTCGACGAGTTCGCGGATCTCGTCGCGAGTGATCGCCTCGGCGATGTCTGTCTGTGCGTCGGGATCTAGCCAGATACGGTTTTCTCCGACATCCAGAACGTCGGCAGCAAGTCGTTTCTGTGCGGACAGATCAGTCATTGGTCCACCTCAACTTCTTCGTAGGTTGGGTTCAGGACGCGGATGCCTTCGTCTTCGGCAACCTCCTCGATTCGGGCACGCTTTCGCGCACCGACGGCCGACGCGATCCGAACCGCTTCGCGATCGCCGTCGACATCGTCGAGATCGTCTGTGTTCTCGACGTAAACTTCTTCGAAGCCGCTTGGGTGTTTCCCACGGACGGCTTTGGGCGTGCGGAAGCCAGCTTCGACTTTCGGGCCCTTGCCTTTGACGCCTTTGCGCTGTTTCGAGAGTTGGCCACGGGGTCGTCGCCAGGACTCTGGCGTTCGTTTCTTCTTGTGGTAGTCCTGCCGGTTGAACTGCGGTTTGCCGACAGCACGGCGCCGATCGAGCAAGCGCTGTTCGGCCTCCGAAAGCTCAGGCGTCTTCTCGGTAAGCCCGCGTGGACGGAGCTCCGTCTCGACGTCTTCCTCTGGCTCGTCTTCTTCCTCGGCAGCCTCGTCTTCGATCTCGGCGTCGGTCTCCTCTGTGACTTCGAGATCGCCGACATCGGCTTTGATACGGGCGGCGAGTGCGTTCCCGATCCCGTCTGCCTCTGAGAGATCGTCCTGGCTCGCTTCCTTGATGTCGTCGATCGTCTCGAAGCCAGCCTCACGCAGTGCGTCGGCTTTCGTCGCGCCAACACCACTGATGTCTTCGAGCTCCTGAGGTCCGTCTACGTCTTGTTCGTCGTCTGCCATCTATCAGGCACCTCCTGTGGCGGGTTTTTCGGTGATGTAGACCCCGTCTTGGAAGACACGGGTGTCCTTGCCGCTGACTCGCGTCAGCTGCTCGATGTCTGCCGCCGTCTGTCCGACATCTTCTTTGTTCGGTCCAGAGAGGACGAGCTTTTCGTCGTTGACGCTGACCTCGGTGTCACCGTGGATAGTCGTTCGTCGCGGTGCTTTCTCGCCGAGGAAGTTCTCGATGACGACCTCGTCGCCTTCGGCGCGGACCTGCATCGGGAAGTGAGAGTAGAAGACTTCCATCTTGTACTCCCAGCCGGTGGTCACACCGTGGAAGGCGTTCGTGATGTGGCTCTCGAAGGTGCCGACGGTCGCGTTGGTTTTCGCGTCCTCGGACTCGCTTTCGATTACCACAGTGTCGTCGTCCACTTCGACGGTCACGTCGGGGTACCAGAGCCGTCGTGAGACGGTGCCTGCTGGACCATCGACGGTCACGTCGAGATGGTCAACCTCGACGGATACGGATTCGGGGATTTCCAGTTCAACTCGCATGGTTAGTAGACGTATGCGATCACCTGGCCACCGATTCCCTGCTGACGAGCCTCGTAATGGCTCATGATACCGCTGCTCGTCGTCACGACGAGCGCACCGAAGTCCCGAGCGGGAAGATACCGTTTCTCCCATTTCTCGAACTCGTCGGCACCTGCGGCGTAGCGGGGCTTGACGGGGCCACACTTGTTGATCGCTCCTTTCAGTTCGACCTCGAACTGGCCGGCTTTGCCATCGTCGACGTACTCGAAGCCGTCGATATACCCGCGGTCATAAAAGACCTCGAGCACGCTGCCGATCTCGTTCGAAGCGGGCGTTACCTCATGGGTCAGATGTCCGACACTCTCGGCGTTGTCGATTCCCGAGAGTGCGTTACTGAGTGGGTCGTTTCCGGTCATGTTATCGATACTTCTTGAATCCCATGTCGCGGGCAATCTCACGGAAACACTGCCGGCACAGGTTGATGTCGTACTTTCCGACAAGTCCCTGTTTGCGGCCACAGCGCTGGCACTCGGTTAGCTGGCCGGTGCGCTTTGCCGTATGCTCGCCCGTCTGCTCTGATTCGCTTTCACTCATCCGTTGGCTCCTCGACAGTGACGTCGAAGTTGTTCGTGAGGAACGCAATCGCGTCCTCCGGCGTCAGTCGGTGGTTCGACGGAATCGATCGGGTCGCCTTGTGTCGTTTGGCGATGCGGTAGCCCGGACGCACCAGATTAACGGTGACGTCGAGGCCGTAGATTCCGACGTTCGGGTCGTACTCCTGGCTCGGGAACTCGGTGTGTTCTTCGACACCGAAGCTGAAGTTCCCGGTGTTGTCGAACTGCGTTGCAGACAGCGTCGCAAGCGGCAGTGACTTTTCGAGGAAATCGTGGGCATCCTCGCCACGCAAGGTGACTTTCGTCCCGATCGGGTCACCCTGACGGATGCCGAAGTCGGGTTCGGTCTTCTTTGCGAGCGTGCGGACGCTCTGTTGGCCCGTGATCTCTTCGATGATGTCCTCGGCTTTGCCGAGTTCGCGGCCACCGCGGCCGACGCCCATGTGGACAACGACTTTCTCGACGCGGGGTTCGCGCATCTCGTGGAACGCAGCGGATTCGGCGTCGCTCATTCGTCATCACCTATAAAGTTCTCGTCGATCACAACAACGTACTCTTCGATCGTCTCGAAGTCGTCGCCGTCGTCGTCGATCGCCGAGACAGTGACCGTGTTCGAGCCACTGCCGGGTGTCACTTCGATCGTCTCGACCTCGCCGATTTTTCCGCCGTGATTGCCACTGACGGCCGTCACGAGCGCACCCTCCTCGTAGGGGAAGTGAGCGACGATCGATTTGTCTTCGTTGTCGACGACGATCGAGTCGTTCGTGTTGTACTCGTCGTCGACGAGCACGTTCGTCCCGTCGTGCAAGGTCAGCTGGGTGTCGCCACCCGGAATCTGCTGTTTGCCTGTGATCTTCCCAAGGCGGCTTCCTGCCGCGTCGGCGTCAATCGGGGTCAAAGCGAGGCGGCCACCCTCGTCGGGGAAGACGCGGTAATACTCTTCGCGGCCGGGGAACGCGACGATGTCGAACATCCCGATCGGACGCTGTTCGTCGTTGATCGGGTCGCCGTTGACGAGGATCGAGTCCTCTGAGAGGGCGAATCGCGCTTCCTTTCTCGAGTCGACGTAGCCGAGGACGTCCCGCAGCAGGACGACGAGTGGAACGCCGTCTTCGCCGTGTGGGCCAGCACCGGCCTTGACGGTGAAGACGTTCGTCTTTCGCTCGACCGGCCAGGATTTCGGTACTGACAGTCGTTTCTGGTGGTTGCTCATTCGGTATCACCTTCGAGTCGTGCTTTGCGACGCTCGTCGTCGAGGTTGAGGTCGACGAGACGGACGTTCGATGGATCGACTGGGCGTGGAACCTCCTCGCCATCTGCCGTCTCGACAGTCACGCCTTCGACGTGAACCGTGCCGTCTTCTAAGACTGCACGGAGAACCTCGCCTTCTTCGCCAGCGTGGTCGCCACGCATGACTTCGACGGTGTCGCCGGCGTTGACTCGCGTCCGGCGTGTGTCGTACTCCTCGCGGAGGTCGTCCGACAGCGTCGCATGAAGCTGTTTGCCCCGTTCGTGGAGGGGCGCACGCTCCGTCTGGGTTCGCTGTTTGTGTGGTTGCTTGCTCATTATACGATCATCGTCGCGGTGGACGCGATTGCTCCGAAGCGTTCTGCGACCTCGCGGGCGATCGGGCCCTTGATTTCGGTGCCGCGGGGCTCTTCGTTCTCGTCGATGATGACAGCGGCGTTGTCCTCGAATTTGAGGCGGGTACCGTCCGGCCGGCGGATCGATTTCCGCTGGCGGATGATGACCGCTTCGAGAACCTGCCGGCGCATCTCGGGCGTCCCTTTCGTGACCGAGACGGTCACTTTGTCACCAATTCCCGCCTTCGGCTGGCGGTTTTTGGTGCCGTGGTAGCCCGCGACGCTGATGACTTTCAGCTCACGCGCGCCAGTGTTGTCCGCACACGTGACGAGTGAGCCTTTTTTCAGTCCTTGCGTGACATCGGCTTTCATCGCCTCCATCACTCATCAGCCTCCGATTCGGCGGCGAGATCTTCAGCAGACAACTCGGGATCGGGCTCTGCCTGACTCGTGATCTCAGCGACATCGACTGCAGTCGCTTCTTCAGTTATTTCGACGACCACGTGCGATTTCGTCTTCGACAGTGGTCGGGTCTCTGCGATCTTGACCGTGTCGCCGACCGAGAGTCCCTCGAGCACGCCCGGCACGTGTGCCGGAATGCGCGAGCGACGTTTCATGTACCGATCGTATTTCGGTACAGCAACGTCGTACTCTCGTTCGACGACCACGGTCTTTTCCATATCCGTCGAGACGACCTGCCCTTCGAGGACCTGTCCTCGAACGGGAAGCTCGCCGTAGAACGGACACTTCTCGTAGTCGTATTCCTCCGGGTTTTCTGGTTCCGGAGGGGTTTCAACGTCTAATCCTATTGCCATGGTGAATCACCATTCGTTTCCGTGCGTCGAGCGGGTCGTGAGAGCAGCCGCGATCCATCGACCGTAACGTAGGCTACATCCTCGCCAGCAACGCAACGGTGGGCTCCACCGTCACGACAGCCGCCGGCATCGCCAGCGGCTCGGTCCGACTCGCCCGTATCACCGAACGAGTCGGGTTTAGTATCGGCCAGTTTGGACGCAGTCCCCAACCCCTTCTCGGGGTCGGCGGCGTCATCTGTGATCGCAAACTCGAACGTCGAGCCCGACTTCGGGACCATGACGACCCGAGACTCGCCATCCGCACACGCTGTGGGACGGTTGTCTCGCCATCGGTCCGCCTCCGGCGGACCGCAAATCTCGATCGAGACGGTGTTGGTCGTCTCGATGACGACACGCCCCTCGATGCCGATCCGTGATGGGTCGTCGCTGTCGACGACTCTCACCGGAAGGCCGTTGAGTTCGTGTCGTGGCAGTGTCTCGGGTGTCAGTGGCATCTTAATACAGCTCTTCGTCTATGTCGTCGCCTTCTTCGGTCTGGATCGTCTTGATCCGGGCGATCGTCCGTCCGAGCTCACCGATTCGGCCCGGGTTCTCCGGTGCACCACCGGCTGCGAGGACGGATTTCTGGTTCAACAGCTCGGTTTCGAGCTCGTTTAGCTCTTCGGCGCGCTCGGCAGGCGTCATGTCGCGAATCTCTTCGACGTGAAGAATTGCCATTAGGCGTCACCTCCCTCGTCGGTTTGGGACTCGTCGTCGCTGTCCATCTCGTCGACCATCTCTTCGGCCTGCGCTTCGACATCCGCTTCGAGCTCGTCGAGTTCCTCTTCGATCGGGTCTTCGTCCGGAATCTCGACTGCTTCCTCCTGAGCGGCGACCTCCTCTTCGATGACCTCCTCGACGACCTCTTCGTCGATCTCGGTCTCTGCCTCGGCAGCATCGGCCTCGGGGGCCGTCTCGGCGTCGGGAGCCGCGTCGACGTCTTCCGGTTCGCCTTCGAGCAGTTCCTCAACGCCCTCGGCCTCGTTGGCCTCGACAGCGTCTGGAACGATCTCTTCTGGGTCGAGCTCTTCGTGAACCTGGAAGTTGTCCGGCAACTCCGCACCCGGCGGGATGATCTTGACATCCACACCGATCGTGCCGAGTTTCATGACGGCGACGCCCTGGCCGTGGTCGACGACCTCTTCGGCGGGTTCGCCGTTGTGTTTGATGTAGCCGCGGTTGAACTTCTCGACGCGCGATCGGGCACCCGTGACCTTCCCCGAAAGGACGATCTCAGCACCCAGCGCGCCGGCTTCCATGATCCGATCGATCGTGGTGTGACCGGCTTTCCGGAAGTACCAGCCACGCTCTAGGGCGTTTGCCAGTCGGTCTGCGACGATTCGGGCGTTGAGGTCGGGCTCCTCGACTTCCTGCACGTCGATCTGGGGGTCTTCGAGGTTGAACTTCTCCTCTAGGGCCGTCGTGACCTTCCGGATGTTCTCGCCACCTTTGCCGATGACCATCCCCGGCTTCTCCGCTTTGAGGACGATCTGGGTTCCCATCGGCGTCTTGGCGACGTCCATACCACCGTAGCCTGCACGGCCGAGTTCTTCCTGGAAGA
>LKMJ01001133.1_pt1 | contig 22841 bp, 13 predicted proteins | sample 643391 | NCBI WGS metagenome assembly LKMJ01 (sample SAMN04112250, study PRJNA286221) | soda lake metagenome | biome: soda lake; feature: Kulunda Steppe; material: water; isolation source: sample PL-Br10 brine of Picturesque Lake | place: Russia: Kulunda steppe | collected 2010-07
GCTACCGCCGGCTACACCAACAACGAGATCGCCGAACTCCCCGATGGCGGCGTCGACGTCGAAACCGTCGAACAGGAGGTTCCGGGTCGCAACTACAAACAGGTCGACACCTGTGCCGGTGAGTTCGCTGCAGAGACGCCGTACTACTACTCTGCGCGCAAAAACGAGTTCGACGCCGGGCCACTGGTCGGCGACGCCGCAGCGGGCGAACTCGAGGTCGACCGCGATGTCGAGAGCGTCATCGTCGTCGGCGGTGGGCCAATCCGCATCGGCCAGGGGGTCGAGTTCGACTACTGTGCCGTCCACGCGATTCAGGCCCTGCGTGAGATGGGGATCGACGCCCACGTGATCAATAACAACCCCGAGACGGTCTCGACGGACTACGACACCTCCGATGGCCTCTTTTTCGAGCCGATCACGGCCGAGGAGGTCGCAGACGTCGCCGAGGCCGCCGACGCCGACGGCGTGATGGTCCAGTTCGGCGGCCAGACCTCCGTGAATATTGGCGAACCGCTTCAGGAGGAACTCGAGCGCCGCGGGCTCGACTGTGAGATCATGGGCACGAGCGTCGAAGCAATGGACTTAGCAGAAGACCGCGACCGGTTCAACGCTCTGATGGACGACCTGGGAATTGCCCAGCCCGAGGGCGGAACAGCCGTCTCGAAAGACGAGGCCTTAGAACTGGCCCACGAGATCGGCTATCCGGTCCTCGTCCGTCCCTCCTACGTCCTCGGTGGTCGTGCGATGGAGATCGTCTACGACGACGCCGACCTCGAAAGCTACATCGAGGAAGCAGTTCGCGTCAGCCCGGACAAGCCGATCCTCGTCGACGACTTCCTCGAAGACGCCGTCGAACTCGACGTCGACGCCGTCTCCGATGGTGAAGAGGTCCTCATTGGGGGAATCATGGAACACGTCGAGAGCGCCGGCGTCCACTCCGGGGACTCGGCATGTATGATCCCACCACGCTCGCTGGGCCGTGACGTCAACCGCCGGGTTCGTGAGGTCGCCGAACAGATCGCCCGCGAACTCGACACCGTTGGGCTATTGAACGTCCAGCTTGCAGTGACTGGCATTCACGGCGAGGCCGACCCGGAAGTCTACGTCCTCGAGGCGAACCCACGCTCCTCCCGCACCGTTCCCTTTATCTCGAAGGCGACGGGCGTCCCGATCGCCAAGATCGCCGCGAAGGTGATGGCCGGCGAGACGCTTGCCGACCTCGATATCGAAGAGCAGGTGCCCGAACAGGTCTCGATCAAGGAAGTCGTCCTGCCGTTCGACCGGCTGCCAGGCTCTGACCCACGTCTCGGGCCGGAGATGAAATCGACGGGTGAAGTGATGGGCACCGCCGACAGCTTTGCCAAAGCCTACGATAAGGCCCAGGACGCCGTTGGGAAATCGATCCCCGAGGACGGGACGGCGATCATCGACCTCTCGGCTGAGGAGTTCCCCGATCCCGACACCGAAGCCGGCGAGACCCTCGTTTCCGGCTTCACCGAGTACTACGACCTCTGTGGGGCCGTCGACACCATCGAGGCCGCCAAACGCGGCGAGGTCGATCTGATCATCTCCCGTGACCGCGACCTCCTCGAGGTCGCCGTCGAAGAGGACATTACCTACTTCTCGACGGAGGACTCGGCTCGGGCTGCACTCGAGGCTCGGGCTGCCAAAGACGAGCCCATCGACGTCGTCTCGATTGCCGACCGGCCGAAACGCGACGAGTACTGGGGCCAGCCGAAAGCCGAGTAATCAGGACTCAGCGCCCGCAGATCCCACCGTTTCCCCCAAGGGGATTGGCCAGTACAGTCCTTTCTGCAGCCACTGAGCCGGGAGAGCCCACAGTCAGTCGGGTGTGGGGCCGCATGTATTCAACCTCGTATTCTCCGGCCACTAGTCTCTGCAGTGGTCGCCATGCTCTGCTTCCACAGGAGGTAGAGACCCCCAACGACGGCTAGAGTCGTCGTTTGGAGGCCAGGTCCGGGCAGTCGGTCAGTGTCGTGGTCGAACGACACCGACTGGCTCGTCGCCGTCCACTCGTCGTGGTGACCGAGCGTTCCCTGTTGGACGCGCGATCCCACACTCGAACCGGTCTCCGGCTCCTCGACAACGGTTGGCGACGACCAGATCGACGCGTCCGTTCGTTCGTACGCCCAGCTCTCGGCTCCGTCGGCAGTGTCCCAGGCGTAGAGCGTTCCGTCGTCTGAGCCAGCGATGACCAGTTGGTCGGCACCGAGAGCCGTTGTCTCTGCCGACGGAACGTCGAACACCGTTGGTGATGATTGGATCCAACCGTTCAGTCCCGTCGCTGCCCACGTTTGGTCTCCGGTCGCCGCGTCGATCGCGTACAGCGTTTTGTCTCGCGAGCCGACGTAGACGATCCCATCGACAGCCGTCGGCGCTGTCGTGACCCACGCAGACGGCTCCTCGAACGTCCACTCGAGGTCGCCCGTCGTCGCGTCGATCGCATACAGCGTCTCGTCTCGCGAGCCGACGTAAACGGTCCAGTCGTTGGGGTCGTGACCGGCTCCGTCCGGATCGAGGACAGCAGGTTCGGCTTCGACCTCGTGGCCGGGATCGGAACACTCCCAGACGGTGTCCCCGGAGTTCGCCTCGAGCGCACGGACCGTCCCGTCGGCGTCGCCGACGAAGACGGTGCCACCAGCGACGGTCGGCGACGTCGTCAGTCGTGTCGAGTGATCGGTAGACCAGATCACCTCGCCGGTTGGTGCCTCGAGTGCGTACAGCGTACCGTCCGCTCCGCCGAGGAACACGGTGCCGTCGACGATTGTCGGTGATGCCCGAGAAAACGGCTCCTCGGGAGCTGGCGCTTCCCAGAGGAGAGTGCCGGTCTCGGCGTCGAGGGCGAGGATCGTTCCGTCGGTGGAGACACCGTCGGTACGGATGTCCGCGCCGACGTACACCGTCCCATCGACGACAGTCGGCGAGGACCAGCCGGCATGGTCGGCTCGCGCGAACGACCAGCGTTTCTCACCGGTTGCAGCGTCGATGGCAGACAGCGGTCGGCCCTCTGACCCGACGTAGATGACGCCGTCGACGACGGTCGGTGACGAGTTCACGGTCCCGAGCCCGTTCACCGTCCACCGTTTTTCGCCGGTCGTCGCGTCGACTGCGAGCAGCGCTCCGTCGTCGTCCGGATCGCGGGTGCCGACATAGACGGTGGGACCCGTCGCGGTCTGGTCGGCGCTTGCGATCCCGGCGACGGCGCTCACTGTCCCAGCTGCGACGGCCGACTGGAGGAGCTTACGCCGATACATCGCTCCTCCCTGGCACGCTGTCGTTCCGATTCAGTGGCTTCGATGGGGGTTTTTTATTCCGCGTCTCGTCCGGCTCGCATCGTATTGGAAAGCTGTCTGTCATCTGGTTCCAGTCGGGCCGTGTTCATTAACTGCCGTCGGTCGACTGGTACTCGTCCTCGAGGTCGAGTACGGTCGCATCGACGGGGTTGGGGTTCGATCCGGCCATAGATTGGGCCTGATCTGTCGTCGATCCTGCAGACTGGCCGCCGACACGTTCGTCGTACAGCTCAGTGATGTCGTCCTCGTCGAAGGTATCGCTGACGATCCGCGCCTCGTAGACAGTTCCACTAAAGCCACCGGAGGTCGCTCCGTCGGTTCCCGACGGGTTGTTGCTCCCGATCCAGAGATTGTTCCACGCATCAATCGAAAACTGTGCTGTCGTCGTGTGCAGCTCTGCCTCATTGTAATAAAATGTCACTTCGTAGCGAGTCTCTTCGTCGATCGATCCCGGCGGATCGCGAGGATCCGCGGTGATCGTGAGCAAAACCGGTTGGCCGGTCTCGTAGTCAACCGAAATCGAGTTCCACTCGTCACCGAAGCCATACTGGAGCGTACTTGCGTTTCGAGCTCCGAGATAACAGCGTCCGTCACCACCGTTCAGCTCCGTCCCCCACGTTCCGTGATACTGTTCAGACACGCCGGATTCGAACGAACAGACAACCGCGAACGTCAGCACCGGTGGCGCTCTCGAGTTGATCGGCGCTTCGATGTACGTCTCTGCGTCGCCGTCAATCTCGACGCCACAGCCGTCGCCATCAGGGTGCTCGACCCACGTCGGTGATCCAATGAACGTCCCGTCGAACTCGCCCGGAGTCCCGTGATCGGCAATGTCGACTCCCGAACACTCGTCGAGATCGTATCGAACGAGATCGAACTCCTGATCCAGTTCGTAGATCTCGACTGCGACAGTTTCGCTGTCACTGCCGCTGGCGACACTCACCGTATACTCGCCCGGTTCTCGCTCTCCAATGTCCCACTCGAAGGTCATCGTCTCGGTTTCGCCGACATCCAGTGTCGCCGATCGACTATCGATAATGTCGTCGTCGACGAGTAATGCAATGTCTTCCGTTCCAGCACCGTCACCGACGTTTTCCACGCGGACCTCGGTCTCGAACGTTCCGCCAGGACCCACGGCAGCCGTTCTCGAGCGGATGTCGACAGCGAATTGACTACTCTCGATATCGTCAGACACGTAGAACGTCGGCCCATAGAGATCGATGTCACCAAACTCCTCGAGGAAAACACTCGGCGATTCTTGGTTATCACCGATGAAGCCGGTCATCCCCTGGACGATCGCTTCGGTGAGGACTCCCTGTGGCGTCAGAGGGGCGTCGACAATCTCATCGACGATATCGACAGTCGTGTCCCAGATATCGACCCGGGTCAACTGACCAGTGCGGGCGACTCGGTACATTCGTGCTGCGGTCCCGAGATGACCCGCCATCGCGACACCTTCGGCGAAGACGGCCGCCGCATCGTCTAGAAGGTTCTGCGCCGCGCCGGTAAGGTTCGGACCCTGCGTGTAATAGGGGTGACGGACTTCGTGTGTTGAGCCACTCGCAATGGTCTGCCACTGACCGTCGCTGTCAAGTCGGATGTCGAGCCCGAGGTCGCCGATGTAGTCCCATAAGAGTGCCTCATTAATATCGCTATCACAGCGGTTGTCGCTCTCGAAGACGTAATAGAACTCTTTGGATACGTTTCCACCGTCGGCTTCGACCGTGACCTCGACGCCGGGGTCGATGTGGTCGCCCCCCACTCCGAGTTCGTCGTCTGGATCGTAGATCGATTTCAGCGTACCGTCGACATCGTCTTCCTCTGGCGCCCGAAGGACGACATCAATCTCTTCTGCCCACTCACCAGTATGTCGGAGGTTGAGGATGACCGGAACCTGCAGGTAGTCGTGATCCGAATCCGCATCGTCTGGCAGCCAGTCTGGATCCGAGGAGATCCTACCGAGAAGGCCAGAGGACGGACTATCCGAGTCTTGATGAACCAGTATCGGGGCGTTCTCTGCGTTGTAGCAGTCGACCGGCTGTCCGACCGGTTCGTCCAACCACTCGGTTCCGGGCTTCGGATCGCCTTCCTCGTATCGTCTCGTTGATCGCTCCCACGTCGTCGTCAAGACGTTGAGTGAGATCCATAACTGATTGTCCGGCTCTGGCGGCTCGATCTCGACCGAGACTGTCACCGATTCATCGGGCTCGAGTTGGGCAGGACTCTGGAATGTAAAGAGTGACGATCCCTCAAGCTTCATCGATACCCGGTCTATCGCCGACGTACATCGAACAACTGTGGACGTATCGCTCTGATTCGTGATCTCGAAGGTATCGCTGAACACAGTACCTTCCTCGTCGAGTTCTCTGTCCTCAAAGTCGAGCGCGATATCGTCGCCAACCGTTCTAGCGTATTCGCTGGTCGCGTCCAATTCGAGGTCGTCAGTCGTTGATTCCACGCGGAACGTCCGTTCGGTTCTGTCGGGCATCACGAGTTGGTTGTAGCGAGTGTAAACCCGATCAAAAATATCTGAGTTAACAATAGTCAAAGCAAACTGTGAAAAACCGGGTGAAACTGCCTGGAAATAATACTCGTCCGGCCCACTCGAGACATGTTCGGTCGGAACCGGAACCCACTCGCCGTCGACACGCCGCTGCAGCCCGACATCGCCGGGATCGTTGACATCGTCGCGGGCGACGACGAGGTCGAAACGCACCTCGTCGATAGCGTCGTTGGGTGGCGAGGTCGACTCGATCTGGAACGCACTGTCAACAACGACGTGATCTGGATCGGGAAGATCGTCCGTCCCCTCGAGTTGTTCGACCGTTATGTCGATCGGAACTTCATCCTCGACAACAATAGAGATCGTCGAGAGGAACGCTGAGTCGTCCGTTTCGGAGAGTTCTGTCTCCGGCAGTTCCGCAACCGTGGTCGTCTCTGCAGTTCGTTCGGGAGCAGTTACGGCAAACGCATTTGATCCCGTCCGGTCGACCGTCGGTCGCTGGTGGTCGACCTCGTCGGTCCCGTCGGGGAGGTCGTCAACCTGCTCGGTGGCCGCCGAGACGACGACATCCCCTGCTATTTCCTCCCCATCGAACGATTGCGTGTCGATCACAACCGAGACATCGACGGATTCTCCGACATCGAGGTCGACGGGACTGGACCCGAACCCGACTTCCTCGCCCTCCTCGAGATAGTAGAACTCGAGTGCGTCTATGTCGGTTGTGACCGACACGTCCACCGGTTCGGTACCGTCGTTCGTGATGATGAAGACGTTCTCCGCCGTCGTCACAGCGTCTGGGTTGACACCATGTCCGTCGACGCCGTCGATCTCGTCGTCGAAGGCGAGTGTGAGCACTCCGCCACTTTGCGTTCGCGCGTATGCTCCGTTCGGCCCATCGTGTGGTCGCAGACCGAGATAGGCGTTGCTGTCGTCTGTGACTGTCACCTCGACTTCTCGAGACCCACGAAACGCATCGAAGGCACCGGTAACCTGTGCCAGCGTGAGGGCGCCTCCCTTGGCGACTCCCAACAGTAAGATGGAGCGGCGGTTCATGCTCTCAGCACGTCGGATTCGGTCGTTCCGCTGCTCGGTCGTACTCGCGCCCGATTGCCGGGGTGCCAAGGATCGTACCGGTTCGATACCAGATGGTTTCCTACCCGGACCACGGGTCGAACGGGGTTCGACGACCAGTGATCTCTTGATCTGGTTCGGCACCGAGCGTCAGCAGCTGTCGTAGTCATAAATGTACCGCTCCACAACAAGTAATAAATTAATTTCTTAAGATTATGGATAAAATTTTAGCGGTCGAGAAAGCTGACAGTCGGCTGGGACAGCCGCCAGCGTCCATCGGTGTGACGGATACGCCAGAACGTGATCGAACGCGACGCTGCGACAGCCGACTGGCCGAACGCGAAAAGACTGGGCCAACCGAACGGCGAACACTCTCACGTCGTGAAGTGGCCCCCGGTACGGGGGTCGTTTGAAGCCACTCGAGACCGTACCACCCGCCATGTCTGTCGCCGGATCCGTCACCATCGTGCCCAGCGTACACTTCTCGCCAGCCCATCGCCGACGCGTGCGTGAGGCGATCCGCAACTACGATCCAGATATCGTCGCGGTCGAACTAGACGCGAGTCGCTACGAACGGCTCTGGGAACACGAAGCTGGGACGGTCGACCTCCCACCGCCGGCAGCCGCGACGTACGCGGTTTTTCGGGCTATCCAGCAGACGGTCGTTCGACTCGCCGGGCTCGACCCAGAGACGACCGACATGGAGACGGCGATCGAGACGGCCGCCGACCGGGAAACGCCGGTTGCACTGATCGACGAGCCAATGGGTGAGACGATACAGGCACTCGGTGACGCGGTTGGTCTCGAGACGGTGCCGAACGTCGTGATGCGCGCCCAGCAACTGGGGCCGGAACTCCAGGCACGGAATCTCGAACTCCTGTCGACGCCGTTTTCGGAGATTACCCACGGCGAGGACGTACAGCCAGCGATCGACCAGTTGCGGGCACTGCTGCCAGAGGTCGCGACCGTCCTGATCGACCGCCGGGACCGCGCGATGGCCGAACGGCTCCACGCACTGCGAATTTCGGACCACGAGGTCGTCGCCGTCGTCGGTGCCGGCCACCACCTCGGGATCGAGGGCCACCTCAAGCGACTCGCAGCCGGTGAGGACGCCACCTGTGAGGACGTCCCCATCCGGCGACCGGCGTCTGACGTGACACAGATTCCGATCGAGTGAGTCTGTGAGCAGTCCGCCGGAACTACGTGGCTGGGGGACAGTCAGGTAATAATGACTGATCGCCGCCAATCCGTCGCCGTCGCCAGTCTCGGTGGCGCGACCAACCTGGCTGTTGTCCTCACGTTGTACGTCAGTGCTGGCTACCCAGCCCTCACAGAGCCGGTCGAACTCGGCGTCCTGACGCTAACGACGCTGCTCGTCGGCGTCGTCCTGGCGGGGATCACCGCATACACTCGCCTGCTGACCCCCGCGGTCAGTCTGGCGACTCTGCTCGTCGGCGTGGGTGGGCTCGTGGTGATGAGTCCACAGCCCACCTGGCACGACCTCGGTGGAGTCATCGTCGTGGCAGGCCCGACACACGCCGAAAGCTACGCGACTGCCTGGCCGCTCTGGCTCGCACTGGGCTGTTACCTCGGGGCACTCGAGTACGCGCTTCGAGACCGATACGACCTCGGAGCCGGTCGACTCACGAACCTGCCAGCACTCGCTGTCAGTGACCGGCAGGTACTCGGCCAGCTCACAGCAGTCGCCGGCGCTCTCGGGTTCGCAACTGGGCTGGTCGTCTTCGACAGTGGCGGCGAGGTCACCGTCGCACTCGTCGCTGCAGTCCTCACTGGGGTGACGGGGCTCGTGGCGCTCGTCGGTCTCGTTCGCCGCCGACTGCTCGGCCCTGCTATCTGTGCCGTCGGGGTCTTGGTACCGGTGTTGCTCGTCGAGGTCGTCTGGACGCCAGAGCGACCAGTCCATTTTTACCTGCTTGCCCCGCTCGTCGCCGTCCTGGTCGTCGTTGCGGGCCTCGAGTACGCGTTCCGATCGCGGTGGACCGAAACGGCGAGTTCGACACCCTAAAGCGGTCGGCCGCCTGGAGTCACCTACATGGAGTACCACGAGGCCGCCGAATTCCTCGTTGGATTACGGCGCTTTCGCCCCACGCCGGGGACGGCCTCGACTGCCCGCCTGCTGGCTCATCTGGGAGATCCCCACGAGACAGTCGACTGTGTCCAGATCGCGGGCTCGAACGGAAAGGGAAGCACCGCTCGCTTTCTCGAGCGCACGTTGCGCGAGGCGGGACTCTCGGTTGGCCTCTATACCTCGCCACATCTCTCTGATCTGCGCGAACGAATCCGGGTCGATGGCCGAAAGATCCCCCGCGCTGCCATCATCGAGTTCGTCGAGTCGGTCCAGCCGTACGTGACAGCCCAGGGTGCAGACGGGGAGGCACCGACCTTCTTCGAGGCGATGACCGCACTCGCCATCTGGCACGTCGCCCGTGAGGGATGTGATATCTGTGTCCTCGAGGTCGGTATCGGCGGCAAGTACGACGCGACGAGCGTCGTCGACCCGGTCGCCAGTGCCGTCACGAGTGTCACCCTCGAACATACGGGAATCATCGGCGAGACTGAAGTCGAGATCGCCCACGACAAGGCCCACGTCGCCCCCGAAGACGCTCCACTCGTCACTGCCGTCACGGGCGAGCCACTCGATGCGATTCGGGCGGTCGCCGATTCGGTCGTTACCGTCGGCGAGCAAGACCGCGATGGGCCAGCCCCGGACGTACGGGTTGCGTATGGCGGCCCAACCAATCACACCGAGGCCGCAGTCACGATCGACGGCGACGACTGGACGGTCGATACACAGGTACCGCTGCTCGGTGCCCACCAGGCGACAAACGCCGGGATCGCAGCGACACTCGCCAGACAGCTCACCGACCTCAGCCAACGCGACCTCGAGCGTGGGCTCCGAGCAGCCCACTGGCCCGGCCGGTTCGAGGTGATGGCACCCGAGCCCCTCGTCGTCCTCGACGGCGCACACAACCCCGGAGCCTGCGAACGCCTCGCCGAGACGCTCGCGAGCTACGAGTACGACGACTGTCACCTCGTGATCGGGGCGATGCACGATAAGAGCCACCGGGAGATGGCCAGCGCCCTTCCCGACCCCACGTCGGTCGTCGCCACCGATCCAGGTCTCGAGCGGGCCGAAGACCCGGCAGTAATCGCCTCGGTGTACGAAGACCGTAACGTCGGGAGTGTCGACACCGTCGGCTCAGTCGAAGCGGCACTCACGATGGCCCTCGAGCGAGCCAACGACGACGACTGCGTCCTCGTGACGGGGTCGCTGTTCGTGGTCGCCGAGGCCCGCGAGCGCTGGGTTGGGAGGTCGGTTCCAAAACGCGTTCGCGACCGCACCGACGCGGCCCGGGCACTCGAGCGGGCCACCGTCCCGACGACGACTGCCGATCGGGTCACCGACGCGGCGATCCATCGCGTCGTCGAGACGAACCTCACTCAGAGCCAGGCGACGGTCCTACAAGCAGCGGTTGCACGAGCCGGCGGCGAGGTCGCCCTCGCGGGCCACCGCCACGGCGACGAACGTGTCGACGTGGTCTGTATGGCGACGCGTTCCCAGTACGAGACGGTCGCAAACCGGCTCACAGATCGGGGTCACGGGTTGGAGGCGGTCACAGCGGACCTCCTCGAGACAGTCGAACGGACGATCGACGCCCCAGCCAGTGACGGAGCCACCCGATTCCCGTGGCACGACCGCCCCGCAGTGATGGGAATTCTGAACGTGACGCCCGACAGCTTCCACGACGGCGGGGAGTACGACGCACTCACAGACGCCGTCTCCCGTGCCGAGGCGATGGTCGAGGCTGGTGCGGACGTCATCGACGTCGGTGGGGAGTCGACCCGCCCCGGGGCCGATCCCGTTCCAGTCGGTGAGGAGATCGATCGCGTCGTCCCGGTGATCGAACAGATTGCGGACCTCGAGGCGACGATCTCGGTCGACACCCGGAAGGCTGCAGTCGCCGAGGCCGCCCTCGAGGCTGGTGCCGATGTCATCAACGACGTCTCCGGGCTCGAAGACCCCGAGATGCGCTTTGTCGCCGCCGACAACGATGCAGGACTCATCATCATGCACAGCATCGACGCGCCGGTGGTCCCTGACCGTGAAGTGACCTACGACGATGTCGTCGGTGACACCATCGAGGAACTTGGCGAGCGGTTGTTGCTGGCCGAAAAGGCCGGTCTCGAGCGCGATCAACTCGTCGTCGATCCTGGGCTCGGCTTCGGGAAGACGGCGACAGAGAGCTTCGAGTTGCTGGGTCGACTGGGAGAGTTCCAGGCACTCGAGTGTCCGATCCTCGTTGGCCACTCTCATAAGTCGATGTTCGGCCACGTGGGTCAGTCGGCCGGCGAGCGCCTTCCTTCGACCGTTGCCGCAAGCGCACTCGCAGTCGATCGCGGTGCCGATATCGTGCGCGTCCACGACGTCCCCGAGAACGTCGCGGCAGTCCGAACGGCGCTTACAGCCCGTGATCCCTCCCACGAGGCGTGGTGACCGAGTCGGCGTGAGCGGCGACGTGTATTTATTTGCTGGCATCGTTCGGGAGTCATGACAGTCCGCGCCGACGACCGTGGCGTCTCTCCGCTGATCGGAGTGGTGTTGCTGTTTGCCATTGGCGTTGGCGTGGCGGCGACCTACCAGGTCGAGGTCGTCCCGGCACAGAGCCAGGCGATCGAGTACGAACACACCAAGGCGGTTTCGGACGAGCTGGTCAGTGTTCGCAACGCTATCCTCGAGGCCTCGACTGGGAGTACGCGGTATGCCGAGGTGACGCTCGGAACGAGCTATCCAGCCCACTGGGTGGCACTCACCCCACCGCCGTCGACCGGAACGCTCCAGACGAGTGAGGCGGGGTCGATCACGGTCGAGTCGGCGGCAACCGGCGAATCCATTCCGGAGCTGCCGACCCAGTTTCTCGAATACGAACCTGACTATGCAGAAACTGACGACGCCGGGAGTCTGCGGTATGAAAACACCGTCCTCGTCCACGACACCGACGCGGCGAACGTTTCGTTGACTGACCAGTCGTTGCTCACAGACGAGACGGTCAGGCTCGTCTCGCTCGTTGGAGCGGTCTCCGAGAACGGTGCCGGGCGAGTCGCTCTCGAAGCGGTGCCCGGCGAGGTCGAGACGACCTCGGTTGCGGACCCGGTCGTTACCGTTCCGACGGCACTCAGCGAGGGCGATTGGGAGACACTACTGGCTGGGGAACTCAACACGACAGACGAGCTTTCGGTCACCGATGGGACCCTCGAGTTAGCCCTAACTGGCACCTACGAGGTCACGCATGCACCAGTCGGCATCGGCCAGCCGCTGCCAGCGGTACCAATCGCCGATTCGCCTGATGACTCACCGGACGAAATCAACCCTGCAACGCCGGGTGATGTCCGACTCGCCGGCGAGCAACTGCGTAACGAGACGAGCAGTGAGGTTCTCGCCCAGTTCGTCAACAAAGGTGAAGACACCACGATCACCGAGGCTCGAATCAATTTCTACAACTACCAGGATCCGCCAGGACAACGGACCTTCGACCGGGCTGATCTCTCGATCGACGGGACTACTGCTGGCACGCTCGCGTTCCGCGACGACTACGCATCCCTCGAGCCAGCCATCGACCTCGCGGGCAACGGCACCGACACCACCGTCGCGTTCAATTTCCACGGCGGCGATCCGGCAGACGATCCACAGCTCTCTGGAGATAGCTGGTTCGTCCTGACAATCGGCCTCGACAGCGGCGAGTCGGGGACGTACTTCGTTCCAATTCCTGATGAAAACGAGCGAGGACAACGGTAGTGGGCTACCGGGGCGGTGGTGCGGTCGGGAAGACGGTGGGACGTAGTCAGCTGCCGGTCCAGGATTCAACCGTCCGGACGAGCTAGTCTAGTGCATGACCGACCAACCCGATCACGACAGCCCGACACACCTGCCGATCGACGACCTCGGGGTACCCACAGCACCACTTGAGACAGTACGTGAACGTGCTGGTCCCGGTGACATCTCGCTGCTCGGCGGTGGCCTGGCACTGCTCGCGGCCGTCCGCGCTGCCCAGCGTGGCCAGCTCCGAACGATTCCACTCGGGCTGGCAGGTGGCTGGCTCCTCCGACACGGCCTCAGCACGCGTCGTGGGACTGATGAGGCACTCACGTTCGAACCCACGAGCGACGCTGGCGCTGAGAAATCGGTCAGCGACCAGGCAGCCGCCGCGAACGAACGCGGCGAGCCGATTCACGTCGACGAACCCGCCGCTGGAGACGAGGGTGGCTCACGGATCGAGTTTACCGAACCCGGCGACCGCGAGGTGTCACAGTCGACCCCCGACCTCGAGACAGAGGCCGATCCGCGCCGGACGACGCCGGACGAGGATGCTGAGGCCGAAATCGATCTTTCGGAGTCGGCAACGGCCGAGGAAGCCAGTGAAGCAGCCGGCCCGAGCCCGGAGCAGTCCCAGCCGACCCAGACCGACACAACGGAGCCCGAAGAGACACCGGCGGAAGACGCCTCGGAACTGGCGATCGACCCCGATGAGGATGACGAAGAGACGAACGAGCACAATCGAGACACGGAGTCCTGACTGGCTTGACTCGACCGTCTCCACGTCGGGACACTCTCCGTTGCCCCAGAAAACGCTCATTCCGATGTCGCCTGTAGGCCCCGAAACCCCATGAGCGAGCCACCCCAGCGCGAACGGCCGTCGATCGATCCGGCGTACGATCACACCCGTGAAACGGGCGTCGACGAGACACGGCTCGCCGACCTCCTTGAACCCTACACGCTCGCCCGGGACGACCACGAGAACGCACCGGCGTTCGTCATCCGTCCGGGCGACGTCCAGACCGTCCTCGAGCGACTGCGTGAGGACGCAGGCTTCGATCATCTCTCGTGTCTCACAGCCCAGGAGTACGAGGACCGCTATGAGTCGATCCTCCACCTCACTAAATACGACGAGCGCCGCCACGAGGTCAGTCTTATCGTCCACCTGCCCACACACGACCCAACCTGTCAAACGGCCGAGCCCGTCTTTCGGACAGCTGACTGGCACGAACGCGAAGCCTTCGACCTCGTCGGCATCGAGTACGAGGACCACCCAAACCTGCGGCGGATCCTTCTGCCCGAAACCTGGCAGGGTCACCCACTCGCACGTGACTACGACCAGACGAAGCCACAGGTAGTTCGCTTTGGTGCTCACGCCAATCCACTCACAGCCGACCACCACGAGCCCGAGTCAGACACGATGTTGCTCAACATCGGCCCCCACCATCCGGCGACCCACGGCGTCCTCCACCTGAAAGCGACCCTCGACGGCGAGACGGTCGCCGACGTCGATCCGGACGTTGGCTACCTCCACCGGTGTGAAGAGCAGATGTGCGAGCAAGGGACCTATCGCCACCAGATCATCCCCTACTCCAACCGCTGGGACTATACGGCGAATCTGCCAAACGAGTGGGCAGTCGCCCGCGCTATCGAGGCCATCGCCGACATCGAGGTCCCCGAATACGCCCAGATTCTCCGGACGATGGCGACCGAACTCGGCCGGATGCTCGGCCATTTCCTCGCACTTGGCACGTTCGCACTCGACGTCTACGGGGAGTTCACCGCGATCTTCCAGTATGCTTTCCGTGACCGGGAGGTCGTTCAAGATATTCTCGAGGATCTGACCGGCCAGCGGATGATGTTCTATTACTTCCGGCTGGGTGGGGTCTGCTGGGATCTTCCGGAACCACGCGGGGCATTCATTAGCAAGACCAGAGCGTTCCTTGATGAACTGCCCGCGAAGATCGACGAGTACCACGATCTGATCGTCACCAACGAGATCTTCCGGATGCGAACCGTCGACACCGGTATCTTAGCCCCCGAGGTCGCCAAATCCTACGGCTGTACCGGACCGGTTGCCAGAGGGTCGGGCATCGATTATGACCTCCGGCGGGACGATCCCTACGGCTACTACGAACACCTCGAGTGGGACGTGATCACCGAAGAGAGCTGTGACAACCACGCACGAGTACTCGTGCGGATGCAGGAAGTCGAGGAAAGTGCAAAGATTGTCGCCCAGTGTCTCGAGTTGCTCGAAGAGTGGCCCGAGGACCAACGCACCGTCCAGAGCAACGTCCCCCGGACGCTGAAACCCGACGCCGACCGTGAGACTTACCGGGCAGTTGAGTCCGCAAAGGGCGAACTCGGTATCTACCTCCGCTCTGATGGCTCGAACCAGCCAGCCCGATTCAAGATCCGCAGCCCCTGCTTTCACAACCTCTCGGCACTCCCAGCGATGGCCGAAGGAGAGTACGTGCCAGATCTCATCGCCTCGCTTGGCAGCCTCGACATCGTCCTCGGCAGTGTCGATCGGTGATCCTCACAATCGGTCGTGAGCACTGTCATGTGATATGTATAACTGGTATCGCAACGATAGTGGCCAGCAAATATATTGGGCTAGTTTTTCATCGGTTTTATATGAGTTTCAGCCAGAGCCGGATTACTGACGAGACACGACGGCAGGTAAGTGGGCAAGAACTGGTCACCCAGATTGGGCTCGATAGCCAGGAAATTCAGTGGCGCAAGGAGTTTACGGGGTTCGACGGGGACGATCGGGACCGACTCGCGGAACTCGAGCCGGTCATCGAGCCGGTGAAAGACGACGCCGTCGAGGCGTTTTACGACAATCTCCAGGCCCACTCAGAGACCAGGGCAATCTTCGATCGCTCCTCGCGGTCGATCGACGAACTCAAACAGACCCAACACCAGTATCTCTCTCGACTATTCAGTGGAGAATACAATCAGTCGTATTTCCAGAGTCGGGCTCGGATCGGCAAAATCCACGACATGCTCGATCTGGGGCCAAAAATCTACCTCGGGGCCTACACGCAGTTTTACGAGCAGCTGTTCGGCGCTGTCTTCGACGACCTCCTGGACCGACTGGACGTCGACGAAGACGAACGCGAGGCCGTCGAGGAGACCGAAACCAGGATCATGTCGATGCTGAAACTCATGAACCTGGATCAGCAGGTCGCAATGGACACCTACATCGAGGCATATAGCCAGCGAGTCGATGCCGTCATCGATGAGCAAACCCAGCTGATGGAAGACGTTAACCGCGACATTAAACGACCGGTCGCCGACCTCGAGGAGTCGATCGACGAGGTCGTCGGACGAACCGAGCAGATCGATACGAAGGCAAGCGAGCAAGCAGAGTCGATGGCTGCGATCAACAGTCGCGTCTCGGATATGTCGGCGACAGTTGAGGAAGTCGCCTCGACAGCAGAAAACGTGGCTGCGACCAGCGAACGCGCAGAAACGAAAGCCACTGAGGGACGTGACGCTGCGACCGAGGCCATGCAGTTGATGGAGCTCATCGAACGTTCGACCGAGGAGGTGTCGACGAACGTCACCGAGCTCAACAGCCGTATCGAGGAGATTGACGAGATCGTGACGGTCATCAACGACATCGCCGACCAGACGAACCTGCTCGCGCTCAACGCCTCGATCGAAGCGGCCCACGCCGACGAATCGGGCGACGGCTTCGCCGTCGTCGCCAGCGAAGTCAAATCACTGGCCGAAGAATCTCAGGACCACGCAAACGAGATCGATAACCTCGTCACCGCGATCAAAGACGATACTGCGGATACGGTTGCCAGTCTTGAGGAGACGACCCACCAGATCGACCGGGGGATCGACCAGGTCAGTGAGGCGATGGAGACACTCCAAGAGATCGCAGCCGCAGTCGAAGAGGCAACACAGGGCATTCAGGAGGTCTCAGACGCCACCGACGATCAGGCGGCAACCACCGAAGAGATCGCTGCGACGGCCGACGATCTGCTGGCCAAAGCTGAGGAGGTCGCCGAGGACGTCGAACAGCTCGTGGCCGTGAACACCAAACAGGCACAGAACGTCCAATCGATTAAATCCTCGGTCGAGCGTCTCGCTGACCAGTAGTCTAGGCGGCTGTCAAGAAGAATTCCGCCGCCGATACGTATAATCGACCGGCGTGAATCGTGGTAGGTATCATGGCTACTGACCCGCCTCATGTGACCGCCGAACGACGCCGACACGTCGACGGTGCAACACTCGCCAGCGAGATCGGACTGACACCCAGAGAGATCGAGTGGCGCAAGGAGTTCGTCGATTTTACCGAGACTGACCGCGAGCGGCTGGCGGAACTCACACCGGTCGTCGAATCCACGATCGACGACGCTGTTGGAGACTTCTATAACAGTCTCGAGGCCCACGAGGAGACCCGCGAGATTCTCGACCGGTCTTCGAAAACCGTTGAGCAGCTAAAAATCACACAGCGACAGTATCTCGAGACGCTGTTCGATGGGGAGTACGACCGCTCGTACTTCGAGAACCGGGCCCGGATCGGGAAGATTCACGACCTGCTCGAGATGGGACCGAAGCTCTATCTCGGTGCGTACGTCTCTCACTACGACCACGTGATCGACGCGGTCATCGAGGATCTGAAAGACCAGGTAGCGGTCCCATCGGTTGCGTCCGAGAAGCCGGCTGAGACCGACGAGTCGAGTGATCCCGAGTCACTCACTCCCGAGGAAGCCCTTGAGGCCGCTGGCGACCGCATCCGGTCGGCACTCGCGATGATGAATCTCGACCAGCAGGTCGCGATGGAGACCTACATTCAGTCCTACAGCAACCGGTTGGACGAGGCACTCGCCGAACACGAACGGCTCATCGATGAGGTCAACGAGGAGATTACCAGACCGATAGCCGACCTCGAGGAGTCGATCGATGCCGTCGCCGAAAGTACCGACGAGATTTCCGAGCAAGCAGGCGAACAGGCCGAATCGATGGCAGGAGTCAACGGCCGCGTCGCCGATATGTCGGCAACTGTCGAGGAGATCGCCTCGACGGCCGAAAACGTCGCAGCGACGAGCGAACAGGCCGAACGGCAGGCCGAAGAGGGACGGGACGCCGCAACCGAAGCGATGCAGCTGATGGAGCTTATCGAGCGGTCGACCGACGAGGTCGCTACGAACGTCACCCAACTCAACGAGCGCGTCGAACAGATCGACGAGATCGTCGCGGTCATCAACGACATCGCCGACCAGACGAACCTGCTTGCGCTCAATGCCTCGATCGAGGCCGCCCACGCTGACGAAGCCGGTGATGGCTTCGCCGTCGTGGCGAGTGAGGTCAAATCCCTCGCCGAAGACTCCCAGGAGCACGCCAACGAGATCGATAACCTCGTCGCGGCGATCAAAGACGACACGGCCGGCACGGTCGCCAGTCTCGAGGAGACGACCCACCAGATCGATCGAGGGATCAGCCAGGTCAGCGAGGCGATGGAGACGCTCCAGGAGATCGCTGCCAGCGTTGAGGAGGCCTCACAGGGGATCCAACAGGTGTCTGACGCGACCGACGATCAAGCAGCAAACACCGAAGCGGTGGCCGCAACGGTCGACGAACTATTAGAACAGGCCCAGCGCGTTGCCGACGAGATCGACGCCGTCGCTGAGACGAACCAACAACAGGCCCGTGCCGTCCAGTCGATCGCCGCCTCGATCTCCCGGCTGGGGTAAGTCAGATCGAATCGCGCTCGTCGGCCGACCTTTCGACTGTCTGCTCACGGACGGTCATCCCTTTGCGTCCGAGATGTTGGAGTTGTCGGCGAGCAAATTCCTCTTCGCGGGTCCCCCTTGTCGCCAGCACGTACAACAACGCGCCACCAGCGGGACGCATCGTCCGCCCGGCCCGCTGGGTACCCTGTCGGCGTGAGCCACCGAGCCCGGACGCGATGATCGCCAGATCAGCCGTCGGGAGATCGATCCCCTCGTCTCCCACCCGCGAGAGTACGAGCAGGTCACGTTCGTCTCGGCGAAACGCCTCAAGGAGTCGTCGGCGCTCGTGGTGGGGCGTCTCGCCGCTGACGAACGGAACGTCGAGTGCGGCGGCGAGTTCCGCGCCCTGGTCGAGGTAGTCGACGAAAATGAGCGTCTTTGCCTCGGGGTGAGCCGACAGCAGGTAGCGAACCTCGTCGATCTTCCCGCGATTCCCGGCAGCGATCCGGTACTTTTCTCGCCCGTCAGCCGCGGCGTAGGCATTTGCTTGCTCGTCGTCGCCCCACGGAACGTACCGGATCTCGAGTTCGGGTTCGGCGACGAAGCCCGCCTCGAAGAGTGCCTGCCAGTCGGTGCCGATCGGTGGCCCCACCAGCGTGAAGATCTCGGTCTGGCGATCATCCTCCCGGATCGGGCTCGCCGAGAGCCCGAGTCGATGACGGGACTGGAGGTGGGTGCTGCGCCGGTAGACGTCACTTGGGACATGCTGGCACTCATCGAACACCACGAGTCCCCACTCTCGGTCATCGAAAAGCGAGCGGTGACGATCCATCCCAGCGATCTGATAGGTCGCGATTGTCACCGGCCGAACCTGTTTGACCCCGCCGTGGTACTGGCCGACCTGGTTGGGCTCGAGAGTCGTCAGTTCCGGGATCGTCTCGGCCCACTGGCGAGCGAGGTCGCGACTTGGGACCAACACGAGCGTCTCACCACCGACGTGGGCCATCGCCCCAAGGGCAGCGACGGTCTTCCCGCTACCCGGTGGGCCAACGAAGACGCCCTCGCCGACCTCGGCGAAGCGGTCGACCCAGGTCTGCTGGTAGTCCCGCAGGGAGACGGTGAGGTCGAACTCAAGGGCCTCGCCAGTCTCGAGGTCGCGTTCGTCCTGGACCGGATAGCCCGCTTCGTAGAGAATCCGCTTGATCGCGGCCTCGCTTCCCTCCCGGACCCAGTCTTCGGTGTCAGAGATCGGCGCGTGGACGTGTTCTTCGTCGAGTTTCTGCCGGGCAACGTTACCCATGATTTCTGCACTCTGGCCTTCGAGGACAGTATACCCCTCCTCGTGGCTCACCAGCCGGAACTGGCGGGCACGATCCCACTGACTTTCGACCCACTCCTCGAGGGGGTCAGAGCGCGTGCCGAGTGCCTGACGCATCGTCCGCTTGAGGTCCGCGAACGTGTCGTGGGGTGCTTGCCAGATGTCCTCGGGTCTGAGGACGTACCGGTAGCCTGCCTCCCCGTTGCCGTCGGCGAGGTGAGCAAACTGGGAAAGCTGGGCCCGCGTAAACTGATCGGGGTTGTCGACGACGATCTCCCGGCGTTTCGGGAAGACAACGACCCGCTCGCGATCGGTCAGATCCTCGAGTTCGCTCGGGTACCAGACGACCGTATCGGTCGCGACCGACAGCCGCTCGAGGTCGCCCGTCTCGACCAGCTCCGCCAGCTGTTCGCTCACCTTCTCGTGAGGAAGGTCGAGGGCCTGAGCGATCGTTGCGGCAGTGAGGACCGGCCGACCGGCGTATTGACTTGCGTCGTGGAAGTCCGCGAGCGTGAAGGCTGGCTGATCGTCGTCCGTCGGCTCGTCGGCTGTCACGGTCGGTCGTTGCGTCGGTCTCGGTAAACGGGTTTCGCTCGTTGCTCGCCTGGCTGGTAGTTCCTACTGCGTGAAAATTCGAGGCTCGGTTAAGGTGGTTCTCGAACGAGTAGCTTGTATGGAGCCGACAGCACGCACAGACCAGCAAGCCGTGGGGTTCCAGGCCAGCTACGAGTCGGCGCTGTGGGGAGTGATGGATCGCCTGGGGATCACCGAGAGTGTCGAACGGAAGATGGTGACTGCCGTTGTCCTCCAGTTTCTGGCAACGCTCGCCGTCTTCGCGTTGCCACTCGTTTTCCTCGGCCCACAGAGGGCAATCAGCGTCTTTCCGACGGCACAGATCGTCCTCACTGCCGTCGTCTTCGGCCTCTCGATTCTCGCACTGCTCAACACGTATCTGATCGCCAGGAAAGACGTGATCATCCCGATCGAAACCCTCGAGTCGATCGCCGGACGGGTCGCCGAGGGTGACCTCGAACAGGAGCCACCGGCGACCGACCAACCGGACGAGATCGGCGATCTGACCCGTTCGTTCCGGACGATGCACGAGTACTTACAGACTGTCGCCGCCCAGGCAGACGCCCTCGCTCACGAGGAGTTCGATGCGCCCGTCCTCACTGCAGAGGTGCCTGGGGCGTTCGGTCGGTCGCTCACCGAGATGCAACACGGGCTCGAAACGCGGATCACCGACCTCGAGTCGAGTCAGGCCCGAATCACGCGCCAGCGCGAGGTCGTCGAACAACGGAAACAGGCACTCGAAGACGATGCAGACCGCATCGCCGCGGTGATGCGTCGGTGTGCAGCCGGTGACTTCACTCAGCGTGTCACTATCGAGAGCGACCACGAAGCGATGTCCGAGATCGCCACCGCGGTGAACGCCATGCTCGACGACGTCGAAGCGACGCTCACGGAAGTCACAGCACTAGCCACAGAGGTCGACCGAGTCGGCTCTGAGGTCTCGAGGACGGTTGCCGAACTCGAAAACGCCAGCGGCGAGGTCAGTGCGTCCGCTGACGAGATTTCGGTTGCCACTGCCGACCAGAACGATCGGTTCGCCGACGTCCTCGGGGAGATGAGCAGCCTCTCGGCGACGATTCAGGAGATCGCCTCGACGGCAGACGGCGTCGCATCGCGATCCGAACAGGCGGCGACCCGGGCCCGCGAGGGTCGTGAGACAGCCGGTGAAGCGATCACCGCCCTCGAGCAGATCGAAGACCGCTCGGCGGCGATCGTCGGCCAAATCGAGGCCCTCGAAGCCGACCTCACAGAGGTGACCGACGTCGTCGAACTCATCGACGACATCGCAGAAGAGACGAACTTGCTGGCGATCAACGCCTCGATCGAGGCCGCCCACGCCGGGACCGACGGGCAGAGCTTTGCGGTCGTCGCCGACGAGATCAAATCCCTCTCTGAAGAGACGAGCGAGGCAACCACCCGCGTCGAAAAGAACGTCTCGAGGATCCAGTCGTCGGCCGACGAGGCGGTCACAGAGATTGCCAACCTCCAGCGCGACGTCGAGACGGGTGCCGACACGATCGAGGCGAGTCTCACTGCCTTGACTGAGATCGCCGATGTCGTCCAAGAAGCCAACGATGGCGTCCAGTCGATCAACGACGCAACCGACGAACAGGCCTACACGAGCCAGGAGGTGGTCAGGATGGTCGACGAGGCGACCGAACGGAGCGAGGACACCTTACAGGAGACAAACAGCGTCGCGGCTGCTGCCGAAGAACAGACCGCAACGATCGCAACGATCGCCGACGCTGCCGAGGGCCTCTCAGAGACGGCCACTCGGCTCACCGACCACCTCGCTGCGTTCGACCTCGCCGAGGACTACGATGGCACGCACTCGCTGCCGACAACACCCCAGTAAAGCTATGTCGCCTCGGGCAGTGGATTCGGAGGAATGTACCGAGCGATCCTCCCAGAGGGACAGATCGAGTGTGAACGCTACGAGCGGGTCGAGAACGGGCTCGAGTTGTACAACGGCGACGAAGAGTTTCTGGCGTTCGTTCCGTATGCGACACTTCAGGCACTCGTCAGTGATGCAGCCTACGGCGAGGACGAGCGTTCGATCATGTAGCGGGAGCCTTATCGATCGCCTCGAGTTGTTCACGGTAGCGGTTCCGGACAGTGACGACTGTCGTCTGAGCGGTTTCAGCGACCGCCCGCTGTGGGATGGTCTCATCACAGAGCAATCCAGCAGCATAAATTGCGGCCGCAGCAAACCCCGTCGGAGATTTTCCGGAGTGAAGTCCCTCGTCGGTCGTCTGATCGATGATGTCGATCGCCGTCGTCTCGACCTCGTTGTCGACCTCGAGTTCTGAACAGAACCGCGGGACGAACTGGCGAGGGTTCGTCGGTTCTAGATTAATGTCGAGTTCGTCGGCGATATACCGGTAGGTCCGGCCGATCTCACGCTGGTCAACACGGGAGACAGACGTGACCTCCTCGAGACTTCTCGGGATGTCCTCTTTGCGACAGGCCGTATACAGCGCACTCGTTGCGACCCCCTCGATCGATCGGCCACGGATGAGGTCCTGTTCGAGGGCCC
>LKMJ01001135.1_pt1 | contig 22839 bp, 25 predicted proteins | sample 643391 | NCBI WGS metagenome assembly LKMJ01 (sample SAMN04112250, study PRJNA286221) | soda lake metagenome | biome: soda lake; feature: Kulunda Steppe; material: water; isolation source: sample PL-Br10 brine of Picturesque Lake | place: Russia: Kulunda steppe | collected 2010-07
GTGAATGCGTGTGAGTGTGTGTGGGCAAGGAGGGGGGGGGGGTGCATGCTTGTGTGTGCGTGCGCATGCAAACACACACATGCGCACACGTGCATCTGCGTGCACCCTCAAGCGTACACGCGCGCCCACACACGCACGCACAGACATGCAAACATGCACGTGTGCACACGCACGCATTGCGCACCCACGAGGTGCTCAACCTCGACGCACTGACCTTCGGCGGCAGGTCCTCCATGAAGGATGCCTCCTCATGCAGCGTGCCCAGGGGCGCAGCGGCGGCGGCGGCGGGCTGCATGCGGCCGAACGGCTCCAGGCCATTCAGCGACTGCCGGTCCAGGGATACTGAGTCGGTCACGGCGAACGACTCGCGCACAAACAGCGGGATGGACTCGCGGCACAGCTGCGGGGGGGCGTATCACAGTGGGGGGTATTCATAAGCGCGTGCGTGTGAGCGTGAGCGTGGCTGGGGGCATCGCGGAAGCAGGGATGGAGGCATAACACGCGTGTGTGTGTGTGTGTGCGCGCGCGTGCTAGGGGCAGCTGCTGGTGGGGCAGGCAGCAGGCCAGGAGGAGGGGTGCCAGGGCCGCAAGGCACGCGCCTGGGGGGGTAGTGCAGCAAGGCACACGTGTCAAGGCAGGGCAAGGCAGGCAGGCTGCGCCCGGCGACTACGGCTGCTGCAGCATGGGCTTGTGCGCACATGGGTGTGCATGCAAAGGGGCGCAGGCCCATGGCTGTGACACATGCCCTCCAGCTCCCACAGCCCCTATAAAGGCAGGCAGGCCCGAGCCGGCAGAGGCCACACGCAGCACGCAGCACCCGCACAAACGCACACACACACACACCTGCATCTGCGCGTGCAAGCCGCCTGCCGCGGGCACCGCGGGACTGGCGGGGCCCGGCGAGGGCGTGGCCTCCAGCGGGGGCATCCCCGCCCCGTCCTCCTGCTCCACCGCGCCGCCCCCGCCCTGTGTGGTGCACCCTGCCTCCTCGGCCATGCCCACATCCTCCATGTCCATGTCCAGCAGGCCCAGCTGCTGCGCGTGGGCAGGTGCCTGCTTGCACGTGCGGCCTGCCCAGGGCGAGGCCATTGACGGGCCCTGGGGCGTGGTGTGCAGAGGCGGCTTGGAGCGCCCGGCCGCTGCACCCCCCCACGCACATGTCTGGGGGCCGCCGCCGGGTGCGGCAGGGGCGGTGCCGCTGCCAAAGCTGCCGGTGTAGCTCTCCATGGCCAGCGCCACGCCCAGCTCGTGCGCCAGGCGCGCGGCCGTGGCTGCGTCCATGGAGTTGCCCCTGTCCAGGTCGGCCTCAGGTGCAGACGCATGTGTGTCCTCTGCGGCGGGCATGACGAGCGGCGAGCCGGCAGGCAGGGGTGCGGTGCACGGAGTGGGTGGGGCCGGGGTGGCTGCCGCGGCTGCATGTGGCGCTGCGGGCGGGGTGCCAGCGCTGCTCTGGCAAGCAGCAGGCCCCTCCTTGCCAGCTGCCTTGTCCGCTGCGCTAGCACCTGCCGGCACGGCCGGCACCACCCCACGGCCAGGCTGTCCTGCTGCAGGCTCACCATGTGTTTCGAGCAGTGACGCGCCTCCAGGAGCTGCTCCTGCTGCTGCAGCCGCTGCGTTGCCTTTGCCCACCAATCTAGCCACGCCCCCGGCCATGCCCTGGGTAGCGCCTTGTCCTGCAGGCATCTGGGGCTCCACCACCTGCTCAGCTGCAACCGCCTGTGAGCCAGCTGCTGCCTGTGCAGGTGCCTGCGCCTCCCCCTCCTCCATATCCACATCTGGCACTGCAGCAAGCGGCGCGGCAGGTGCCGCCTGGCCAGCTGCTGCTGCAGTGCTATCCATGCTTGCAGGCGGCTGTGCCTGCACCTGCTCAGGAGCTGGCACCTGCGCCCCAGCCTTGGGCGGCTCGTGCTCGCCTGCTGGATGCAACGCCTCTGCTGCGCCCTGCTGCTCTGCCTCCTCCACCGCCGCTGGCTGCTCTCCCACCCCTTCCAATTGCTGTGCTACTGTCGCCATTGGCGTATCTACCTCCATGTCAACCGCTGGTTGCTGCTCCTCTGCTCCTGCAGCTGCTGCAGGCTGCTGCTCCTCCGCCTCTGCAGCTGCTGCAGGCTGCTGCTCCTCCGCCTCTGCAGCTGCTACAGGCTGCTGCTCCTCCGTCTCTGCAGCTGCTGCAGGCTGCTGCTCCTCCGCCTCTGCAGCCGCTGCAGACTGCTGCTCCTTCGCCTGCGCCTCAGCTCCTGCAGACTGCTGCTCCTTCGCCTGCGCCTCAGCTACTGCAGGCTGCTGCTCCTTTGCCTGCGCCTCAGGTGCTGCAGGCTGCTGCTCCTCTGCCTGCGCCTCAGGTGCTGCAGGCTGCTGCTCCTCCGCCTCTGCGGCAGCTGTAGGCAGCTCTTCCGCCACCTGCGCCTCTGCAGCTGCTGCAGGCTGCTGCTCCTCCACCTGGGCCACTGCTCCCGTCTGCTGCCTTACTGCCTGCGCAACTGTTGCGGGAGGTTGCTGCTCCTCTGCTTCTACTGCAACTGCGGGAAGCTGCTCCCCCATCTCTGCAGCTTCTAGCTGCTGCCCCTCGTCCGTCATCGCTTGCTTTTCTTCTGGCTTTGCAAGTGGAGCTGCTGGCTGCTGCTCTGCCTCTACCATGGCCTGCTTGCCTTCCACTCCTGCCACCTCTGTAGTTGCTGCAGGCTGCTGCTGCCCCGCCTCCGCAGCAGTAACTGGCTGCTCCTGCTGCCCCACCTCTGCAGCTCCTAGTAGCTGCTCCACCTCTACAGCCGATGCTGGCTGCCCCACCTCTGCAGCCCCTGGTGGCTGCTCCACCTCTGCAGCCACTACTGGCTGCTCCACCTCTGCAACACCAGCGGGCTGCTGCTGGTCCTCTGCCTGCCCCTTGCCCAGCTTGCTTGAACGCTGATCCTGGGCCTCTGCCGCGCCAGCGCTCGATGCCTCCTCTACCACGCCTGCTGCGTGGCCGCCCTCCGCCACCTGCCCCCGCCCTCCCTGCGACGCTGTGCCCTGAGCAGGGCTCTGCTGTGCAAGCGCACCCGCAACTGTCCCAGGCTCCAGCTGCCCCTCACACGCCACCACAGCTGCCTGGCTCCCAGCATCACTGCCAGCACATGCCGCAGGTGGTGGCGTGGCATCGTACATGCACAGCTGCGTCAGCGCGTCGGGCGCGCTGGGGACAGCCTTTTGGGGGGTGGTTGGTGCGGCTTGCTCTCTCCGCGTCGCAGCGGCTGGGGGCTCAGGCTGCTCAGCAGGCGCACACAGCACGAGGGGGGCTGCTGCTGCTCCCAGGGGGCTGTCAGCAGCCACATCCCCAGGACGTGCTGCACCCTGCCCTGTCGCCCCGCCGGTGGGTGAACCCTGCCAGGTCTGGTCAGCAGGCGTATGCCGCTGGCTCGCGCAAGGAGGGGAGGTGGGCTCTGCCGACTCCTCGCCCCGGGAAAAGCTGTGCTGTGCATCCTCATAGCTCTGCTCGCGCGTTAGAGGGGCTACTGCTGCTGCTGCAGATGCTGCAGCAGCCTGGTGGGGTGGGCTGCTCCTTGTATCAACCTGGTGCTGCACGGCAGAGGGGGAGCAGAGGAGCTCCGTGGAGTGGAAGCTGCTGCGCCCTGACAAGCCACCCTGCGCCTCCTCTGCCTGCCTGTCATGCCCAATGCTCCCCATCAGCCTAGTGCCAGACGAGCTCTCCAGCTGCCTATCTTGCGCCCCAACGTCCGTACTCTGCTGGTCCTCCTTGACCCTGCGTGTGTCCTGCTCCTCTGCGGCAGTGGCCCGGGCCACACCATACCACTGCGCCCCACCCTCTTTGCCTTGCGTCCTGTCAGAATGCGTGTCTCTTGCCTGCCGATTCTCTGCAAGGCTTGGCAATTTAACAGGCGCAGTATCCTCGCCAGCTGCCGGGTCTTCTTCAGCACTGGGCCGCAAGCTGAACAGGAGCCCCCTGTCCTGGCTGTGGGCCAGCGGGTTGACAGTCCGGGCAGCCTTGGAGGTCTTGGCTCCACCAAATGCTGCAGGTTTTAAGGCAGATCAGCAGGAAAGGTGGGCATAGAGGCGTAGCGGAGCCAGGACATGACGTGTGTGCTGTTACACAGAACTTGAACACACAGACTGCTGGGGCAGCCATGACAAAGCGCAGCTGTAACCCTGGGCAGAAGATGATTGTAACTTACAAGGGATGCACAGTCAGGCTCGGATTCAGGGCTCAGAGCGCACACACAGTAGCCAGGGTGCAACAGCAGGAACCTTGCAGGCTCAACCTGTTGACCAAGGCTGGGCTCATGACAGATCCCTCGCAGGCAACCCGATGGAATCGTCCATCATATAAAGCGCGCGTATTGTGTGTGTGTGCTGTAGCGCTGGCGCAGCCGGTGCTCTTCCAACCGCTGGCCCTGAGGCTCACCCCGTTGACCGCACCTGCGGGCTTGCCCATGAGGCTCCCCAGCGACACCCGCCTATCGGCTTTGGTGCTAATTGCTTTGTTGGAAACGGGGAGGTTGGAGAAGATGTCGCCTCCCGCCTGGGGGGCGTCCTGCGTTGCGCGATGGGGTTACAGTTTTCACAACATGGTGTAGCGGCCACAGCACAAGTATTCAGGGCATACGTCGGATGAATTGTCGTCTGGGCACGGACGTAAGCGAGCGCACAATGCCATGTGCACCATTCACCTCTTTTTCAGCGGATGCCATCGCTCGTATTCTGCGATGGCAATCAATTGAGCATTATATATTTAATCAAAATATAATGTAGGCTGTAGGCTGAGGGCCTTGAGTATTCCTCAGGAATCCAAATTCACTATCATATAATGATTTGGCATTAAAAGCTCTCAAGCATGCCTGGGTACCTAGCTATAAACTTTAAATCAGGCATGCTATCTGTAGCCTTACATACCTACAAGGCTCTGCAGACAGAACCAGGAACTTGGCATGAGACAAGCTGTGCGCAACAAGCTATGTGCAACAAGCCCGAGGGTCTGTACAGACCAGGCATTTTGCCTGAAATAGAATGTGAAGGTACCAACCTTCAAGCACCTGCTATGATCAGTCAAGCGAGCGATTGCCAGGGCAGCCTGAAAGAAAAGAAAAGAATAACTACATTGGCACTGACTATTTAGTGACCACTCCCCACATCAATTAAGGAAAAGGAGACACATTGGCCCAAAGACCCGTGAGTCTCCTCCACCAGGGAAAAGGAAGAACTAGTGAGGATCTGGAGGGTGACAAGCAGCCCCCTGCTCCAGACCAAGACCTTGAGAGCAATTGGATATTTCAAGAGCGCGACTAGTTGTTGTCAGTTTGTGCCCATAGAGCACTGAATGAGCATGTAGTTTGAGGGCAGTCTTATGGGCTTTGTGTGCATCAAGGTAAGGTAAGGTAAGGTTTCAAGGCTGTATCCGCTGAACGAGGGCAGCTTAGCTGGTTGGCCTCCAGTGAGGTTCGAACCCCGAACCCACAGGTTGCGAGGGTGGATAATCGACTTCCCATCTCAGGTGCCCCGCCGCCTGCTAACCATCCGGAGCTGAAGCCTAACCCTTGTGTGCATCAAGGCCGAGCTCTTTCAGGTGATTCAAAGTGTGTGAGGTATAAATAGAGCCTCCCGCACCAAGAAGAATGTTGTGAAGGATGACTTTCTCGGCCTTCAAGCGCTTACAAAGAACCTCGTGTTTTTTTTAGAGGCCTCTAAGGCTGTGTATCTTCACAGTAGTAGTACCATAGTACTTAACCTCAACGAGGTGTATCTCCCTCATGTTGACATTGAGCTCGTGGACTCTGCGTACATCTCTGCTGGGCTGTCTTGGGTGTGACACCTGGTGCAAATGAGGAATGGTTGGCGATTTGGGTTTTTCAGTAGGTAAGGGTGACCAAAATGGCATCAGGGCGACTAGAGGCCTGATTAGCCCCATGCCAATAATGTGCTGGGCTGTCCTGGGACTCACCTGTTCTACCTGCTAGCACCCCTGAGGACAGCACAGCACAACATTGGTATGAGGCTAGTCAGGCCGCACTGCCCAGTGAAACTGATGGTCTGGAATTGCTCTACAACCTTGAAGTGCTTCTCCTCTTATAAGGGGGCCCTGGACCCTCACACGTTCGCCATACATCCTTTCCAGATACATGTTTATTGACCTTCCTCATGACTTTTCTGCAACGTGGCATGCTACTTAGTGCCCACACCCTACAAATTGAAACAGTGACCTGGACTTGCGATACTATTGCCTCCCCTACTTGTGACTTGTGCAATGCTAATGACGTACAAGATGAGCAGACGTCCTTTTCCGCTGCACCCATCCATACACGGTCTCTCTCCACAAGACTTATGCGTCTTTGTTTCATCGCACAGGTTTCGACAATGTGTCTGCTTTTCTGAGCTAGAATGTCATGCCAGATTAGTGTAATTGCCGAATCAGTGCCACTATCCATTTGCGGTTACTTGGTTGGTTGATTTTTGTTGTTGTGTCTGGATCTCTCTCTTGGATTAATTGTAACCTTCCTGGAGCCTGGAGCACTCCTCTGGGGCGCTGGCCGCCCGGCCAGGGGCCTGGCGTTCCCCATGCAACACGAGCCTGGTTGGGACTGAGTAAGGATGAGAGCAGAGAGGCAGAGGCGCCTGTGGGATATGAATGGGTGGCAGCAGCATCATATGCCTCGGCACAGATCCAGATAGTGCGTACATAGTTGAGTTTAGGTCCTTTGTAACATGGTTTAAGGCTACTCTGGACGGGCGAGACCGCCTCTCCTCACAGACCCCACATTCCTTTGGTGCACCATCCGAGACCTACGTACGTATCATGTTCCTGAGACGCTGAACTGTTCATGGCGGTGATTCGGCATGACAAGAACAACAATAAGCTTTGTTTCTTACTTCATGCACTTTAAGCTTTTCATGTGTAGGCTAGCGGTCGCACTTCTTGACTAAAGGCCTTTTCTTTTAAACCCCTTGCAAACCCCTATGAACTCAATTTGCAAGGTATGCAACTGAAAAGCGCCTACAAGTGCCAGTTTGCCAGCAACACTGGTGTTTTGAGGTCAACAGACCGTTTGCCCTTAGCTCTGCCACAGTTGGTGCAGCGTAGGATACCTGAAAGTGCGCAAGGAAAGGTGTTCTTAAATTGTCTACTATCAACCGAGACAAGAAACTCCAGATTTTCCAAACACTCCAACCAAGTCCAATGAGGCTAAAAATCATGGAAATTGGCTTAATCCTTGAGGGAACCTCGCCAAAGAGATTGCAGCCTTGGTCAAGGGCATGAATCTAGACTAGTAGCGCACTTGGTCATATTCTCCCAAAAAATTATTTTGACAGATCCGTCTTGGGGCGGAGGAGAAGATAGATAGCAGGGCCAAGGGCTGGCAGCAACGAAAGAATGGGGATTAAGGTGCCCCTGCAGACAAGTACGGACAAGGCAAGGCACATTTAGTGTTGGTTGCGCATCTATTGAGTGAATGCGATTGAACATGCTCCAACCATGCAGCGCATGTTGCACAGTCCCTGGTCAAAATCTCAAGGTGGGTCTCATCGCAGGTCAAGCTTTTGACACTGTCAGGGACCCAGGCAGGGATTTGGAAACTTGCCCGGGCCCCCCAAGAGGCTGCAAGGAGAGCAAAAGACATGGGTGGTCACTCATAAGCCTGCCAAGAAAGTATAGGAGGAGTTTTTTTTTGTCTTTTCCTCATAGAAAGCTGTTGTCAGAGGCTAGATTGCATGCACTTTGTCGGGACTCCTGAGCCTTTTCCGCTGCTTCTTTGTCCCTTTTAACATCCTGATTCATGTCTACCATAACATCAGTCCACTCACAGGTATCAGGACTAATTTCTGGGAAAACCAAATTGGCCAACATTTTTGCAACCATTGGCCAACACATGATGATTGTTTCGTGGATGGGAATTTGACATGGAACTTGTCATGTCATCGTCTGTGGACTTCTCTATTTCACTTTTGGCTCTAATTTTGTCAACATTGCGTATGCAAGTGAGAAGACAAGAATACCCAAGGTCTCCCAGTCTGATGCGCAGAGTGGTTTGACAGGCGATCTTAAACCATGGACTCCAAACAATCCACTTTTGCTCGCCTTCACATACCCTAGCACCGCATAGTGACCAAGACTGAGAGTGGGCCACACTACACCAAGCTCATGACAAACTAGAAGTGTTGACCTAGATTAAGTGTGTGCTGTCAGGTTGCTGTGAGGATGCGACTGGGTTGCACAGGCCAAACACAAGTGCTGCCCCTCTTAGCAGGACCTCTCTGTCTTGTTCTGCACCTACTGCTAGCCCAAGCGGGATCGTACCCTCTTGCAAGCACTGCGTGCCTATCCCTCCTCAGCCCCGGGCAGCCCATGGCAGGTCCCCTTACCTCTGCTCCCAATCACGAGCCTCTGCATCGTTCTGCATCCAGAAAGGGGCGAACGCTGTGAGGCAGAGGAAGTCCAGGGTGGTCACATGGACCAGCCGGCTCTCATCCAGCAACCTGCCAAACTCAGCCCAAGACTGAGGACCTGCAAATGAAATCATACCAACGTATTAGCAGCATACTAGGCTTTTTTCACAGGTGCACCAGAGGCCTGCACCTGTCCCGCCACATTTCACATGTCCTTGCTTCTTCTACCTCACGCTGCCACAGATACAAGCTGCATACATGATGCAAAGCAGCAGAGAAAGGCTGCTTTCTATGTTGCTAATTGGCAGGGTAGGCAGCCTCTATCAGCAAGCCATGTTTTACAGGTGACCTGCACGAACTGGACTGTCACAATAAAAGCATTGCTTTGAAACACTCTCTAGAACACTTCTTCTTCTCTAGAATCCCTGCAATGTTTCCGCTTTCTGACTTGTTGGCTCAACTCACCTGCAGTTGCGGCGAGGTATATCATGGATGATGCCCCAGCAATCAGCAGGGCAGGTAGGACTGGCGTCTCTGCGCCCTTCATAAACAGCTTGTTCCAACCCTCCTGTGGATAACCAGAATTTGGGGCAAAGAGCATCAGAGGACGGTGGCATTCAACACATCCCTTACATGAAGAGTTTAAGACAAGTATGGTGGAGACACTAGCCCAACATGCACGAGCCAGACACTGAGCTTTGGAATAGCATGATCACTGAAATTGAGCTGTGGCGAGGTACCACCATCACCACAGTCATTTTACAGCTCCTCTGTCTGCTAATAATAACACGGCTTGGCACAATATTCTCAGTACGGCATTTTTCCAGTGACCATCAGGAGTCCAGACAGGAGCCGTAGCATGGAGGCATTGCAGGCCAGCATGTTGAAGAGCATTGCTACAGCTCTGAAGGCAGGACCAGAGCGGCAGGGCCTTTTGCACCCCTGCCAAACTTCCCTCTAACCTTCTCGACAAGCTCCTGGCAGGTCCCACACATCCACCCACCAGGTCCTCTTTGGGGGGTGGCAGCTTTTGGTCCTTGATAGGCTTCCAAAACGTGAAGTACGGCATCAGGGCGAACACTCCAAATGCAAATGATGCTGTGATGAAGGGCCAAGCAGGCACCTGGGGCCAGCCAAAGTAAGGGTTAGGTAAGGTCACAAAGCTGCACTTTCCAAGCGAGTAAAGAGCGTAGAAAGCACAACACCTGGGCATCTAGGATGTCAACACCGAACAGAGGCCCAGATAAAAGCATAATTATTTTAATGAACAAGGCAAATACATGTGAAGGCATGGAAAAAGGCGTGCAGCAAAGCGCCAACCTTGCACAGTGGCAGGACAGACTGGCAAGCCTTCCCTTTGACCTAGCACCTGCATCTTTCCCTTTAACCAAGCACCTGCATCTTGGTGATTGCAAAGCCAATCTTGTGGCATTTTCTGATTTCATCAAGAAGGCCTGGGTTTGAGCTAACTCCAGACACCTGCCTTGTTTTCACTGCGGCCAGCTGGGACAAGTAAGCTGGCATAAACCGCTGGCCAGATCCCCATTATGTTGAACAGGGCCGTGTAAACCTGCACCATCCATGACACGAATTTTTCAGATAGTCATGATGGAGCCTGACAGTGTTACGGCTCAGTCTAGACCATCTGGGAATGAAAAATGGGAGCTGAGATGATGTTTGGCTGCACGCAAGCATGTCTGCTTCCATATCAGCTTCAATACAACCATGGAGGTCATGGATGCCTTGAAGAGTGATAGGTGGCCACTACATCATCATGCCGCCTCATGTTGGTAACCAACATCCTTGCACGCATTATCGTCAATAACCCTGCATATGATAATCTAACTGGCGCCAGTAAAGATCAACCTCCAACAACAGGTCCTGGAAAAGCACTCCCAATCCGAGAAACATGCACTTGTGACCATGCAAGCGGCACTGCAGCCCAAACTAATGCATCTAGAATCCTCACCTGGTTCACGACAAAGTCTTCCCCGGGCTCACGAAGGCCAACCAGTAGCTTGAGGAAGATCTGGTCTCGGTACGGAGTCTGGTTAGGAGACAGGAGGAAGCCGTAAACTGCAGCGTGCATGGACAAGTTTCCATTCACAAGGCTGCAGCAGTTCCCTTGGTCAATGAAAAATAGTAGAGGCAGATCAACGGCAGGAAGAGCAGCGGCGAACTACACCAGGAATAAGGAGAAAGTTAAATTGTGAGCATACAGACCAAATGCCGCTTGCTTCCAAGCACGTCCACACGTTGGGACAGGAAGCAAGATCTTTGTACGTCAGCACAGCGCATCAGACTCATGGAAGTGCATATGCCAAAGCATGAGCATCCAGCTCTGCTTGTTAAGTGGGAGGTGTGGGGCAGACCAACAGTAATAAGCCTTTACCTGTCAACCCAATCCACAGGGCAGCCATCCCAATTGTATAGATCCTGCTGTTTGCATCATCTTCGTTTTCCTGTGGCTGGGATGGCTTAGAGCTACTGCAGCAAGCTTGTGAGCTGTGCCACCTGCACATGCAAGGTAAACGGCATGAGTTGCACATTCCCTCAACGATTGGACTTTGTGCTTTCCCAGAGCACAACCACAGTTTGCTTGTTTAGCCTTCCGCGCTTGGGTCCAGCCTGCAAATGGACTTCACCTTTTCAAGTTCAAGTTCACCCTGTAATGTTCATGGCTAATTCCACTAGGGGCGTGTGGTGCAGGGAGATGCACCAAGCTTCCTTGCTGCCCTCTCCCACCAAGGATGCTTGCTGCCTGCAGGATGGATGGCAAGCTCCAGTTTCAGCTTTTAGCAAATGCAGTCATAAATAAATATTTGATCCTCACCATGGATTGCCTGTGAGGAAGCACGGATGGGCAACATCTGTGGTGAGCAGCAGGAATACGCTGCATAATACCCTGCATCAAATTGGTAGTTTTTAAAGTTTTTTAAATTCCTATGGCTAATGATGATTACATTGCATCGGTTTTGGTAACTGATTCGATTATGATTGCCCCATCAAACGATGTATTGGTGAAGACATCAGAAATTAAAAATGTTAGGAAACGAGCCAGTATAAATGAGCAAGTGCGATGGCCTTTTTGCCTCATCCCAGGAACTGTTGGAGTGCTAACCCAACCTTGAACACCTCCAGGCATTCCTCATTATCCAAGCCTGCCATCCAAGTCAAAGCATCCCCTGCTGCCCCGCAAATGACCCAAGCTAACAACAAGGTTTTGGATGTGTACTGCAGCAGCCAGGAGGTCCTGCAGGAGATGCAGCAGCGCATCCAGGTCAGTCTGCTTTGATTTCTGCACACCTTGTCACTCACAATAGAATGCAGCACGCTTCCAGTTTTTATGTGTGCTTGAACTGCTGGTTAACAGCAAATCTGATCTTATTTTCCTGTGTATGAGCGAGCATGTAACCTGTGTTGCGCAGACCTCGCATCTAGACGGGATGCAGCTGCAGTGGCAGCCCACGTCCTCCAACGAGGAGTGCATCGCGGGCAGTCAGCCCAATCAAGAAGGGCAGGACATCTCTTGTCCAGGGGCCAGACCCGCCTCGCAAAGCTCATCATTTGCTGGGCAGCGTTACATACATGCACTGAATAAGCGAGGCAGGATGGGGCAGACCCTCTTGACAGCCAATGAAATGACCTCTACTCAGGTTCGTGCGCATACACGCGTGCTTGCGCGTCATGCATTGTGTGTCTGTGTATGCGCATACAGCATGCATGACGTGCAGGTGACCTCGCGCATAGAAACGTGCATACTTACATACACACACGCATGCAAGTAAATATACACACACATGCAAGTGAACATACGCATACTCAGTTTGCTTATTTTTGCTGAAAGCTAAGGGTGTGAGTCCGTTGTCAATCTTTGCCAAAACCTTATGCCCAAACAGGCCACAAATTTGCTCAATATATTCCATGATGCATCGGGCATAAAGCTCATCAGGCCTCTTTTTTACGAGTGCACTCTTTTGTGGGTGTAGGTATTTTTGCGAGCCCACCTTGCCTCCTTGGGGGATGGAGTCGTGCTAGTGGCTGACAAGCAAACAGCTGGAAAAGGTGAGGGCGCTGCACTGTCTGGTATTCATCCTGCATCTTTTTAGTGCGCATGGAGTAGAACTGGGACCAGCCTTAAAGGACTGGGAGCACGCTCATATGTGAGTGCCTTCTCATCTGTTCACTGTGGCTGCACAATTGATGACCAACGAGCCCTGTTGCTGGTGGGCCCTAGAAATCCAGGCTGCCCTAGCCCACGGAGGGGCTTAATGATAAAATTTGGTGTCTGGGGAAATTATGTGGCTGCTGTGCTGGGCATGCTGAGCTTGATTTCCTCCCCGATGTCCCCATTGACCGCTGCCTGTCCTCCTGCATTGGCAAACCAGCACCAGCATGTGCAGCCACAGCATTTTCAGCCATGATATGTGGCTTGCTTGCAGAAACTTGTGAACTTGGACAGGCCAACTGATCTCTCACATAGCATCATCATTGTCCCGCAAGGCCAGAGCTTTATGTCCGGACACATCGGAAAGAGTCTGCCCCTCCTATCTGGCTATCACACCTACACATCATTACTGGCCCCCGCGCATGCAACAATGAACCATGAGGCCACAATTTAGTGTCCGTGCAAGCGGGTTGGGCAACAACTAACAACCAACCACCTCTCACTCCGTTACTCCCAACAAACAAGCCATGAAATGATGTCCCACAGTGCATCGAGCCGATGCTTGCCAGCACTGCTTGCTGCGACCGCCTCAATCAAACATTGTGTGTGTGCTTACCATGCTCCCCTGGTTGAAATACACGCTCACGTGCGTGCAGGCAGAGGGGGCAATGTATGGACATCCCCGGTGGGCTGCCTCATGTTCAGCTGCAGCCGGCTGCTCCGGGTGCTGCCCAACCAAGCCCCATTCATAAACTATGTGGTGTGCTTAGGTCTGGTAAAGGGCATCCAGGATGCTGTCAAGCAGTGCTGTGGGCCGGTGAGTGGCAAGCCCAGCGGCTGAGACCCAAGATGCAGAGAACGGGCACGCCCCCAAGAGGGGTGGGGCGTGTGTGCGTCGGTCATTTCCAGGGGGCCGCATGAGCTGTGCGCCCCGTCTTGCGGCCTCCCAGCACTGCTTGCAGCGTGCAACTAGGGCTGGTTGCTGGCACCTTGACCCATGCGCCCTGCAGCTGGACCTCGCCTGCATCATGGGTGCATGCTAACATAGCATTACTAATGCTGAAGTCCCACAAGGAAATCCCACGAGCGTGACTGTGCGTGCCTCATGTGTGTCTGGCGTGCGCACGAGCTTGCGGACTTGCCGGATCGACCAGAGCAAATCTCACAGCTTGCACATGCTCTCCATCGAGACAGCGATCAACCAGCCTCACTTCCAATACCACCCTGGAACCGTGCCACAAGCACAGCCTGCGGGGCGCCACACACACATCCTGCGGGGCGCGCGTCGCCTGCAGGCCGCTCCTCGCTTGCCTATCGCCATCAAGTGGCCCAACGACATCTACTACGTGCCCCCCCAACCTGGCGCTGTTGCCCAGACCTCAAGCACTGGAGCTGCGCGGGGGCCCAGTGGTTCAGGCCCGAGTGCTGAGAGCAACACTGTTGCAGGACAGGGCCTGGGGTCAATTGTGCCCGGAGATGCCGGGGCTGAGGGTGAGCACGGCGGGGCGGGGGTGCAGCAGCAAGCGCCTCAGGGTGGCAGGCCTGCGGTGCCCCAGAAGATTGCTGGCGCCCTCATCCACACCACCTGGTCCCGAGATCAATTCAGCATGGTGACGGGCATTGGCTTGAATTTGTCCAACCCTCACCCCACGACCTGCTTGAATGCCATCCTGCGGCACAGCTGCTGCCCCAGCCAGGCTGCTGCCCCCGGATCTGCAGCTGCAGCTGGAAGCGCCGAGGCAACGGATGCCAGCACAAGTGCAGCAAGGGATGGGGATGCATCCTGTGGCAGTACAACGGAGGGTGGAGGGACAGCGGCACCCCTGCACTTGCCGCAAGAGGTCGTCTTGGCCCATGTGATGAATCGCCTAGACGAGTACTTCCAGGTAGGATAGGGCATTTGAGGGGAGGGGGGAGGGGGGAAAGGAGAGAAGAGTACAAAATGAAATTTTCATTTTGAAAGAGGGACAGGAAGTAAATATTGGGGACTCTTAAAGGGCAGGAGGTGCCTGGTGGAGCTTGAAGTGGCCCCCGCATGCGCTACAGCTGTGGGCCAAGGAAGAAGGGCAGGAGGCTTATTTGGCCTATGCGCAAGCGGGTCTGCACAGTGACATGAGATGCTCTGCATCACAACTGGATGGACCTGACATTGGCTCTGTGCGTCTCATGCCATAGCTAGTGCGCAAGATCATCAACCAACTGGCCCTTTGTCTTCTGGGGTACAGATTTCATCTGTCGTGGCCGCGGGGACCACTTGCGATGCCTGAAAGAATTATTCGATGGTCTGCGCACAGGTGTTCGAGGAGCTTGGGTTTGCCCCCCTGCAAGCCGACTATCTAGCAGCTTGGATGCACTCGGGTCAGCAGGTCCGCTTCATGGAACACGAAGAGCGCAGCCTAACAGAGCCTGCGGACCAAAGTGGAGAGCAGCAGGGGCAGGCTGCTGGCCCTGCCGAACAGCCCCTGACCACCCTCACCATCCAGGGCTTGTCTCCCTCTGGTTTTTTGCTGGCTGTGGAGGAAGGCAGCGGCCGCCAGTTTGAGCTCACCCCTGACGGCAACAGTCTGGATATGATGGCCGGACTGATTAGACGCAAGCTTCCTGGTTGAGACCTTGGGAAGGCGGCACAAATTGCCATTGTGTGTAGAACTCTGTATTGCTGTGGGTTGGAGCTGCCAATGTACTGCTGCATGGTGGGAAAGCAAAGCCTGAGCAAACCACCAGATCCTCGGGCCGCCGGGCTTGTCTTGCATTCGTGATGCCGACTGGCAATCTTGTGTGTGCAAATTTCTCGATTTCTCGTGAGTTGCAACCATGACATGAATTTATTCATTCAATTGAATCGATAGATAATTTATTCACTGAGACCGCTAGAATGCAGAGCCTACCTGTCGTGTCCGGAGCAGCCCTCGGGCTCACAAGCTTACGATCCACCCCGCCCAGTGAGTGAGAGGCGCCCGAGAAGGCACTGTGTGCACTTCCTGGGTGCATGTAATTTAACCTTTCGGAGCAGTACTGTTTCTGCTGTTGCACAGATTAGGATCTCCTGACACATGTCCCCAAAGAGTATGTGCAACCCCCATCCACGACCAATCTGGTCAGCAAGTCAAACAAGCGACTGTACCTACTATAAAATGGCAGGAGTGTGCAAACACCACCTCACAGATCGCGCACGGGTATCCGGCGTGCCGCCTCCTTTACCATTATGGCAGGAGTGTGCAAAACACCACCTCGCAGATCGCACACGGGCATCCGGCATGCTGCCTCTGCGTGGAAGAGGAGCACCAACTACTTGGCGTGTGTACTCATTCAAGGAGAGACATGAAAGAGGGCATGGGGAATCAACGATTGCTCCTGCAGAGAGGCAGACGTACTATGGGGTACGTGAGGGGCCACACAGGCGTTCATCTCGTGAATGAGAATTTGCTCGAGAGGGAGCCGTATTGGACACTTCCCCATTTGCTCTTCCCTATTACCTTTTTCGTGGCACATGCCACTTTCATTGGCACATCATAATATCTCAGCATTTTCCAGGTGCTAGGTGTGATTCACCTGGCTGATGCACTCAGGTTCAGTGAGCACACACTGGGAAGATCGGTTAGCATGAGATCGAGATGCTACTCTGACTGGACATGATATTATCACCAATTAAGAATTGGAATGGACAGCTTCCTGAAGGGTTGATGGTTACACAGCTGACAGCTCTGCCGATTTATGCTGAGCATCGTGACTCTTTGGAATCATCCATGTAGGGGCTGTGCACTGAGTGTAGAGCTTGCTCATGACTTGTATGCATGCACAACAAGTGATGCTTTCTTGAGGGGTGTGGCCCCAGCAGAAATGTGCTCAACATGTGCAATCTGCAGATGAAAACACACACATATACAGACGCACACACATGCCAACAATGGCACACATGCCAACAATGGCACGCCTCTGCCCACTGCAGGCCAAAGGCAGCCTGGGCCTCAGCCCAGCCATGCGGTTGCAGCCTCCCTCTGAAATCGGCAAGGGCAGCGTAATCGCCATGGTCCTTGGTGGCGGGCCAAGCGACTACACGTGTGTGCCACGCGGCCTGGGCTTGTTGCATGGCATCCTTTGGACATAGCTTTTGCTCATCCTCCTTTGAGTGCCCTAGCAAGCACGCATTTGTCATCTAAAGCCTTGTGATGTTATGTTCAACACAAAATCATGCTGCTAATAGGATGCATTTGCAGCCAGTAAGTCAGCAGTGCACATGTGCGTAGGAGCAACGAGCCGCAGCTGAGTGAGATGGTGTATCTCACATGTGCACTGCAATGTACAGCTAAGGCAACATTTGATGAACTTTCAGTGCTTGCACGCAAAAGCCAATGCCTTTCACAATAGGCCAATGCACAGGCATCTGCTTAAAGCCCGAGCGTCCTGTACGTACTTGACCGGAATCACCCCTTACCTGCGCCCCCTGACTGGGGCTTTGCCAAAAGAAGCACTTGCACCTCGTACTGCACAGCAGCACAAGAGCATTTGTCTCAATGTCCATCTCTGCCTTGCTAAGATTATCATTCCACTGAGGGTTTGTGCACATCTGGTGTGGGTAGACATGCGGTGCTACGTGCCAATGTATCTCCTTTTCCTAATTTGATGTAGGGGTTGTTTCACTGCTTACGTAGTTTTCTTTTTTCTAGCAAATGAGACCCACTTGCATCCTTCATAGCATGCTTAGGAAGGTTGAGGTACAAGTAGCAAGGTGGTGCCAGAGGAGCACCCTACAGGATGAGCTTAGCCATGCCTCTTTCAAGCTGCTGCACACTGTGAGGAATTCTACGTGTTGGTTGTCATGTTGATAAGAAAGAATGTGACTTTCCCCCCATTATCTCAAGGTAGATTAAGGCACAGCCTCTGTTAGGCCAGTCTGTGTCCATGGGGTGTGCAGGCCGCTAAACTTTCACAGCTGACCGGCGAGTCGTTGCAGCATTGGCAGCCCTTTGCATCCTTGTGAAGTGCACCGGCCTGCTGCGCAGGAAGCTTTTCCCCCTGACAGAGAACAGGGCGCTCCCAGCAATTCCAGTTGGTGGGGTTTACCGCCTCATTGACGTCCCAATCTCAAACCTCATCAATTCTGGGATCAACAAGGTGAGTACACTCAGACACGGAGCACTCACATGCCCGCAATTGCGCCGCGATGTCAGCCAGTCAGGCATATGTCCTTGATCTGCAATGCGTCCATGCAGCAGAAGTTACTAGCATCTTTGGATGGCAGACGCGCATTGCATGGACCGCTCCTCCACGTGCTCGCCATGCTCTGCCATACAAGTGGATGATGCGTGCTGCTAGAATGATGGATGATCCACATGCATCAGCAAGCCAACAGGCCCATTGACTTTGTTCCTGTTCAAAAGCTGTTAAAAATAGTCAGCCAAGTTCTACCTTGCCTTACCTGTGCTTGCAGCTCTACATTATCACTCAGTTTAATTCACAGTCCCTGAACAGGCACCTGACTCGGACGTACAGTCTGCCAGGTATGGGTATGGGCGGACAATTATTGTACGCCTACAGGGCTGAAGTTCCATAAAACCTGCAGGGAGGCACACTTTGCCGGCACCTGAAACCTGTTGTTTCTGTTTTGCTCTCTATCATATGCTTTCTTGTTTGCTTCATGTCTGTTTAGCACAGGATCACTAGACCCACACTAAGTATCCCTATCCCTAAATCATACATATTCAGCTTTAAACTGTCCAGCTTTTACATCCAACTCATCCATGCCTCACTAGCAACCAGTTAGAACAGCACCATGTTGTGTATGGCAAAAAGTGACACCTGCACAGAGCGGTATCCACTAAGGACAAAAGAAAAGAAAAACTGACTAGGCAGTAAAAAATACTCCATCAATTAAAGAAAAGGGGTCTCCTTGAGCATGCCTTGTAGCATCCTCCAGCAAGACACAACTATCTTGTTGTACTGCCGCGCTATCAAAGCATCCACGGTCACAAAGATGGACAACTCAACCTATTCCCCTGTCTCTCACCTTTGCAGCTTCGGCGGCTGGCCGCGGGGGTTTCATTGAAGTGCTGTCAGTGTCGCAGGTGGGGCACCGACATTTCCACCGAACCAGTGTCTGCTCCATGGCACAAGCATGTGCGTGGCGCTCAATGTGCTTGTCATGGGCAGTGCGCGCGCGCACCCGCGTGTACTTCTGATTGCGTGCCCCTGCAGAGCTGTTTGGGAATAACAGGACGAGTGAAGCCCCCTCCCTTTGCCCGCAGTATCCTGAGCGCCAGCACTGGTCTGAGGGGACCGCTGACTCTGTGCGCCAGTTTCTGTGGATCTTAAACGATGTGAGGAGCAGGCGGGACGTGTCCGACATCATCATCTGCCCCGCGGACCAACTGGTGCGCACCCCTCACTTGCAGATCTCAGAGTGCCCAGCATGCTGCTCAGTCCTAGGCACTGTGCGCTGCAAGAAGCACGCACGCACACGTAAACGCAATATTCAAACGCAATATTCAAACACAATCACGTAAGTGCATACACAAAATTTTCAAAGGGCCATGCATAAGAAGCGCCATCAGCATGCAGCAAAGTAAGACGAGCTTGGTGTCATGGAGCTCGCAGCATGTGAGCATGCGTGTGCTCGTACAGCCCAGGCACAGGCCATCTGTATTGCAGGGCACGCAGGAGGGTGTCCAATATGTATGGCAGGGTCTTTGCCGGCCCGCTGACACCTTTCATGTCCGCAAAGTTTGGCTGTGGCTTTGTCTGACAATGTGCCTGCAAACTGCAGTACCGAACCGACTTTGGCTGGGCAGAGGCAGCACACCGATCTCATGGGGCGGACATCACAATTTTAGGGCTGCCTGGTGCGCCAAATCAAATAGGGGCCCCGCATTCTGACCTAGATCTAGGAGGCCATGGAGCAGACAGCTCACAGATATGAGGGAGACTGAGAGTACACGCCTTCACATTGGCTCCCAAGCCTTATCACCTGCAGCTAGCTCCTGTGGAACACAAAATCCACTTCTTCTGATCATCCCACACGGCGCAACCGCGAACACAACGTGTGGCATGGATGATTGTGGGAGTGTTGCATGGTATTTGTAGGCCAAACATGTGGATGAACAAACGTTGCACAGAGGGAGCACACTACCCCACACATACACCACTCATGTTCTCCTCCATCACCCTTGCAAACAGTGAGTGATGAGCAGACGGAGCGCATGGGCGTGTGCAAGGTGGGTCCCAGAAAGCTCACCAGATTTTTGAATTCGTCTCGCAAGCTCTGCATGTCGCTGGTGGCAACAGGTCGGTCAACAGAGTAGCTGCCAAGCGCGTGCTTTGCTCCTTTGGGCGCTGTGTTTGCGTGGGTGAAGTGCACCCCTGTTTGCCACGGCCATTCAAGTGCAGCATGTGCCCCCGTGCCTGTTGCCTTGCAAGCATGCGCCTGTGGGCTGAAGCCGAAAAGATGGGTCCAAATTGTTTCAGAGGCACTCCTCCGTCCATGGGGACGACTCAGGAGCATGAGCAGCATGCCCATGGGTGTCTGGAGTGTGATACACCAGAGCAGGCAGTGACTTTCTTCATGCCGCACCCCATGCTCACGCAGCTTTGTGGGGAGGACACAGGGCTCCTGCCAAATGGCGGAGACAAGGCCTGGTGGGTCACCCAGTTTGTTGAGAAGGTGAGCAAACTTCTACCTTCAACCACTGCTTGATGACAGCGCCCTCATCTGCTCAATGGTGCTTGGCTTCCTAAAAGCAGTACAGCCAACCGTGTTTTGAGCACAGGGTTGCTTGATGTCCGTGCCCTCACGCATACAGCCCTTGGGTTGAGGGGTGCTTGGGCGCACGCCATTTTGCAGTCCCAAGCACATGCTGTGTGGTGCTTCCCTCGCTGCCAGCTTGGGGCTCCCATACGGTGCCTGCCCAAAAGCAACTCTTGGCTGCAGCGCTGGCCAGAAGCCGTGGCTTTGGCTCCTCTCTGAGTCCACACTCCTCTTGAGCAGCACGCGCCCGGAAGTGCTGGCTCTGCACCATACCAGGCTTTACTGCACATTCTCTCTCACCATGCTGCTTGCTGTGCTCTTTTGCGGCTTGCCTTACCGTCTGCAGCCAAAAGGAGAGGCCAAAAAGGGTATGGAGTTGACCCAGGAGCAGCTCAGGCAGTTCAAGAAGACAAGTGAGAGTTGGCTCTCGGGACACCTGCACTTGTTTGCGCTCGCATCAGACCTGCACTTGCATCAGACCTGCATGGCAGGGCTTGCATCAGACCTGCGCTCACATCAGACCTGCGTGGCAGGGCCACCTTTCTGTCTTGAGTTCTTCAGTTGCAGCATCACACAGAGATTCCTGCCCCCTGCATGATGTTCTTCCTGAGTCGTGCAAACAAAGATTCATGGGAAGGGAGTTTCCGGCAGCTGTGGGATCTGTTATGCGTGTTCTGCAGGTGTGAAAGTAGCGGCAGCCTCCCTGGCAGACCCCCGTGTTGAAGAAGAGAAGAGCATTGTGAGTGACAGCTCTGATTTGAGTCATCTTCCCAGCAGCATCAGATAAGCTTGCTTCGCATGCCGCCCATTCCATTTATTCCCAAGATGATGTTATTCAAGCGCCGGATGCCTCAGAGGATGCTTCCTTCTAATCCCCAGCTTATTGCGTCAAAGCTGTTCACGGTAAAACTGGCTGCTTAACATCCAGGAAATTGAGGAGCAAAAGCACCTGCAGCCTGATGTTGAGGAGAGGCCCTACATTGGCAGCACAGGCATCTACATATTCCGCCGCTCTGTCCTGGTGAGCAGCACCACTACACATTGATTGAGCCTAAGGACGCACATGCTTGCTTTGTTTAAGGGGATGGCAAAGATGACCATCAGAGCAGAAGGAGGGCAAGCACATATGTGTTGAAGATGAAGAATGATGGCAGTCCATGTGGGTTGACCGCGAGGGCACACAGGTGCTGCAAATGACCCGAGCCCAAAAGGACTACTGCGAGGGTTAATAGGCACTTCAGATGTCCATGCTCTTGCACTCAGGCACAGAGGAAAGGGATGAAAATTTCATCATGAAATGGTTGCAGATTGGCCTGTTATTAATAGAACCGGGGATGGCGTTCTGGCCAACGCAATTGTTTTCCAACCTCCAGCCAACAAGGGAGAAAAGGGTTGCTGATACTTGCATACCCAGGCAGACCTGCATGCACATCAGTGGATTGGATCTACATCAGCCAACTTGTAACTCACAGAGGCATCAGCACTTCCCACAGGGCCACTCATTCACTTCCACGTCTGCAGCGCTACAAGTGCAGCTGCTTCCTTCAGACGCCTGCAGAGTCAAACAGGAAGATTCTCAAGCATACCACTAACAACAATTCTCAAGCATATCACAAACAATAATTCTCAAGCATTTCACAAACAAACATCCCCAAGCACACCACAAACAAACATCCTCAAGCATATCACAAGCTCACATCCTCAAGCATATCACAAAACACATTCTCAGAAACAAACATGTGTGCCCTGCCTGCGTGCAAAACGTCTGTTGCGTACAATAGGCCTGCATTGTGCAACAGGTATGCACTCTGGTGATTGGGTGTCTTGGACATGTACACAATATACACTATATACACTATGTACATTGATACACTATATACACTATATAAACTATATACACTACATAAACTATATACACTAAATGCACTAAATACACTTTATACACCGTGTGGCACACATCAGATGCAAGTGCATGTTAAAGCCACTGGCCGGTGTTCGTTCATTTGTACCTCTGTGCGTGTGTGCGCATGCAGGTGGAACTGCTAGAAAAGAAGCTGGACCTGAATGACTTTGGCTCAGATGTGATCCCGTGGGCGGTACAAAATGGCCTCGCCGTACAGGCTCTGCAAATTGAGGGGGCGTGGAGGGACATTGGTACGGTCCAGTGCTCACTCACACTTCCCACGTCCATAGATGGCAAGCACTTGGCTTGCGACTTGATTGGCTTCATCACAGTGTCTGTGCTTGAAATGTTGTCTCGCAGTATGCACCGGCAGGGCACGCTATGTTACCCTAAATTTGTTCACTCAACCACTGACCTGCCCCGCACATTCATGACCTAAGATATGTACAAGGTGTCACATGAGGGGACAAATGCTCCAATCATCTCTTTTCTGCTCTTTGCTTCAGGGGGGTCCATAAAGGACTACCACCAGGCAAGGTGCGTGTGTGCGCATGCAGGTGGAACTGCTAGAAAAGAAGCTGGACCTGAATGACTTTGGCTCAGATGTGATCCCGTGGGCGGTACAAAATGGCCTCGCCGTACAGGCTCTGCAAA
>LKMJ01001136.1_pt1 | contig 22837 bp, 21 predicted proteins | sample 643391 | NCBI WGS metagenome assembly LKMJ01 (sample SAMN04112250, study PRJNA286221) | soda lake metagenome | biome: soda lake; feature: Kulunda Steppe; material: water; isolation source: sample PL-Br10 brine of Picturesque Lake | place: Russia: Kulunda steppe | collected 2010-07
GACACAACGCAGTGTGGCACGTTTCAGGTTACATTCCCATGCGCTGAGAGTTGAGACAAGAAGCTGGGAACATCATGATGGTACCTGTGATAAGTGTGGCTTGCAGGCTATTCAAGATGAAAAACACACACTTTTCTTGTGCCGTTGCACGCAAATGTGTTCGCTGAGGCTTCAATATGCAGACTTGTTTCACGATCTCAACTTACTAGAAGGGTAGAGTGAAAGCCAACGCTGGCCGCGGCACAGCGAAGGTGTCGAAGAGCAAGCTGTGCTGATGGTGAGCGGCTTCAAGCTAGCTCCTAGGCCTGGTATCTTAACAATACTCTACGGAACGAATGTGCCCCTGATGAATTTCCCCTCACACCCAGGTGTGAGCTGACAGGAGTTCCAGACACTGGACAGAAGCTGGCAGGCTGGTGCTGTTGCTAAAAGCCCACCCCCCCTCCCCCACCCCACAGCCAACACAATTTCCCACATCAGTTTGAAATTGGAATCCCTGGTGGCTGTCATTTCAGTGCTTTCCTATCTTTCCTGCTGCATTAAACCAGGCAGTTGGGTGGGTGCGCATGCACTACCTACCCAATAGGAAGTCCTGAGATTACATCTCGATGGGCATGTAGAATAACACCATGGACTAAAAAAAACATTCAATGCACATGACTGGGTGCAATTCAATGTGCAGAGGGATCAATCCCATACTTGAATCTGTCAAACCAAGCTCATGTACCCCATGGCATGCAGAGCAGGAGGTTCGGCACGCAGCAAAATTGGTGCACACACACCCCGGGTGCAAGCTTGCAGCACCCTTCAACACGTAGCACCCACACATGTCAGAGGAAATAAATCCATTAGTGTACAAAGGATATTCTTCAGCTGTCATTCATGACGTGCAACATCCCTGCACACTCTCTCCGAGAGCACTGCGCCCTCCCAGTGCCCATGCACGATAACGCGCAAAACTGAACACACTGATACGCATGCACACGCAAACGCACACACAAACGCACGCACACACGCACCCTGTGACTGTCTGGATAAGTGGAAAGCGCATAAAAAATGGCCTGGGTCATGATTAAGGAAAGCTGCACTCATGCGCCACGAGGTGTGGCTTCCTTGCCTACGGGGGAGCCACGCCAGGCCAGGCACAAATTAGGGCGCGCCTAGGTGCTGAGAGTGAAGGCCATGGTCCCAGACGGACAAGGTGACCAACCTCCACTCTTTCCCCACACACCTCCCCACACATGTTACATCAATCAAAGGCCCACTGGTTCTCACGGCGGACCTCCTCCTCCTCCTCCGGCGTGAAGTCATTCTTTATGTGAAACTGCTTTCTAATTTCCTGCGGACGCAGACGGGGTGCGAGCGAGGGGATGCATCGGTCATGATGACATGAAAGCTGCTGTTCGGCCCTGGACACGACACCATCCAGGACACGCACCCCGGGACCTGCAGCCCTGCCTAGACATACAAGCAAGGCTCCAGTCGGGCATCCTTTGGAATGGTGGTGGCCATTCATGCCAAATGGGACACAGCTTGCCAAACCAACCAAACACGCACCCCCCCCCTTTCACTCAATCAAGAGGGGGTACCCCCTGTGACCCACCTCCGGCGTCTTGCCCTTGATCATCTGAGCCACTGTCTGGCAGGTCAGGTCCAGCAGGCCCTTAATGTTCATGTAGTTAGCAGCCAAGATGAGGTCGAAAAGTGTAGACTGGTCCACCTTGACGAACTCCGCGTCCCAGTTCTGTGCACAAGCGAGGCATGTCACAGTCGGGTGTGAGCCCATGTTTAATGCCCCTAGCTGTAAAGGCTGAGGGGCCGGCAAGCGGGGGGGAGGGGAAGAGGAGCGGGTGCGCAGCGAAAACAGGTTCCCTCCTCCCACCTTGACCTCCTCCTCCGTCTTGGCTGGCTTTCCATCGGGGCCTTTCTTGTTCGCATCTACGTGGAACTTGCAGTACTCGATGACACGGGCCAGGATCTTGCCAGACACGTTGGGCAGAGGGATCATCTCCTCGGCGCCGCTGTCCTCAATCAGGTTCTTCACCGTCTGACTCTCAAACGCCACCTCCTGGTCCACCTCGAACTGCTGCGAATCGCTGCTGCACAGCTTTACCTTTTCCTCAGCCATCGTGCCGGGCCTTCAAACGCAGCGGCGCGAGGCACCTGTGCTTCCCCTCTTGGGATGGGAGATTGTGTGCAGGCAATGAGCAGTAGGATCCGAGAGAAGGCCGCGATTTTTTGAAATTGAAGATCATCTTGTTCGGGGCCTAGTTCTGGTTAGATCGCAAACCCTTGTTGTGGTCGATGCTTATCCAATTATCAATTTTTCATTCTCAGGGGAAATGTGGCAGGCGGTGGAGGGCGTGAAGGAGCAGCATGGTTTAGGCAAGGGTTGGCAGCAGGGGTGGCAGGGATCCTCCTTCCAAGGATCCTTTCAGGATGAGGCAGATGAGTTACGTGTGGGTCTGTGCCAACGAGGGACCACGAGCCCACAGCATGATGCAAGCATGCAGTGCGCGTTGGCCGCTCTTGTGCACGTAAATGAGGCGCTGAGCAGGGAAGTGGAGGAGTGTGTGCAGGCAGCAAAGGTGAGGCAGACTTGTGGAGCTGGCCAGCACCTGCTGCGTGCGGAGCTGTAGCACGCTGGCCATTGCTAAATTATACCCTGAAACTAAGCCAGATTGCGTTCAATCCTCCGGTGAACATCCCTGCGATAAGTCAGCTCTTTGCAAGATCAAAAGGTTAAGAATTGAGGACATTGCTGATGCGCTCACATAGTACGCAGATATGCACGTTTGATTCAAGCCTTGCTCCGCACTCCCTCGCTCCTCCTCCTTGCCCTTCCTTGGTGTCCTTCATGTTGATCAAACTGCAAAGCAATCAATCTTGCATCGTGAAAATTTTGAATGGACGCTGCATGCATGAGCGTGCTCTGAACATTTGCCTGCGTGTGCATGTACATTTGCGCACGTACAAACTAAGCATACGAACATAGGCAAACGCGCACACACACACACACACACACACACACACACACACACACACACACCACGCACACATACGCAAATACACGTACATGCATGTGTGCACACACAAATCACACACGCGCGGACACACATGCATACACACACATGCACATACATACGAAGAAACTTGCACACATACACACTCTTTGACTTGTCAGCTAGTTCCAGTGCGTGCGCAGGCAGCAGAAGGGGATGCTGCTGTCTGGCGCAGGCAGAATCTTTGGCTGAGACAGCAGCTCATTGCCGCCCGAAGGGCAGGAGGTAAGTGAGAATGAGGTGCCGAGTTTTGCCTCACATACACGGTAGCACTGAGCCACAGAGCCTTTAATCCTTCAATCAGAATGTGGACCAAGAAGATCACTCATGCAAAGAACAGGTTAAGTTAGCTTACATAGCTGTATCCGCCAAACGAGGGTAGCTTAGCTGAAGCCTAAATAGGCCTGCAATCTGAATCTGAATCAAAACAAAAAGGCGCTCATAGCAGAAGAAAGGTAAAGAAAACCACTCATGCAAGGAACTCAGTCACAGCCCAAACTTCAACGAGTAGCCCCGCTGGATCAAGCTCCTTGCCCAGGGCATATGGTGCTTCTGAGTGCTGCTTATGCTGAGAGAGCCTTTGCCTGGCCAGGCCTACTCCAAGGGCTAAGCTGATGAATTTCCAGGGGCCAAACTTTTGACTACCAGGCTTGCACTGTTTCTCTGCTGCAGGCGGCAGCGGCTGGAAGCAGCAGCAAGAGCAGCAGCAGCAACAGGAGGATGGAAGGGCGCAGGGAGATGGCGTCAGTGAGGAGGGCCTCTTGCTAGAGCTAGAGCGGCAGGCTGCTGCCCAGGTCAGGCTTTTGTTGCGGCAAGCTCTGGCGAAGAGTAGCTCCGTACGTGTGGGGGGCCTAGGTTAGGAGTGGGATAAGGGTCCAAGGCCTCCAGGGCTGACCGAGGTTGCGTGCAAGGTAGCACGTGCACAGCTCCACTGCTCCTAGCTTTTCAAGGCTCCATGTACACAGCCACACCATTTCTTGTCCGCGTCTTAGCACGCGTGCGCAGTGGTAATGCAGCTGGAGCGGGGACATGCACCTGCTCACCCACCCTCCTGCCGATTATCATGCTTGAGCATGTCCATTCATGAGTTGGTGTCTTGTGAGTGTGTGTTGTGTGTGCTTGTCCGATAGTAAAGAGTAGCCATCTATGCTGGAGCAATAGCTAGACACTGCATTCAACTTGCCAAGGGGTGGAAGGGTAACTGTTGCTGCTTGAGCAGTAGAATGAGAGAGGGCAAGCCTGTCCAGCGACACGTGCAGGAAGCACCCCTGCAAGTTTGCCCACCTGTACCGCATGGCTGCTGCTGTGTTTGTGTGCTCCATGTGAGATGCAGCCCCCACCCCTGAATTGTGCGTATTGTGCCTGGTCTGATGAATCTCTGGGCTGAGCTCTGTGTGCAGGCGGAGCAGGAGGCGCGCTGCGCCGCAGAGCATCCCGTTGCGTGGGAGCCAAGCACGGGGCACCGGAGACTGCTTGAAACTTTGACTGCGCGCGGGAGAGCTGCGGGCTGGCTCATCTCTCCAGAGGAGGTGCGTGTGCAAACCGCACATGCACGCACGAAGCATGTGTGTGCGCACGTGTGAGTGTGCGCGTGTTCGTGTGTATGCGCGTGCACGTTAATGTGTTTGAATAACGTGTGTGTGTATGTATGTGTCGGCCTGTGTGAACGCATGTGCATATGTGTTTGTGTATGTATGTGTTGGCCTGTGTGATTGCATGTGCATGTGTTTTTGTATGTATGTGTTGGCTTATGTGAGCGCATATGCAAACGTGTTCATGTTCGCACACGTGCATGCGCGTGGAAACACAGCAGCATGCTGGCATCACAACAATGCCGCTTCAACTCTCCGTGATACCACCCCAGACACGCTCGCAGCCGGGGTAGCATGTGAGGGGAAGAAGGCAAAGGAGGGTATCTTTTGGCTTGGCTCATCCAGGACCAAGTTGTTTGTTTCCATCACCCAACCCCGCATTAGCCTGTGCTGCCTTTTACCTGTGTGGCAGGTAGCCTGTGCTGCCTTTTACCTGTGTGGCAGGTAGCCTGTGCTGCCTTTTACCTGTGTGGCAGGTAGCCTGTGCTGCCTTTTACCTGTGTGGCCTTTTACCTGTGTGGCAGGTGCCTTTTACCTGTGCTGCCTTTTACCTGTGTGGCAGGTGACCAGGGGGAGGGTGCTTGGAGAAGGCGCCTTTGGTACAACTTATGAGGGCAGATGGAGGGGAGCAAAAGTGAGTCTCATAAAATGTGGAGGGAGTCTTGCATCATTTGCTCCAAGCGTGTGTGGGTCTTGAGTGCGGGAGCTGTTGCACTAAGCTGGGAGCAAAAATGAGAAGTGGGTCTGAGCTGGCAGCTGCTCGATTTCTTGGGAGGCTAAAGCCTTACCATGCAGGGCTAACCCTAGCCTCCCTTGCCAAGGAGCCCTGCTCGTGCCATGTGCCGCGCTACGTATGTGCTGCCATGTTCCTACCGCTGCCATGATCCAGACATGCCGCCACGGTCAGCAAGCACTGTCATGGCTCAGTAGCGCTGTGCTCTGCAGTGCTGTGCACGTGTCATATGGCACCATTGTCCCCAAACGCTGCCAGGGCTCCAGGGTGCTGCCTTTAGTGCTGTGCCGAAGTCACACAGCTCTTGTCCAGGCCCTCAAGATGCTGCCAGGCTCCTGTAGTGCTGTCTAGCTCCCAAGATGCTGCCAGGCTCCCATAGTGCTGTCTGGCTCCCAAGATGCTGCCAGGATGTTGTGGCTTTAATCGTGCAATGGTCCGCAGGCGCTGTGCCTCACGCCGTGGCGCCAGTTTCCCATGTCGCTGCCTGCCGCAGCGCCACCGCGCTGCGCAAGTCGCCATAGTGTGTGTGGCGGGCGCGTGTCCTGGCACCAGTGTGTCAGCGTGCGTGAATGTGCAGCTTGAGTGTTCCACGGCACCTCCGCTGTGTGGGCTGCCATCAAGTGTGTGTGTGCGCGTGCCATCGCGCCAGCCTCCCTGAGCCCTGCCTGCGCGGCACACCACGGCGCCTCTGCTGTGCAGGTTGCCGTGAAGTGTGTGCGCGTGTCCAAGGCCTCCGAGCAGCTCAGCTTCTTGAGGGAGGTGGAGGCCCTGTCCAGCCTGCGGCACCCCCATGTGCTGCCGTTCCTGGGCGCCTGCATGCTGGACCCGCAGCACTTCTGGCTCATCACCGAGTTCATGGAGAAGGTGAGACGCAGGGTCTGCAAGCTTGGTGAGCCGTGCCGCGCCCAGCCCGGAAGGGCCAGCTCATGGCGGCCAACCTGTGGGGTGCCCAGAGATGGCATTCTGTGCCCAGAGATGGCATTCTGTGCCCAGAGATGGCATTCTGTGCCCAGAGCTGGCTGAGCGTGTCCAGACCTGGCTGAGCGCGTTCAGGGGTGGCTCGGCTCATTCAGATCTAGCTGGGCGTGCTCAGAGCTGAAGGTTTGGGCTTGATGCTGTCCGGACCTGGCCGGGGGTTGGGCCTGGAGGTGCTCTAGGTGCAGAGGCTGCTGAGGCAGTGTGGCCCCCTGCACTTGACACACTGGTGCTTGGGTGCATGGGTGCTGCGACCCATGGCGTGCGCACTGCACGTGGGGGCACCTTGCACCTTGCACTGAGCACTGAGCACTGAGCACTGAGCACTGAGCACTGAGCACTGCGCACTGCACGTGGGGGCACCTTGCACTGAGCAGGCAGGCGCAGTGCGCGGGCACTGCAAGCGCGACTGCTGCCATGGTGCGCTGGTGCTGATGTGAGCGTGCGCTGGAATGCATGAGGTGTACAATGTGGCAAGTGGTTTAGAAGGTTACAAATGGTTAGAAGATTACAAACGGAACATAGGTGTAGAAGCTTCTTGCTGTCATTGGGTGTGCTGGGCTTTCAGACAGCGGCTTGGGGTATGGTAGAAATGTTTAAAGAGGGCTGGTGCGTGCGAGGTGCGTGTGTGTAAGGCCCACTTTGACTGCATGGGGATGTGCACACGCCTGTGCCAGTGGGGCTTTTTCGGACTGGGCCTGTGAGGCTTGCATTTGTTTTGGACTACGCCTGTGAGGCTTGCATTTGTTTTGGACTGCACCTGTGAGGCTTGCATTTGTTTTGGACTGCACCTGTTAAGCTTGCATTCTTTGAGACCTGGTGCAGTGTATGTTAACGCATGCGCGTGCATGCACCAGTGGAGTGCCTGCAAATCATGCATCCTTCAGGAGTGTGCAGGCGGCTCTGCCCTGCTGGGCTGCATTGAGTTGGTGCACTTTTATGGAACTGCGCCACATTGCCATGGCGTACGGCGCTGTCCATAAGCTGGAGCCCTCCTGCCTAAAGGGCAGGCTGGTTGAGCAGAATGAGCAGGCATGGGTCTGCTCGTGCTGCAGCCAACAAAGCATCACACCAAGCCCAAGCGCTGCCAGACCCAGCCAGGCACAGAGGTGGTGCGGGCTCTTGGGCAATCGTTTCCTGTGGTTTGTAGGGCACGCTGGCGGCCTGGCTGCATCCAGAACGCGCCCAGGGGTCGGGCCAGGCGCCAAGCTCCATGGCCTCCCCACAGGTGCGCCCGCCTACCTCCTGCGAGCGAACATGCATGCAGGAGATCCCCACCCAGCCTCGATCTCCTGTGCGTGGGCGTAGCCTGCACCTTGTGCCACACGTCCGCCATGTGTGTGTGTGTGAGTGTGTGTGTGTGTGTGCGCGGAAGGGGGATTGCCTCAAGCGATCTCACGCAGGATCCCTGCATCCCTCTACCTGTGGTGTATTGGAGTGGTTGTGGCGGAGAAAAGGTTAATGCAAATACAATTCACTGCCTTGGCACACCAAGCTGAGGCTGGGACCAAGCAGCCTCAAGCAATGAGAGATCAAAACACCCTTTTTGTGCTGTGAGCCGCAGGTGCAGAGGATCGGGGGCGTCGAGCCCCCAGGCACCTTCATTGATCGCTTCCGCCTTGCTTACCAAGTACGTGTTTGTGTGTTTGCGGTCATGTATGCTTATGCCTCAAACTTGCATGCATATGCGCGTGTGTGGGTGCAGTGCGCGACTGCACTGCATGCCTGTCCGTTTGCCCATTCTCGCTGTGTGTTGTCTGCCAGGCACAGAATGCCATTCCACCTTCCTACTATCCCCACACTTGTGTTCTTGAGCACTTGTCAAAGGGTATCAAGGCAATGCTGCCTCCTTCTCTTCTTCTCACACTCGTGCACTTGTTCTGGTGGCGCAGGACAACAAGGCAATATTGCATCCATCTCTTTTTCTCGCACGCATGCACTTGTTCAGGTGGCGCAGGGCATGGAGGCGCTGGAGAGCCTACAGCCACCCATCTTGCATCGTGACCTTAAGCCCAGCAATGTTTTCATTGATGGCGCAGGCCATGCCCGCGTAGCTGACCTCGGCTTGGCCAGGTGGGTGTGGGTGTGGGTACAAGGGTGTGGGTGTGGGGGTGTGCATGTTTTAAGCTCTGTTTGTTTTGAAGGCGTGTGTCTGGAGCATCTTAAACTCACCCAATCCAGGATCTTTTTGTGGCCTTGAGAGCTGTTTCATCAATGATGACCTGCCAGGCATGCCCCGGTAACATCATAGGCTCCAGATAAGGAATCCTGCTGGCCTAGCCAAACATTTGATTTGGAGGCAGCAAAAATGTAGGTGTGTGCCTTGCACCTTTGGCATGTTCAATGCAGACGAGCTCTGCTGGGCCAGGACCTAGCAATCCTACATGAAATCAACAATCCTCCTTCCCCAAGGGGTTCTGCAAGTGCCTGAAGTTCCATCGCTTTTTTGGGTATATTCGCCAATAAGACCTTCTCAGGATGCGGGGCATGTTCTGAAGATGCTACCAATGCTACCAATGCTACCAATGCTACCAATAAGACCCAGGATGCGGGGCATATGTTCTGAAGATGCTACCAACGCTGCAGCTCCTTGGCATCATGCGTCCCTGTGGCAAATGCTGCTTAATGTGGAGTTGAAGTTTAGCAGGGAGTCAAGGAAATAATGATGCTAAGGATCTCCCAAAGCACCCAATAATGTCATTTTAGTTTCCTTATGCTTTGTCATTGATACAGCCAAACTGCGTAAGCGATGGGGTGAAAAGGTGTACTGGTGGGAAGACATCTAATGGCCTTTCACCTTGTGAAAATCCACCCCCTCCCCCCCCAAAAAATCAAAGGGATGTGTTTAAAGTCCTCACAAATGCGTTTCAGGGGTGCAACATGGCTACCTACTAGGGCTCTTTAAGCCTTACAAGCATGTGCAGTTTCCTTGATCTTCCAGTGCTCATGCCTCGAAACCAGAGCACCTTGTGCCAAACTATGTTTTTGGTATTTAGATTGGAAAAGGTGCAACTGTTGGGCCCAATTAAATCATGAATTTGTAGACTGCAAATTGGCTTGGGGAAACCCCTTCTTTCTTGCTCCTTTCTTCTGATATACAACTTGGCCTAGCAAATTCTGTACAGCAATACGTAGAGTGGGCAATGCATACATGATTTGTGGGAAAGCAATGAAAAAATGTATTATAATGTTCGTGTGCTTGTGTATCGTATTCGTTTGATATACTGTTTGCAATCAAATTAATGATTGAATAACATGACAAAAAAATTGAGTATTGAAGAGGCTGACTTACCCAAACATACCGGTGGATATATTCTCAGGGGGTGGCAGGGGCCACTTTCAGGAGTGGCTTAGGGCTCAGGGCTCCTGCATGCCCCAGCTCAGTGCCAACCCCCTCGCCTAGTTCCTGAGGCCCATAACTCCAATCCAGAGGCGTAAGGCTAACCATGCATGCATGATGAAGGAGAGGGAGGAGAAGGGAGCAGCTGCGGCTGATCCCGAGAGGCTGGGGCTCGCTGTCAAGGGCCCTGTGGGGCTCACCCTCAATTCCTCTTCCCATTATCAACAGCCACGACTGCAGATCCAAAACCCTTTCAGGAAGATATGTAGAAGTAAAAGTACGACAGGATCTCTAGAATTGATCACGGGGAATGCTAAAATGAACTGAAACAGAATGAAATGAAACTAAATTACAAACTTGACATTTCTGACAGACTGGTCGCAAACACAGTACATAATATGTACTACATATAAATGATGATGTATACATGTGTCAGTGATGATAGACATGCGTGCGCTTGTGTATAAGTACGTGATGATAAATGTATGTTTGTATGTATGTACGCTGATATATGTACATGGTCAAGATGGTCAAGAGCTTTTGGGTGTGGATAAGTCAGCGTTTGTGTTTTTTTGGTGGAAACTCGTGCAAGATAGAGTTCTTCCCTAGAGTTTGCCCCTCCTGACTCGCCCTGCGCTTGCCTTCAATGGCATGTAAAGGCGACAAAGTCTACCATGTGTCCACCTCTACCATGTGTCCACCTCATGTATGCTCAGTCTACCATGTATGCTCCTCATGTATGCTCAGTTTACCATGTGTCCACCTCATGTATGCTTGGGGCACAACAGCCAGCTTCGACCCTTGTGCTGTCCACATGTTTCACCTGCTTCTTCCGCTAAATGTGCATCTGGTGACTAAAAAGGACATTGATACCTACCAAGATTGCTGACCTGCTTGCCCATGCCACAGCTACAGGTTTGCTCTGTTTGATCCACAGCTGATCGCATCATGGAACTGCTCAATCCATGTCTCTGCTTGATCATTTTGCAGGCGCCTGCTGCCTGAAATCCAAGCAGAGCTGACGGGAGAAACCGGGACGTATTTATACATGTCACCTGAGGCAAGTGTGATTTCCGTTCTGGGAATGTTTTGTGTTTCCTGGCACGGGAGAGGGTGCAAGCGCGACCTGGAAGTGTAATCAGCTTTTAGTGACGTTGACATAACCATGAGTTCTGCTTTATGGTGGTGCTCAATTATGTTTGTGATGATGATGCAAATGAATTATGCGCATGCACTCAGCATTTACTTACAGAGCAGTGCAAAAGGAGGCTTCAATCGCCACCACCAACGTTGCATACCGGAAGAAGTGTGGAAGAAGTGTGGCAGCTGCCATCAGTATCGGATGCATAAGACTGCAATTGCACACAATTTTGCCAGGTGTCGCGGGGACAAGCTGCAAGTCGAACTCAACAATGGGGCAATCAAGCACTGCCCTGCTAGTTCAGGTCAATCATGTGACAGAGGTTCCGGCCCAGATTCTTGGAATACATATGGCATTACTGAGCTTGGACGCCGCCATTCATGGCCACAACCCCTCAGGAGCATCTGTGAGAGCCATGGGCCTTTGTGAGCCTCCCAGCAACCCATCTACCACGTGGGTGCCGACAGAGGCCTGGGTGTGCTGACAGAGGCCTGGGTGTGCCAACAGAGGCCTGGGTGTGTCAACAGAGGCCTGGGTGTGCCAACAGAGGTCTGGGTGTGCCAACAGAGGTCTGGGTGTGCCAACAGAGGCCTGGGTGTGCCAACAGAGGCCTGGGTGTGCCGACAGAGGCCTGGGTGTGCCGACAGAGGCCTGGGTGTGTCAATAGAGGCCTGGGTGTGCCGACAAAGGCCTGGGTGTGCCAACAGAGGCCTGGGTGTGTCAACAGAGGCCTGGGTGTGCCGACAGAGGCCTAGGTGTGCCAACAGAGGCCTGGGTGTGCCAACAGAGGCCTGGGTGTGCCGACAGAGGCCTGGGTGTGTCAACAGAGGCCTGGGTGTGCCGACAGAGGCCTGGGTGTGTCAACAGAGGCCTGGGTGTGCCGACAGAGGCCTGGGTGTGCCGACAGAGGCCTGGGTGCGCCAACAGAGGCCTGGGTGCGCCAACAGAGGCCTGGGTGTGCCGACAGAGGCCTGGGTGTGCCAACAGAGGCCTGGGTGTGCCAACAGAGGCCTGGGTGTGTCAACAGAGGCCTGGGTGTGCTGACTGAGGCCTGGGTTTGCCAACAGAGGCCTGGGTGTGTCAATAGAGGCTTGGGTGTGCCAACAGAGGCCCTGGTGTCAACAGTGGTCTGGGTGTGCCAACGGGGATCAAGGACCATATGCATACACAGAGGCAAAGGCCAGCTGCAGCATGTAGCGTGGGCGGTGCATGCATACAGGCAAAGGCCAGCTGCAGTATGTAGCGCGGGCGGTGCATGCCATGCACACAGACAAAGGCTAGCTGCAGTATGTAGAGTGGGCGATGCATGCGTACAGGCAAAACCCAGCTGCAGCATGTAGCGTGGGCAATGCATGCATTCAGGCCTTTGACATGAAAGAAGCATACAGGTGGTGGTTCAAAGGTGGAGATGGCCCTGGGTGAGTCAGGTTGGCCCACAGTGTGCGTGTGTGCTTCACGCCAGCTAGGCACAAGGTAGAGGCTGCTCACCCACCCTTTACCCCAAAGACTCTCCACGACACCTCCAGTCTTTGTGTAATAGTTACAATAAATCACAGTCACTGAAAGTGCTCGTAAAGGCACAGTACACGACTTGACTGGAGCATGCCCCTACCCTCACCCAGCTGCCCCCCCTCTGCTTTCTCTGCTGCTAGGCTCATCCATGCGTGCATGCTCACCCTAGGCTTATGCGCTGTTGTGCCCCTCACACCTGGAGGTGGACCTCTGGTCTCAGCGCCTCCGGGATATGTCCAGGAGGTGAGCCCGGGGCTTCACATTCAGGCAGCAGTGCATTGCCGACGCGCTAAGGTCACATTGCCAGCAGCCTTTGTCGTGGAAGTATGGCCCCCCTTATCCCCCTTGTCCTGGTTAAGCCTCTCCTTCAAGGGAGGTTCGTGGGGTCATTGCCAACACCGCCACTCTCTAATTTCACCCTTCCTTTGTTGTTTTGGAAGATGCTGACCGCGGAATCCCGAAAGTGGCTCTGATGGAGGGGCTTGTATGGCAGGGCTCGTGTTGAGGGGCTCATGCGCCGTATCCTTGCAAGCCACGGATTGAACCTCTTAATGCCACCCAGGCTCTGCATGAGCTGGGCGTTGGCATGAGTGGCATGGCTGCAGCCTGTGCAGTGGAGGTCAGGGGCAACATGTTACCGATCTGAGCACGTGTGGTCAGTAAGATCCCGTAAAAACAGTGGCTTCTGTACAGCTTCCTGCAAGGCTCTTGCTGCAGACCTTGTGCACCAGATGCGTGCATGAGTATGTGCTCTGAATGTACAAGACACACGTGCATACAGGGGCTGCCCAAGCATGCAGCCTGCAACCTCGCAGACCTGTCTTTTACAAAACCACGCTTTCCTTGATCACTGGACCACCAATGCCAATGCACTCGGTCAGGTCAAGGCTCAAATTGGACCACAGATTTGTTTACTGACCTTTAAACGCTCATTAAACACCCATTTCCAAGTACTGCCCCCCAGACACCTATTCACATGACCCTTAATAGTCGATCCTTCGTACTGGCACTCTGTAAGGAGCGCTGTAAGAAGGGTCTTTTGATGGGCTGGCCGGGGAACAATCCCGGTTAATGAACTGGCCTGACCCCAGTCCAGCCAGAAGCCTGAGCCTGGTGGTTGGTTAAGTCACAATGGATTTAGACTGGTTGGTTAAGTAGTCGGAGGTGATCTGTTGATCAAGGAAAGCCTGGTTTCGTTACACACTCACTGTGCGGCTGCTAGCTTGCACAGGTGGTGTGCCCTCAAACGAACAAACTGGACATGTCACCCTCTCTTATGAACGGCAATGAGCATTTACCCTCCTTAAAACAGGACATCTACTTTCTTATAAATGGTTGTGAATGTGAATGGTTTTCATATTAATGAAATGGTTATCAACATGTACCTTCCTGTGAACAAGACATCAAGTACGACAAGGCACCCCAAGCAGGTAGATGCAATCATTGATTGCGCTCATCAGCTGGTCTGGGCTTGAAGGAGAAGAAAATAAAAACTACATAGGCAGTGCAATCCCCCCACAACCATTTGGGTTTGGGCCAGATGAGGTGCTGTCAACAAGGATTTCAAGGATTTGGCCTTGAGTCAAGAAGTGCAACTGCTAGCTGGATGAGGGGCTGTATCTCTGCTGGACATGGCCTCATCTTGTCCCTGGCGGGTGCACAAAAAATCGTTTGCCTGCTTTTGGACCCGGGATGTCCTTTTCACGACAGGGGACACCGCCACAGGAGGTAGTCTCATCGAGCACAAACCTGCCGGTGAGCGCATGGAACACCTCCCCCTGAGCTGAGGAGTGTAGGTCCTCCAAAAAGCAAATGCAAACAAGGCTGGACCACCCTGGGATGGAAGCATGATGCTGTCCTTTAGATAAATTGTGTCTGATTTTTCCTTTAATCTAAGAAAGTTTCCCCCATAATACTCTGCCTCAGGCGTTAGATGGGGGGTGTCAAACTCAAGTGGCCCTTGATGAGCCTGCAGGTGCTCACAAGCTTTTGAATGAGCACCTTTGTATTTTTACGCCAAAATCCTGCTTGCTCTGTACCAATGCCATAGCAGGAACACCACCGTCACCTGGACATACCTCTGCATAACCCCAGAAGCATGTCTGCAGTTGCACCTTCCACCATTATTCATGATGCATAGCCATGCCCACATGGCAATGCATGCGCCTCTGCTTAAAGCCCTCTCAATCGTAGCTGTCACCCATCAATCTTGCCAAATTGATCACCCCACACGCGCGCCCCTGGGCAAGTCTTTGAGCGCAGCCATGTGGAGGTGCGCATGCGCACGACCAGGCCTCCTCCCAACTGATGCATTGCTGCATGTGCACTAACAGGTTTATGCATGTTGATTGGTGCAATGGAGCATGTGCACAAGCAGGCGCGTTTCCGTGGATGCTACAGGGCATGTGAACCTGCCGCGTGGTACACTCTCAAATATGGCCTGTTTTCCGTCACAACCTGGCCCTGGAAGCAGCTGCTGTATGCATGTCCTCGGCCTCATGAACAAACCTGGATTGTTGTGGACCAAGTATGATACTCAGGCACTCAGGCGCATGGGGAGTAAGCGTTTGCAGGTGTTATCACCCAATCCCTTGCTCTTCCTGTGCAAAAGTCCCGAGGTTGTGGCCCGCCTTCTTCTACAGCGATACAGCGGTGCTCATCTTTTCAATGCAGGTGATGAGGCATGAAGTGTACAACACAAAGGCGGACGTGTGGAGCTGGGGTGTCCTGTTGGTGGAGGCATTGACACTCCAGGTGTGGCACAGCGCGCGCAGCCATGTGTGGTTAGGGGAAGGAAGGGCAAAAGAGGCCTGAGCACAGATGTATGGAGGTGGGTTGTGCTCGTGGTGGAGGCTTTGACACTTGACCAGAAGTGGCACAGTGAATAGTTATGGCATACAGGGTGGTTGAGTTTTGTTGAGATGGATGGATAAGAGGAACAAGAAGCAAAATTTCGGTACTGAGGTTAGGGGACCAAATTGTGAATAAGATGAACTGGGATGTTATGACGAGCTGGCACCGTATACACAGTCAAGCAAGGGATCTCTGCTCCTTAGCCAGTAATGTGCATTGGCATGTAGCCGCTTCACGCAGCTAAAAATCAGAGTAATGGCAAGGGTAATGAAGCTGTGGCTTGGAGGCCTGGGACACAGGCAGCCAAAGGCAGTTTAACTTCTTGCGCCCAAGTTATTCCAGCCTTTGACGCCCTGCACCCTGCCTCTTTCATGCTCGTATGCACCTGTTCTCTGAAGTCTTTGCTCATCTGTGCTTACTCTCTGAAGTCTGAGCACGTCCACGCCTGCCCTCCTCTGAGCTGTTGTTCCATTTTGGGCACATGCCGCACCGCTTGGGCTCTCCCGCAGACGCCGTACGCCCATACTTTCTGCACGCCGGCACAAATAGCAATGTCTGTGTGCGAGGAGACGCTGGCGCCAAGCATACCAACAGATGTGCCTGTGGGAATCCAGGTGTGCTCACCACCCAAGTATTGTTTTTTGTGCTATCGTGCAAGCCAGGGCACATGTCGCCTACCTAGTGGCACGGGCATACAATTCACCGGAATAATATACCGGAATACGCCGCACGGCCTGGGAGCCGTGTGGTTGAGTGGGCTCTTGTGTTCAAGCTACACAATACAAGTCGGTTTCACGCATGTTAAGTCTGTGCAAGCCCGGAGGCAAAGGGGTGTCTTTGCCCGTGCGCATGCACCTTTGTAAAGAGCTGGCCCTGTCGCTGCCAGGAAGATGGTGACCTGAAAGCTTTGCCTTTATGGACGGCTCGGCTTCAAAGTTTGCAAGTGGTTTGAGTGGCTTTTTGGCTTTGCTCCTCTAGTCCATGGTCACACCTGGTCAGTCATCATGTTTGTCACTTCCAATCCGCCATTTGCGCACTGTATCAGAAACAAGGAAAATCCTGTTAGGCTGCTCACATGCCTAGGTTAAGAAGCAAGGCAAGCAGTTCAGAGCCTCCCTGTGGTTCTTTGATCTGTGGTAGGTCATTGCGCAGCTGGCGCTGTCTTTTGACCCTGACCAGCGGCCGTCCTTCCAGTTCCTGAACTCCGAGATGGCCGATATCCTCTCACAGCTTGAAAGACAGGTACGGAGCACGCTCAGTGCAGCATATGGCTGCTTTCATGCTGGTTGAGCTTTTGCATGCTTTCGCATGTAACGAGGATTGCATGCTGCATGAAGATGTATGAGTATGAAGATATAAATCCATGCTGCATGAAGATGCATGAACATGAAGATATACATGCCATGCTGCATGAAGATGCATGAACATGTACAACAAGGATCCCATGCTGTGTGAAGATTGCCATACGCTCACTTTGCGTCTTCCCAATGAATGTATTGACCTGAAAACTCACAGATTTCTCAGTTGCTGGATGGGAGCTCCATCACTGAGCTTCGATGACTTGCGGTCTCATTATCGCATGTAAAACTTGATATTTGCTAGTAGCAGGGTGTTTGGCACGGCGAGTTGCTATTCTACCGGTGGCTCGATCAATGGAGATTACAAAGATTGCACAGATTCTCATATGACGCCTGTAGGGTGAGCAAACCCTGGTGTGTGGCTGCAAAGCTGGCGACTATGAGCTTGTAAGGCATGAGCTTGGTGTGTCCCCAAATGCATGCTGCCTGCACAGGAATCAGAGCCGCAACGAGCAGCAGCAGCAACTCTCACACAGCAACTTGCCTCTACTTGGACCTCCATATTGAAGACAGTCTACCCTGTGTTGACGAGCTGTAGCTGACGAGGAAGAATTTGGTCTGCCTTTAGATGGCAGCTAGTCGGACAAATTATGGCTAAAAATTCATGGGGGCAAGCTGCCGGACAGAGTGCCCATGGTGCTGCTCCTCTTTACCTTCTTCCTTCTCTCCCTCTTCCTCCTCTTCTTTTTTCATTTTAAGGGCATGCAAATTATGACATTACACACTTTCACCTACTTACCTTATAAGGACTACACAGTGAAACCAGTAGAGATAAATGGTCTTTCGTGGTAGGCAATGCGTATTTGTGCTTCTTTTCACACCCAATATAGGAAGCAAACGTGATGGATGTGGGCTTCAATTTTCTTTATGGTGAGTTTGCCTGGTGCTTGCACCGGGTGTACACCTCTTCATTCATGCAAACAAGGGTTACCGCGTTGGCATTGTCTCTTCTTTTCTTTTTTAATTTCAGGCTGAGGCTTCTTATTTTTTGGCTCGGCCCTGCGGCAGTGCTCATGCCCCCTCTAAAAACAACCAAAGGGGTGTGCCCCAAAAAGGGCACACCTTGTCAGTGCTGCAAGCCCCAAGGATACCTGGAGCCATTCCTGGCGCGGTTCACAAGGCAGGAAGAGATTGCACCTCAAAATGAAAAAAATGCAAGCGCCAGAAAGCCTCCTCGACAGCCAGAGGGGAGGACAATAAGAAGGTCATGGGTGGATCAATGTGTGTGAAGTGATCTCTTGCCATGTATGTGCTCGCAAGTTTACAAGTTCTCTTGCCATGGGATTGTTCACAGAGCACTCTTATTACTTTGTATTCAGATCTGCAGTGATCCAACTTAGGACTCCTCAGAGGTAGACGACTTGTGTCCTCGGAGGACATGCAATCTGGCATTTAATTAACTGGCATTTAATTAACTGGCATTTAATTAATTGTTATAACAGTGTGCAGTAAGGACGATAAGTTATGAGGTTAATCAGCTGTGTGAGGCATAGTCAAGTATCTATGTAACGATTATTAGTTGATTACCGTTGGTGGTAGTTGAAATTGTCTTGATTGATCAATCTGATATATCTGTCTAAGATGTGATTGCCTACTTAAGGTAACTTCATTCGTGATTAATATCGCGGCGGCAGTCAAACATGTCCACTGTGGCTACGGAAAGGCTGGGACGGCTTCATTGGAAAACGGAATGGAGACAATAAGGAGCGGGCCAGTCAGGACTCGGGGTGGCAGACAATGGGTGTGGAGGAATGTTGTCGTCGCAGCACAGTGCGTGAAGTGCAATGCAAGCAATCATTTGCATTTTTACTTTCTCAGCTGCACTTCCAGTGCGCACGCTCATTTAGCCGGGATTGATCACCCTCATCAATTCAGAATCGATCATGAGCTATAATAGACGTAATATTATTGCATGTTCGTACGAATTCAGGCATGCAATTTCTGAGCTAAATTCACAATGCAAGGTTCAGGAAAGCTCGTAGCAAATTCCACTGTTATTGATTCCGTATAAACTTTTACACCTTTTAATTCTAATATTTTGTAAGATATCTCTTGGTTGAAATGCTGAGCATTGGCAAAGGGTCACCTGCACAGCAATTGTTTTTGAGGAAGTCTGCAGTCTCTTCAGTGGCTGTGTTGAGTGCTATGCACGCTGGTGCCGCCCATGCCAAGCCTAAGAAGCCCACAGACAGGACAAGGAAGATCTTGGAGGTGCGGATGTAAGCGTGCAGGTGTAGGCATGTGTGTGCGCCCTCGGGTGTGTAGTCTTCAGAGGATTTGCGAGCTTAGTAAACTTTTAGAGTGTGCAGGGCTGGTTATGTGCCTGAGTATGCAATGTCATCATGTGCGCACATATTGTTGCAGCCTTAGCTGTAGATCCTGCAGTGCCCTGCAGTGTGTTTACACCGAAAGATTTGTAATGTTTTCCTGCCGGGGCCATTCTTGAAGGGGCCCAGTAAATGTGAGTGCGAGCGTGTCTCTATCAAGGGATAAATACCTTGTGTGAAGACCCTACAAAGGTATTCACATAGGGTATTTATGCTTACCTTATTAAGGGTAATGTATCCCTAGGTAGTATCCACTGCAAAGTTATTGCCGTGTGTAAGTGTCTGTTTCCTCAGAAAATATATTCTCCTTAGTTCTTACCGCTCTTTCTTTGTATTGCACTTACCTCTGCGGCCCTTTGCAGTACCAAGCTAAGAACCCCATCAAGCTGGAATCCAGGCCGATGATGTATGAGAGTGAGCCGCCTACGCCGCTGCCCGAAGTATGCGTGTGGGTTACTGTCCATCAGCCCTGCCTTGCATGGCCTGCCTCTGTACTACACTGGTATGACCAACCTGCTGTGTGCCGTGCGGCCTTACTGCTGTCTCATATGGCTTGGCACATCTGCTACAGCGTGGACCCAAGTCATTTGATGTTGAGGACGAGCTGCATGACCTGCCAAAGCTTTGCACTCACTGGCTCCTTGGCTTTGACTCAGTGCTCGCACGAAATGCAAATGCCCGCAGCTGCGAGTGAAGCACCCTTGCACAGCACGCATTGGGCTTGTCTACCATGGGGTCCATGCACAGCCCTGCATCAGCATATCCCGTGCATTGTTTTGGATTCTGGAAGACATGGGCTCCTGCATGTGTGCCCAAGGTGTCCTGCCCCCGAACCTGCCAAAATTTCCCGCGCAAATTTCACCCTTCCATGGCAGCTGTGAGACTCTAACGCGCTTCTATGTGCGCTCCACTAGCTATGAGCTGAGCCATGCCAAACCTGCCAGCCTGGGCTCACTGGGGGCCGCAAAACACGTGGCACAAGCATTTTGTGTGCGTATGTATGCAGAGGGCTTGCTCCTGCTGATGTGAAGCCCGCCCCAGACAGCCACCCCCACTGGGCCATCGTATGCACCGCCCTGCTGTATTCCGCTTTGGGCGGCTTAGACCATGCGCACAACCTGGTCACACCCTTATCGTGGGGCGCTCCCACACCATATGGTGGGCCCCCCATCCCAGGTGTGTGTCTTTGGCATTGAACAAAAAGGGTAGCCAGCATGGCGGGAGAGGATGTGTGTGTTTGCACATGTTGTGCATGCAGAAGCAAGGCCTGGTCAGGCTTATGTGAGATCGACATTGTGAGATGTTGCACTTGGGGATTGGAGAGGACAGATTTGCATAATGTCTAGAAACAGGTGTGACATTACTTTTGCCGTATCCAACAAATTGAAGATTTGAAAATTCTAAGGCTGTATACTCACATTCATTATCATATGCTGTACATGAAGTCTCTAAACGCTAGACTCTCTAGATTAAAAGCTAGACGACTGCCCCATGAAATAAGCCATATGTGTGTGCACACTTAAACACAGCCAACCGCCCCCCCCTCTCAGTCTTCAAGCACGCACGCTTGTGCACACAGGCGCGCAGAGGTTCACAGGCATGCGCAGGCAAACATCAGTAAATAGCAAACACGTGCCACACGCCGCTGACTTGCATGCTCAGGCAGCCCAGCTGCAAGGGATGCTGCGTACGTACACGCAATCACGCATCGGATGGAGGGACTGTGCGACGGCGAATTTGGGGACGGTTACAGTAATGCAAATTACTGGTACTCTGCGGCAGGCTCACATGACATCCAGGTAGGAGGCGTAGCCAGGCAAGCGCACATGTGCAAGTAGGCTCCTCTGCTGTGTGCGCGGTGTGCCATGCAGCGCCCTTGGCCTGAGGCACAGGGCCTGCCCTTGAGCTGGGTTGGAGCGCCTGGCCCATGTGCTTAACTTGGAGAGGAATGCACGAGGGCGACTTCCAGACGCTTTGGACCAGGCTCTGCCGCTCTCGAGAGCTTTGCATGCTTTTGGGTGAAGCAGCGGTCACTTGACATGCTGGCCCTGTCTGGCCTGGTGCACGCCGTCCTGCAGTGGGGTGACCTGAAGATGGCTCACCAGCTTGCATCCAAGTCTGCCTGCGCACTTTGCACACACACTCCATGCATGCGTCAGGGGCCTCATCTCGCTTGCGTGTGATCTGAGCTCTGTGCACGCACAGGGGCCGCTCCTGGAAAAAGCAAAGGAGTTTGCTGCCGGAAACCCGAAGCTGGAGAGGCTTGTGAGCAACCACGGCAGCACTTTCAGCCCTTATAAGTTTGTGAGCACATGTCAACAGGTGAGTGGGTGGTCCTGTCGCCTTGCAAGGGCAGCTGTCACCTCCCTCACTGTGATTCTGACACTCAATCCGGTTTGGCCTTGCATTTGTGTGGATGGTACAAACAATCATGTTCCCACCGCTATGCCATTTGCAAATGATAATTGCTTGAATAGTAGGCCGTGAGGAGCTTGGAATCTGGGGGCTGGTATCTGGTAAACTGAGATGGACTTTGCCTCACGTGCAATCCTAGACTCCTTTGTTGTTGCAGTAAGAAGCACAAGCCATGTGGAAGGGCACACACAAAAGCATAATATCCATGCACAGCATCAAGCTTGCAGCCTGGAAATACATTCAAAGTTGGAATGACAGGAACAACCCCACCGGTCAATGGACGGCACCCTCCTCATCACCTTTTCTGATCACCGTGCTTGTGTTTAAAAGCATGGTATTAGAGCAGAATGTCAGCGGCTTTGGCTACTCTTTACCTGAAGGTGCATGGCTATATGACCATGAACAGCAGGCGGAAATTGTGCTCTGCTGCCTTGCAGGCAGAGATTAGCAAGGACCCAGAGCTGAAGCAATTCTGCGAAAAGGTTTCAAATGCGGAGTGGCGCATGCTCTTTGACCACGTGCATGCTCGTATGTGATCGTATGGGAGCTAAGTTGGGTACAGCACGAGACATATGGGCCATACATGTACAGAGGGCGCGCTCATTTCCTAATTATATTGTACAGTACGACAGGGATGACCACACCATGAACTTCGAATAACCCCCATTATGTCCTTATTGGTGTTCTAGGACTGTTGGATGATCCTGTGGCTTTGTATTGTGTTTGGAAGCAGTTTTTTGACCATGGATCTTGGGGTAAGGGACACCTTAATCAATACAGTTCCTGATTGAGTTGGCAATGGTCCCACTTTAAAGTGGAACAAATTTGTTACAGTACCAGACAATCCTCCAACTGTGTACGTGGTTTTCATTGTTCATCGTTTTCATTGTTCATCTTCATCATGAAGGCATTTGTACTCAGAGGCCCTGAGTCGTTCAGGATCCTTGCAAGTTAGATAAGACCTCAATCATAAGCTCAGTTGATGCTGCTAAGAATCATAAAGTGATTGATTAGCATTTAAAGAGCCTGACTCACGACTTGCAGGCCTGGTTGGCTTCAAGTGACCTGCACTGTTTTGGCTTGCTGATTCGCTGAGTATAGCTATGTAACCCTTGCCACAGCTTTCCTTTGACTCGCCTCGGGGGTCCCCATGGCGAAACTACGTAGATTTTCATTACTTTTACAATGACATGTTTTCGTCACATGGTATGTACTTACTGGCACTTCCAAAAATTTGAAGCTTTCCTACGAAGAGCCTCTGAGCACCACCACCACATTGCTTCTTCAAGATGACATGATTGCCACTGATTTCTAGGTAATCTGCATAACTCTCACACTCAAAATCCCATTTCTGCTTGGTTACTACCCAGTTGCTGTGAGGTGGCAACCCAAGCCTGGTTTCCACTGGTTTCTGCTGGCTTATGAATTTCTGGCAACCACAGGCAATCCAACTGCTGATTGCTGATCAATTTCTGGGCTGGTCCAGGCACACATGATTGCCACTGATTTCTAGGTAATCAGCACAACTC
>LKMJ01001137.1_pt1 | contig 22837 bp, 26 predicted proteins | sample 643391 | NCBI WGS metagenome assembly LKMJ01 (sample SAMN04112250, study PRJNA286221) | soda lake metagenome | biome: soda lake; feature: Kulunda Steppe; material: water; isolation source: sample PL-Br10 brine of Picturesque Lake | place: Russia: Kulunda steppe | collected 2010-07
CTAACCAGTGCTTCATTTCATCTCAGCTATCTTCTACCTTGCCCTCTCATGTCTCTATGCTATTGAACCTGCATGTATGCATGCTCATGAATAAACGGCGCCTTGGTCAGCAGACAGCCACATTTTTGATTTGTTGCCAGTCAACACTTGCCAGAGAGCAGTCCATGATGTCTGAAATGAAACAGACAAGTTTGAGAAAGGGAACCAAAGACGGTCTGATAGGGCAAGGCATGCAAACGATAAGCGTGCAAAAAATATGCACCTCATTTCGCAAAGTCCGGTACTTTTCCACTGTCAAAACTCATTCGTGTGCCTTGTCAGAAAGGAATATTCAAACCTGTTTCTTGCTGTTGCCAGGCTTCGTCTGTGGAGGTTCCCCCCCCCATCTCTTGCATGCATTGCCTAGTCAGCGTCACAAATTTGCCAATTCATTTCAGACATGGACTAATTCGTGGCAGGCGATGACCAGCCACAAACCAATCAGCCTAATGACCAGGCTGGCGATCAACCCTAATTCGTACGAGTTATAACTCGCAGAGCCCTCAAGCTGGGTTAAATTTGTCTGATTGCTCGGCAGGGCTTTGGCCAAAACCAACTACCTGCCCAACAAAGGTTCCTGAATTGTCCCACAATCAAGTCAACCTGCAGCTGGCTGCAGGTTCACCTTAAAAACTGCTCTACTGCTCATTGCTTGCTACAAAAAGGTGTCACTGCTGCATGGATTGGAGCTTGCTTGTCTAGGGCCAAAGGATTGGTGCTGCAAATGAGTGCCCAGCCGGTTTCCTCCTGCGGTTCCTGGGAAGTACGCTAAGACGCTTAGTACGTGTGCAGCTGTCAAGGAGTCATGGCAAGGATTATCAGTAGTCAATCCATATCACTTTCAATTCACCATCAATCTTTCCTCGGTCGCTGTTAAGAATCAGATTTGAACTTCAATCCGTCTGTCGACGATAGATTCGAGTCTTTTTAGATAGATTTATGTGTTTAAAATGTCTCTTATTTCCAGGAAATATGGTTGCAATGCCCTCCTACCGCAAAGTACAATGCCCCAATATGGTGTTCTCCATCCAGCACGTAGCAGCTGCTCCCTGCAAGTTCCGGTTTCTGTCACAGGTGAAGACCAGCTTTGAATCTAGCATTTGTGAAAATGAGCACAGCCATGTACTAGCAGTGTCTCCCAGAGCTTGAAGCACGTCTCCAAATGACATACAATGCCTACTCATTCTGTTGCCCTGACAAGCTGCAGCAAGGGTTGCATACTCCTGCCTCTCCACATTGCGGCCTCAGCGGCCCTCGAGAGTGACCAGGACAGCGGCACAGGATCCCTCGGGCATGTTGCCCATGGATCTGCATATACCGGATGGCGGGTGGGGAGAGTTGAACGAGCTCGTGCAAGGTGCGTAAAGCAGTTTGAAGGGCTGCTTGGTGTGCTGTCAGATTCTTTGGTTTTTGGTTGGGGGCCGGTGCTTGCTTGCATAGCACGCTGTCGCACACTATCAGCACCGACAGCGAGATGCTCGCGGCCTTTAAGCAGATTTGGGGAGTTTCTTTGGGACATTTTTGTCTGGGGCCATTAACCCAAGTCTGATTGTCAAGAGCTGCCGTTGAGCCCTTGAGGCCTTGGGTTACAGGTCCAGTTGTACACATGCCCACACTTGCACACGCAGCGGCGACCGTGAAGTACAATGACACTGCACAAAGGCGGGCAGTCATGCACTGGGGGCCAGGTTGCCCAAGCACGGTGCGGCTCTGACCTCGGGTAACTTGTTTGTTTGTAGCAAGGCCTCTGCCTTCACTTGGACCCTGGACCCGTGTGACTGGTGACAAAGACGCTGGCAGGGTTGGCCGTCCACAATTTTTTGGGGGCTGCCACCATTTGGCAGGCACCACACCTCATTGGCAGATGCCGCACGTCATTCATTGGCGTGCCCCACACGCTGTTAGATTGGCGGGTCCACACGTCATTTTAGCTAGTCGAAGGTCAAACATCCGTGCCAGGAGTGTCCCGGCCACCTCTGATAGACAATGATCTCATCGCAATGTTGTGCAATATCCAAGCGCCACAGACAGTGCATGCATTGTTCTACGCAAAGCGACGCATAACTCAGTTAGTCCTCTGGCCTCCTGAAATTTCTGGTTATTCACCGGCCTGTTGCAGGTGCTGATCGTAAAGAAGCCGGGGAGTGAAGAGGCCACAGAGAAGATGCGTGAGATTGCCATTTGGTTTGCATCACACAACATGAAGGTGGGTGGCCCACTGGTGGCAACTCTATAAATGTCAAGGCTTCTAAGTTCTTCAAGCTGAGCGATGAACTCAGGCAAAGCCTTCCCCGCAAAGTGACCTGATGTTCATCCAGGGCTGCCTTTATAAACTGCTGCTGTACAGAAAGTTTGGATGACCAAGCAGGCCATTGAGGACACAATGCTGCGCTTGTATCCAAGTTTGGGCCGGGTGCAGAAATCGGCTTCTGGAAATCCATCTATTATTATGGACGATTGATTGCAGTATTGACAGTCACTGTTATTGATTATTGGTTCTTCCATTGATGTGCCAACATCATGTCCTTTGTAAGCCTGCGCCTGGCTACAATATTCCAACACCGCGGCCCGCTCAACAGTGACACCACTGCCCTCTGGAAAATTGCCTGTTGAGCAGCACCCAGCTGTTCACCCAATACTCCGGCAGGAACAGCTCTCGCAGCCGCCATACAGCTGCCAGGATCATGATCAGCCAAACGGCCCACGCATCATAGGCAAGGCGTGCCACTGCCATCATAACTATGAGCGCCTTTTGGCCTGCACAGCAGCAGCGCAGCAACACTCATTGCTCTTGGCTCATTGATCCACTCAGCAGCTGTGCACCTTAATTATATGACGTTAATCAGCTTGCATGTGTGTGCGCGTGCATTTGTTGAACTCATATTCTGGGACGCATCTTTGCGTGTTGCAGGTCCTTGTGGAGCGCCCTGTGGCAGCCACTGAATTCCCTGATGTAAGTGCTGATAGGCAGTGCAGAGATGCTGAAACAAGGTGCAAGGGTAGGGGAAGTGCGGTGTCACAGGCACTGGGCACCCTGACTGAAATGCTGAGTGTGAAAATTAAGTAAGCAAGTATTACTTGCCAAACATGCTGCCGCAGCTACTAGAATTCCTTGTGATGCGACCGCAGAGGGTGTGCAATGGTATGGATGATGCGTTGTGCAGTAACCTATTGCAGGTAGGCGTTTGCAGGAGGTAGATTGTATGGAGGTGGCCATGAGGTGGAGAAAAGCGGCAGCAGCAGCAGTAGCTCCCACAGCTCACACAGTAGACAAGGATGTTTCTAAATTACTTCGGATATGACACTTCATAAACTAATCTTTGCAATACGGGAGCTTTTATATTTGCAATGCGGCCATGACACTTCATAAACTTACATTTGCAATACGGGAGCTCTTATATTTGCAGTGCGGGTACGACACTTCATAAACTTATCTTTGCAATGCGGGAGCTCGGTGCAGACGAGAGTAATCAAGGGCAAGCACAGCAGAGAGGGTGCTGCCAGTAAGCAGCAGGAGGCATTCTCCCTGCATGTGCACTGCGTGGCTTCAAGTCCTTGACTTTCAAAAGATTGATTTCTGTTTGGACGGCCCGACTGCTAGCCTGACTGACAAAATGGTCGGCAGAACGATTGCCCATTTGATAAGCTACCTGCCTGCTTGCCTACCTGCTTGGCTACCTACCTGCTTGCCTACCTGCTTGGCTACCTACCTGCTTGCCTACCTGCTTGGCTACCTACCTGCTTGGTTACCTACCTGCTTGGCTGGCTACCTGCCTGCTTGCCTGCCTGCCGATCTGCCTGTCTGACCGGGTTGATTGTCGCTGCCATTGCAGCTGGAGGCATTTGACCCGCAAGAACACTGCGTGGACTTCTGCGTGACCTTGGGAGGCGATGGCACGGTGCTTCACCTGGCCTCTCTTTTTGAGCGCGATGCCCCACTGCCACCTATCATCTCCTTTGCCATGGGCTCCTTGTGAGTTTGGGTGACGAGCCTAACAGCGTTGTTGCCCCTGGCCCTTGTTCCTCAGATCCAGACACTTATACACAAGGAATCACATCCACCGCGCACCATCTTCTCTGCCCATACTCTTACTCTTATTCTCCACTGTCCCATGTGGCTCTGCCGTGTCCAAGTATGTGCCTGTTCAGCCTGGGCGTTTACGCACCCCATGCATCACTCTTGACCATTTTTTTACCACTGGCACATTCTCTTTCGTCTATTACATTCCCTTTTGGTCATTTGTCCATTCCCTTTTTTCACTTGTCCATTCTCTTTTATCCACTTGTCCTGAGTCATGGAATCTCCGTCGGCTTTGTCTTTTGTACCTGCTTAATAATTGCGTGCTTGGCCCATCAGTGCCATCACATTCTTAGAACCTTGGCCTCCACTGTTCTGAGTGTTTGAATGGGCTCACACCAGTTACCGTGCTGATGTAGAGACACAATACTGTTTTGGTTTCCTGTTAGGGCACAATGGTGTTGTGCTCTCTTGTCAAGACACTGGTGTTATGCTTTGCTAGGGCGGGCTCACCTCCCACCATTTGGTGCGCTGATTCAGGGACACAAATGACGCCTTTCCGTGAGTAGGCTGGAAGGCTGGAGCGAGCTACCTGCATACGCATGCGCCTGCATGCATTTTTGTGCGCCCTGTTAGGGAAGTATAGCTTGGAATGAAGAAGGTGTCAATTGGAAGAAAGGACACACAGATCCAAGGGCAGCCTTAAGCAAGGCCACATGTCCGGACTATGCGTGGCTGTGTGTGTGTGTGTGTGTGTGTGTGTGTGTGCGTGTGCGCAGGGGCTTCCCCACCCACTTTGACTCCCCAAGCTATCCCTATCGCTGACTGCGTGTGGCCTCATGTGCGCGCAGGGGCTTCCTCACCCCCTTTGACTCCGCTGACTTTGCCTACTACCTGAGTCGCGTGCTGAGTGCGGACAACCCTCTGGCTCCGTTGTACATCACGCTGCGCTCCCGGAGGCAGTGCAAACTGAAGCATTCAGGAGGCAGGATGCAGAGCTTCAATGCGCTGAATGAGGTGAGGGCCGGCCTTTGGTGTGTCCGGTTGCTGCAAGCGCAAGAGCGCGTGAGTGCGTAGCAGTTTGATTGTGGGCTTGGTGTGTTCAATGCGCTGAATGAGGGCCGCCCTTGGTGTGTTCAATGCGCTGAATGTTCTTCAATGCGCTGAGTGAGGTGAGGGTCGGCCTTGGTGTGTCCGTGTGCTGCAAGCGCATGTGCACATGAGTGTGTAGGGGGCTTGGTGTCTTCAATGCGCTGAGTGAGGTGAGGGCCGGCCTTGGTGTGTCCATGTGCTGCAAGCGCATGTGCACATGAGTGTGTAGGGGTGTGTTTGTGGGCTTTTGCGTGTTTTTAAAGTGTGACTTTGCATGTGCATGTGCAAGTGGGGGCTCCAGTGCGCATTGATGTTGCTCTGGAATCGCCTTGACGGGTGATATCCTGACTGTCTAAATAGTGTGCCAGGGAGGGACCGTGGCCAATTAAGTCTGCGTTACTGGGTGACCACCTTAACGGCCTTGACGGATGCGCCCATCAAAGCAGACATGGTACCCATGTGCAGCTGACAGCGCGCGCATGACGCGTGCCTAGCGCTAGCACACCCTGTTGCTAGCGCACAGGCTGGCAAAGAGGGTTATGCATTCATCCTTGAGGCACTCAAGCGGCCTTGAGCACCAACTGGCTGAAGTCACCAAAGCGGACAGCACCCTTGCATGCTGAGCTCTTGCATCCCTTTGTGCTGTGCTGTGTCTATTTTGCATCATGTGCACTTGCATCCCCTCATGCTGTGTCTATTATGGATACTGTGCACTTGGATCCCTTTGTGCTGTGCTGTGTCTATTATGTATGCTGTGCACTTGGATCCCTTTATGCTGTGTCTGTTACTGCGTCAGGCAGGTGCGCAGCAGCATTGCATCCTGGGGCCGCACACAGGCAACTGATTGATGCACGTGCAACCTTTGAGCATATGCCTCATGGGGCACAAGTCACTGATCAGTGCACATCACCCCGGCATGACGTGCTTCTTGCACCTCCCCCTGGCATAAGCCATCCTGCACCATCTCATGCTGCATGGGGACCATGCCGCTCCCTTGCTTGAATTCCAATCATGATACAAGCACCAACACTGGCACCTGCACCTGCCACATCCATCACCCGAAGAGCACATTCTAACTGCCACATCTCACTGCAAACCGCATCTCACTGCCACATTTCACTGCTACTGCCGCATCCATCACCGCCAACGGCCACATCCATCATGCACAACAACGGCCACATCCATCATGCATCATGCCAACTGCCATGCACAACAACGGCCACATCCATCATGCATCATGCCAACTGCCACATCCATCATCTGAAGTGCACATTCTCACTGCCGCATCTCACTGCCACATCAAAACCGCCACATTCATCACCTGAAGAGCACATTCTCACGGTTATTGCCCGAACATCACACTTGGGTGCATGCACCTCCAGATGGTTAATGTGTTGCGCAGCATGCAGTATGTAACGTTTGACAGTGGCCACAACACTATGATTCCACAGGTGGTCATTGATCGAGGGTCATCCCCAGGAGCTGTACTTCTGTCTGTTTTCACTGATGGCACTTTTTTGACCACAATTGAGGTACGGACATATGACGGGCGCGCAGTGCGTGATGGTTAGTGTGGAAGTGTGAGTGAGCGTACGCAAGACAAGGTCATCGGCCGTCTCGTACGTGCAGAACAAGGCCACCGACCGTCATGTATGCGCTGAAGTTTTTCATGTGTTGCAGGTGCTGGCCTAGCAGCCTATTTCATGTGTGAGGACCTTTGCCAGCCTGGGCGCACAAGGCTTTTGACTTGCTTCGCAGCCAGTGTGTTTGTGCAACCTGTGGCCTGCCTATTTATGGTGTGGCCAAAACCCCTCCAAGCCGAGGGAATGCTAGAAAGTGTAAGGGTATGGGTTGCAGGCATGGGCATGCATGGTCAACACATAGGCGCTGTATGGTCAACGCATGGGTGTTCTGGGTCCTAGACACATTGGAAGGGCACGCCGTCAGTCTGCTTTGCTTGATTTCTCCACACTCTGGCCTGTGCCTGCTTGATTTCTCCACACACGGCCTGTGCCTGCTTGATTTCTCCACACTCTGGCCTGTGCCTGTGGGTTGGAGCATCGGCTGTGTGTGGCTGCCTGGCGTGCCTTTCTGTAAATGGCCCTTGATGTGCCATTTCTGTGGGTCGGTGCATCGGCTGTGTGTGGCTGCCTGGCGTGCCTCTGTGAATGGCCCTTGATGTGCCAACACCGGCGCATGCCATCCGAGCACCAAGCAGCTTGCCACACCCCTTCCCTGCGCGCTGTCACTGGTGAGCTTGCCATGCTCGTGGCGGCGCCCCGCACCCCCCAGGCCGCCTGCGGGCCTTACTGTGTTGGACCCTTGATTCCATTGCACCTTTTACTCACAATCACAGCACATGCCGTCTGGTGCCGTGCTCGATGGACACCTGAAGGGCTCGCACCCCTCCGCTGCCTGCCTGGCCCCACGCAGGCAGACGGCCTCATCATCTCCACGCCCTCAGGCAGCACCGCGTACTCCATGAGCGCAGGGGGCCCTATGGTGGCGCCCAGCGTGCCCTGCTCCATCCTCACTCCCATCGCGCCGCTGTCGCTGTCGTTCAGGCGCGTGGCATGCTGCACTGTGCCAGGGCCCACACGTGGCAGTCCAATCACGTGGCAGGGTCCACACATGGCAGTCTGATCACATGGCAGTCCAATCATGTGGCAGGGTCCACACATGGCAGTGTCCACATGTGGCAGTTTGATCACATGGCAGTCCAATCACGTGGCAGGGTCCACACGTGGCAGTCTGATCATGTGGCAGTCCAATCATGTGGCAGGGTCCACACATGGCAGTGTCCACACGTGGCAGTTTGATCACATGGCAGTCCAATCACGTGGCAGGGTCCACACATAGCAGTTTGATCACGTGGCAGTCCAATCACGTGGTAGGGTCCACACATAGCAGGGTCCACACATGGCAGGGTCCACACCTAGCAGTCCAATCACATGGCAGTCCAATCACGTGGCAGGGTCCACACGTGGCAGTCTGATCACGTGGCAGTCCAATCACGTGACAGGGTCCACACATAGCAGGGTCCACACGTGGCAGGGTCCACACCTAGCAGTCCAATCACATGGCAGTCCAATCACGTGGCAGGGTCCACACGTGGTAGTCTGATCACGTGGCAGTCCGATCGCGTGGCAGGGTCCACACATGGCAGTGTCCACACGCGGCAGTCCGATCACGTGGCAGGGTCCACACTTGGCAGGGTCCACACGTGGCAGTCCAATCATGTGGCAGTCCAATCACGTGGCATGCCATCAACTCGGGGTCGCAGCCCATTTGACACGGCATTATGTGCGCTCGCAGGCCGCAGGTCATCCCTAAGAGCAGATACAGAGCCTTCTGCATGCGCACACCAAATCATCCTTCGCGTGGCAGTCTGGTCATGTGGCATGCCATCCACATGGGATCGTGGTCCATGTCACATGGCATGATGTGCGCTTGCAGGCCGCTGGTCATCCCTGAGAGCAGCGACATCGTCATCCACCTGCCAGACCAAGCCAGGGTCAACTCCGCGCGCGTGAGCTTTGACGGCAAAGGCGGCCTCCGCATGCGAAAGGTTTGTGAGCGTGAGCTGTGAGAGTGTGTACCTGAGCGGACATGTTGTGTGTATGTGAGTTCGCACATGCTTGCGCGTCTGCACACACAGCTTGATCCTCCTAGTTCAACTGTGGTGCAGCTGTGGTGTAAATGCTCTCTGCTTTCGCCAAGCGCCCCTGGTGCATGCCCCTGTGCATGTGCGAGGGCGTATGCCTGTGCGCTGGACTCCATCCTATCCTGCGGGTGATGCCAGTGGTGAACTCCATCTCCATGGTCCCCAAGAGCGCCAGTGTGCATGCGTGCGTTTGTGTCTGTGAGCATGCACAGGGCTCCATCTCGCAGGTGACTCCCACAGTGTTCCCCTTCCCCCATGCTCTCCATGGACATACATGCACACACACACACACACACACGCACGCACATGTATTTGTGTGCGCGTGTGCAGGGCTCCATCTTGCGGGTGACGCCTGCCGTGTACCCCATCCCGATGATCTCCATGGGCATGCTGGACAGCGATTGGTATGAGGCCATCACCGACAAGCTGAAATGGTGGGTGCTGGACAGCAATTGATATGAGGCTGGCTGGACAGCGATTAGTATGAGGCCATCACCGACAAGCTGAAATGGTGGGTGCTGGACAGCAATTGATATGAGGCTGGACAGCGATTGGTATGGGGATGGACAGCGATTGGTATTAGGCCATCACTGACAAGCTGAAATGTTGGGTGCGGCAGGGGTGTGGCGGGGGATGCAGCAGGGCGTGGCAGGGAGCGCGTCTGAGGTACTTTGTCAGGGGTGCGGCAGGGTGCATGGAGGTGCTTCAAGGGGTGCATCATAAGAGGTGCGGCAGGGTGCATGAAGTGCTTCAAGGGGTGCATAAGAAAAGGTGCGGCAGGGTGCGCGAAGGGGCATCAAGGGGTGCGTCAGGGGGTGCATCACAAGAGGTGCGGCAGGGTGCGTGGAGGGGCCTCAAGGGGTGCATCATAAGAGGTGCTGCAAGGGGTGCGCCAGGGGGTGTGCCAGGGGCTGTATCCGGGCTTTCCTAGGTGAGGGCTATGCTGAAGGTTAGGTGCATGCAGGGCGTGCTGAATTTTGCACCAGGGACGGGAAAGGGGGGGGTCGCTGTGGCCTGCAGGACCCGGAAAGCTGAGAGAAGGGCGTGCTGAGTGTGCGCTCTGCTTCGGGCATGCGCCTGTGCACGCGGCAAGTATTCCCATGCAGTTATTTATCTCTGTGCAAGCTCTTTGTGCCTGCGCAGATGAAGGCAGCCGCTGCCTCGTGCTCCTGCTCTGCATCCCGCCCTGCCCTCCACAGGAACCAGCCGCAGCCTCACACCGCACATCCCGCACCTGCATCATGCCCTAGACCTTGAACCCTAACCCCCAAAGCCTGCCTTGATCTTTCACCCTCATCTCTGATACCCAACTACCCTGCCCTGTGCAGGAACCAGACACTGTCTCAAACCTCACATCCCTCATTGCATCCCACCCTAAACTCCAACCCCCAAGCCTGCCTTGACACAGAACCCTGAGCCCTGCCTGCCCTGCACTCTGCAGGAACCAGTCGCTGCGCGAGTTCCCGCGCATCCCAGCCACAGCAACTGTGGATGAGGAGCAAGCGTTCAGTAGCAATGGCAGGCCGCCAGCATCCGTGCACCAATCCAGCAGCGCGTCCGCCGCCCCCCCTAGAAGGCAGAGCCCCAAGGCGCGCTCGCCTGGCAGGTGCGCGTGCTGAAGCAGCTCTGGGCGTTTTCATGAAGGCTTAGCACAAGGCGTGCTGGCCTTAATAGCAGGCATTATTAATGCCGCAACTGCGTCGAAGAGCAATTTTGGCTTGCTTTTTAGGGCGTTTGACCCCTAAGGATTTTTCAGGCTGTACACGCATAAAGCCGCTGCCTCGCGCCTAGTGTATGCATTTGCAGTGCATGGCCGTCGCCTTCTTGATACATGCGCGCCATCGCTGCGTGCAGCCCAGCATGCTTCACTGACGCACGCACGCCACTGCTGCATGTGCTCTCCTGCCCTTCTGGTACATGTGACGGTTGTGTGCGTGAGGGCCTTTTGCCTCCATTGATGCGCGTTCCGGCAGCACGAGGCCCCAAGCCTTACGCACATTTACACATCTGCTGCGCGCGGCCTCTTGCGTCATTAACATGTGTCCCGGCAGCATGTGTCCCCATGCCTAGCTGTCAATGATGACATGATTGCATGTGACTTAGTGAGGCAGCGTGTGTCCCCATGCCTAGCTGTCAATGATGACATGATTGCATGTGACTTAGTGAGGCAGCATGTGTTCCCATGCCTAGCTGTCAATGATGACATGATTGCATGTGACTTAGTGAGGCAGCGTGTGTCCCCATGCCTTGCTGTCAATGATGACATGATTGCATGTGACTTAGTGAGGCAGCGTTCGGCTCCTGCCATGCAGGTCCCCGGGGCAAGACCCGCAAGCACTTGAGCAGCTGCAGTACATCCAAAGGATCAGCAACATGTGAAGCAACCAGTCCGCCCTCCAGCTCATCGGCAGGCAACGAGCAATGCGCTCTGCTTAGAGCATGCCTTCAGAGGGGAGATGCGCAGAGTCCTGCTGAGGCTCCAGTCAGACACGGAGCCACACTGGACCAGAGTGAGCACTAATCTGCTTGACATGAACATGAGGTGCGGTCTTGGTTTGCAACTGTTCTGCCTGAACGATTCTTAATCTTGGTTGATTGCCTTGGTCATAATAATTGCGAGTGTTCATCAGTTCAAGCCAACACGATGTTTTGTCTTCTGGTCTGCTTAGTTACACATGCACGAATTGCCCGAACAAAAAGTAGAAGTTACAGTGTGCATGTGGCTCTGTTTTCCTTTGCCCTTAGTTCACCTTGATTGATCACTGGAGGTGCATAGGCTGGGCATGAACAAACGCTGGAAAATGTGTTAACGCGGGCTAGTTGAATAGGAAGAAGCTGGGAGAGCCAATTAAAAGTGAAACACTTAAACTATAAGATAAGTCGTTGCAGCTGCCTTAACTCTGAGTCTGAATAGCATTTGACTTAGTTATTGTGTGCCCTGTGCCTCAGTTTGAGCCTCTGTTAGTCTTGTGTTTGGATGTGCACTGCGTTTGGTTTGCTATGTGTATGTACCTCAGAAACATGAACGATGGAAATGGATTGAAGACCTTGCTGGATTAAGGGCATCATTTGCTTGTGTGTTGCCACATCGTGTGCCATGGTGACTCAGCAATATTTGTTGCAAGCAAGTTACCATGGACCCATTAAAAGTCTAAAGTTGAAAACAACATCATGTTTTGAAAGCATCCATAGAGAGCTCGGTTCAGTGCGTGGAGCACGCAGACATACAACAGTTCAGTTGTGGATTAGAGTCCAAATGCCCTGAAGCTCCACAAGAAGCCACACAGGAGGGACTCAAAGCTCGAAGGGACGATTGTGAAAGTTTCTGAGTAACCATTTTCACAATTTTACAGTAGTTGTACCTGCCAAACAAGGGTAGCTAAGCTGACGCCAATCAGGCCAAAACAAGAAATGAAACGGGCACAAGAAAGAAAAGATGATGGAAAAGACTACACCAACAGAGAAACCCCTGTTTGCGTGAATAAAGGAAGAGGTTAACGTATGGTGCAAGCACCAGGCAAACTCCCACCATCAAACTAAGAAATTAGGAGGGTCCTGAGAAATCATGTCCTCTGTCTGTCTATTCTTTTTCCAACCTTCTACTTAACTTCATGATATTGTCGCAAATTGAATTGAATCAGTGTTTAGGTCAAGTGTGTTCTTTATACATCACACACCAAGCTTAGTCAGGGGTAGCTCAGTTTGGCAAGTATGTATGGTTTCCATCACTCCAATCAGGATGGTATGTAGGCTCACATGTGGCCTCGTTGCGCAAGGGCATCTCTTAATGTAATATGCTGTTCAGTTGCTTGTCACGCCAGATCTATGCAGTGCCAGGTTTATGCTGCATTGTGAGCCGGAGATCAGTTGAGTCAGTTGGAGGAGTATTTGATCCTGTTGTCAGTTCAGCAATAGCTGTATTCAAAGTTAAAGCACGTCAAAGACGAACTCGCAGTAATACCTTGTTTGCTCCTTGCGACCTTGTAACATGTACGCCAGGGAGTAGACCCCTCTAGCCCTTGGGGGGCAAACAGGCGTGGCAGCGCCCAGTCCAGTCCAGTCCAGTCCAGTCCAGTCCATCCAGTGTGAGTGCAACCAACAGCAGCTGCATGCAGCGCTGACTTAAGCTATTTGCAAGCGAAACAAGAGAGAGAGCGTGTAGGGAAGGATAAGGGTATCAGAGGCTCCTCGGTCTCATCGCGGGCATCCTAATGTCTGCTTGGTGTACACTGTCGCTGTCTGCAGCCAGTCCACACACCCCATTTGCTCAAATACCGCTATTTGTCGCTCTTGCTAACTATTGCTCTTGTCATGTGTCGACACAATATGTGATTTCAACTCGAATTTGAATGAGGTGCACATCCCAGCGCGAAGGGTGTAAAGCCTGGATGTCATTTTGTTGGCCATTCTGTCTTCCAGCTGGCAGTGTACAAATAGCATCTGGTCTAGAACAAGATCAAGTTTATCTGCTAAAAGGTTTGGAAGAAGCCAACGGGGTAAAATCCTGTTGGCTACATGCACTGGCAAAGCCTGACTTTGTTGAGCTATCATGCCAGTATCCATGGAATAACATTTCTCCTAAGGTGTTTCACCTTTACTCAAGGCTCTGATGATAAGCCTGGAAGCAATGGAATGCCCTTCAATCACCATATTTTGAATTGAAGCATTAATATGGTGTTCTAAGAACTTGGGCACAGCAAACCAGGCAATTATGCACAGATAAACCCGATCCATTGACCATGGTGTCTGAACAATAAACATTGAATCAGGCAGTTCAAATCGCGTCCACTGAAAGGCGTTTACCTGCCGCATGCAGAACTGCCTGTGTAACACAGGCTTTATTGCCTAGTACGCATTGCAGGGCGTGCTGCACATGGGACACCATGTTGATCATGTACATACATACCTGTACATACGTACATACATACATACATACCTGTACTGCCCAGGCTGAAAGTGGCGAAGCTTCCTTAAGGAAAAGCTTTAGGCATTTACTGCTGCTAGCTGTTCTAAGCACTTTGTACCTGTGCTGAGGCATAAGCTTGTGTAGTCACTCAGATAACATCCCCAGTAGCTGGAGGATATTCATGGTTGAGTAGAGAAATCAGAGATTGATGCTGAAATAACCGAACACTTGATGAACAAAGATCCAAAACTATATCTAAAAATAATATCGAGTTAAATCGACTAACTTCGAAGAAAAGAATGAGCTCAGAGGGAAAGGTGCGCGTGACGACGTCATGAGTCACAGCGTCACCATTCCGTGTGTGCAATCTATTGTGTTGTTTACGGTGAACCACATGTTTCATCATGATTTTGACTGCGCTCGTTTGTGCGTCACAGCAGTGGCACTGCTTGTTGTCTGTACACGTGTGGACCAAGACGTGGTGACACAGATTGGGGAAATTGGGATCACCATGAATCAATAGCCCTTTCTGATAGTGAAGCACAGTGCTTTGGTACTTCGGACACGAGAAAAACAAAGGAAAAAGGCTGATCCTTATCTTCTCTCTCTGCTGCATCCTCCTCAGATACCGGCGACTAGCCATGATAGCCGCAGCGAGCGCAGCTATTTGGCGAGTGCCCACAATGGTGAGGTCTGGCAGATTTGGGCAGATGTTGGCAGGCACATGGCTTAGGTGAGCAACCTAAATCCAAATCCCAATGTGCAAACTGCAGTGACTAATTCTCGAGAGGCCAGGCTGCATGCAGCCTCTGAGTATGCGCGACTGCACAAGGAAAGGACGGGCGCTGATGTGAGTGGCTCAGGGATCTCGCTCTCGCGTTATGCACCTCTAGCCCTGATACGCAATAGGCTTGGAATCACTTACAAATTCCCCTGAGGAGTACGTCTGTGCAGATCGGGTGCATGCTGACGTACAAAGCAGGTCCTTGTGCACTCCTTGAGTGAGCCAGGATGTATGAATAATGAAAAGTGCTCTTTCAATTCAATGTGATTGCCTGTGTGCGCTTGCAGGTCGATCCTGAGCAGATCGTCAAGGTGAGGTGCATGTGCTATCTAACAGGCACACTGTGACAGGCAGCCTGTGACTGAGTTCACTCTGGGCGGTGAACTGTGTCTTTTCCAGTTCACACACACACACACACACACACACACACACACACACACACACACACACACACTGTGTGTCCAGTTCCAATGGACACACTGGACCGGCTATGTTTTAAATTACACTGTCCATTAGATGTTTCCAGCAAAAGCATTGGATTCCTGCTTCTGGCAAAAGCAGGAATAATCCAATGAACATGAATGATGTCCATTGGATCACCTGATTTGACAAACATCAATTCAGGCTTCTCACAGCTGCTCAGAGCGGAATTGCTTAGGTACTGGAGTGGCCTTGCTCCCATGCATTGCACGGCGCTCCCTTGCGCCCACCCTTCATAATGCGCTCATCACCATGCACCTGTGCAGGAGGGCGACGATCGGAAGGCCGGATAGCGGGAGGCTGATCAATGTTTGGTTGCTGATGGTTTGGAGGAGGCTGGTGGGGTGTGTCTTCTTTTTCTGATAAAACTCTTGTGGTAGTCTCTGCGACTCTGTCAAATTTGTGCACAGCAGACACACAAACAATGACAAGCTTTGATGAAGATTAGCACATGTTCAGCACCTGTAGATGACATACATGGTACATTGATGGGAACAATTCGATACCATACACGTATTGTTGCCTAGGCTGCACAACCACCCAGGCCCTAATATAGAACCAATTTTTCTCTGTAAGCTTTAAAAGAAAAGAAAAAGAAAAACGTAGGCAGTGAAACCACTCCCTAGATCAATTAAGGAAAAGGAGACACCTTGGCCTGAAGCTTTCAAGCTTAAAAAATATCTGCCTGTGCCCTCTGGCATGTATGTGAATGAATCCACCAGCTGATGACACAGGAAACCCTCCCATGATTCCAACTTCTGGATGCATCCCCTCTTTCATAGAAATACGCACATTTGCCTCGGCTTGCACTCACGTGCACCCAGTATTTGCTTCAGGTGCGTGCACGGAAGTGGTCCCTTTGCCGTCTGGAAGTGAATGATAGGTGCTGGTAGAGCTACCAGGGCTAGCCTGGGATTCCTTTTCCCTAAAATCTGACAGATGCCACCTTTCTTAACAACACGAGTATCTTCTCTTCATGCTAACAGGTGATTTTTTTCCTTTTCAATGCAAATGCGCGTCTTTCAAGCCATAGAGGACATATAGAAAACAACGACCCTGCGGACATGTGGGCCTATCTTTGACGCTCAGCCCTGGTTATTGTGTTGAGAGAGCAAACTAGCTCAAATGTGACGACGTGCATGCACATTATCTTCTCCCCTGTATAATAATATGCTGCAAATGCGTCCAGGAGGCTGAACAACTGATACAATGGGGGGTATGGTCCATAGATTTATACAGACTAGTACAAGGAGGGATCATGAAGAATCCTGAACACAGCCGCAGGCGTGCAACTCTCATGAAAGAAATTCCCAGACAGCTAGCCATCATCAGAGTCACTGACAACGGAGGTGTTGCCAGTCTCTGCTGGAGGTCCACACGTGCCCATATGCCTGGATCTGCAAGCATCGTGCCCATTCACAGATTTTGCCTTTATTCTTGTTACAGGACATTTGCAGGACACCTGTCCAAATGAATGAAGGATTACAAATGATATGCACGTAGAGGACTTGATAAGCCACGGCAAGGCTCCTCGTGTGCCATTTAGGGCAGACACTAGCAGCAAGGTCCAGTACCATTCTTATGAAAGAGGTCACACAGACAAGGGGCACACAGGCATGTCTCGATGCGTGCAGAAGCTGCTAAGCATACACATACTTGTAAGGCAGAAAAGTTTGGCTCAATGCCTCAGCACAACATGCCTCCAAGTGGCTCTGACAAGTCATGGCAGAGTATGGCTCTGACAAGTCAAGGCAGAGTACAAAACACATGCCTCACGTCGCAAATACAACCAGAGCCTTGAAGGCACAGATTACCCACGTTTCCCTGCTTTTAAAACAAAGGGGAACCATGCCAGGACGCTACCTTTTGGACCCCAAAACCCACCACTGTCCCCTCTAAACACGCGTCCACTTGGCGTAAACACTATGACGTACTAAGGCGCTGCCGTTTGGCTTGTGGTGAGGGTTGTGCGCCGCCTGCTCCACTTTCCATGCCCCCCTCAGCCCCGCCTTTGCCATCCATCACTTCCCCAATCACCTGCAGGCAATATTTTTGGTCAAGGACAGCAATGACTTAAAACCCTCCAAGCCGCAGCACCATCCACCATTGTGCCAGGCCACCGCATGATGGGCCCATTACCCTCTGCTGTCAAATCACCATGCAAACAAAGATACCAGTGATAATTAATGGTACCACGTGCAAAACGTGTGACTTTCTGCCCGTCTTGCAAATGCCATGCATCAACTATGATTGGAAGACGGCTCTGATGCCTGCATTCCATGATCTCCAATACAAGCATGGCTTCTTGCATGCACTTGGCAAAAACAAGTTAGAGTGGTACCTTCACAGACAGCATGCATTCTGTGGGCGGTACATTCACAGACAGCATGCACTCTGTGAGTGATACATTTACAGACAGCATGCATTCTGTGGGTGGAACATCCACAGACAACATACATTCTGTAGGTGGTACATTCACAGACAGCATGCATTCTGTAGGCGGTACATTCACAGACAGCATGCACTCTGTGGGTAATACATTCACAAACAGCATGCATTCTGTGGGTGGTACCTTCACAGACAGCATGCATTCTGTGGGTGGAACATCCACAGACAACATACATTCTGGGGTGGTACATTCACAGACAGCATGCATTCTGTGGGCGGTACATTCACAGACAGCATGCACTCTGTGAGTGATACATTCACAGAGAGCATGCATTCTGTGGGTGGAACATCCACAGACAACATACATTCTGTAGGTGGTACATTCACAGACAGCATGCATTCTGTGGGCGGTACATTCACAGACAGCATGCACTCTGTGAGTGATACATTCACAGATAGCATGCATTCTGTGGGTGGAACACCCACAGACAACATACATTCTGTAGGTGGTACATTCACAGACAGCATGCATTCTGTGGGCGGTACATTCACAGACAGCATGCACTCTGTGGGTGGTGCATCCACAGACAGCATGCACTCTGTGAAGGCCACTGGTAAAAGGTCTACGCTGTAAACACTGAGCAAACCTTCCCCTTAATGCCACCAAGGGATCCCTGAGAGCACACTTCTTCCTAAAACAAATCCTCGTTCTGAAGCCATTGGGATTCAGATGTGCATGCAGGAAGTTGTTGACGTTGCAAATGCTGCCATGCGGTCAGCTTTGCCACTGTCACGCGGCCAGCTTTGCCACCCTCATGCAGTCAGCTTTGCCAGTTTCATGCTGCCAGCTTTGCCACTGCCATGCTGCTACTGTCATGCTGTCAGCTTTGCCATGCGCTGCCAGGCCGGCAACTCTGTGAGCTGTCCACACACGCATCACACTCTGTGCGCTGTCCACACACGCATGCTATCAGCAGTTCCGGCCACTCACAGACAGCTTGCTGTCAATCATCGGCCAAATGATGTCATCAGCCGTGCCACTGGCCAGCAGGTAATAGCACGTGATGGGCTGCTTCAAACCAATTCGGTGTGCGCGGTCCTCAGCTTGCATCAGCAAAGATGGCGTCTGCAGCAAGGCAGGCACCGCAGAGCTAAGCCCTTCTGCCAAACTCTGCAGCAGGACAGGCCCCGCAGAACTAAGCCCTTCTGCCGAAATTTGCAGCAGGACAGGCCCCACAGAACTAAGCCCTTCTGCCAAAGCCTGCAGCGCGGGTGCTTGCGGCTACCTGCAGTAAGCTGTCAATTTATGAACTTGGTTGCTGCCACCAACAGGCATTGGCCGTCTATTTATGAAAGTGGTTGTTGTCACCGCCAGGCATAAGCTGTCAGTTTATGAACGTGGTTGCTGCCACTGCCAGGCCTAAGCTGTTGCTTAAAGATTCTGGAAAAACCCAACGTGTATGAGCCACCCTCTTACATGGGTGAACAGCATTGCGTGCAGCCGAGGGGCGCCATGCTTTTGCAAGAAGCCAAGCCTCAAGTGGCAGCATACAACAAAGCGCAGTTGCGGTTTGCTCGTCCCTGTAGGCCCACAAAATGCAGCACAGACGTGGCCCGCAAGCTACACCCCAGCCTCTCCATTGCACTTCTACATGCACCTCTCATTTTTATCAAAGTATCTGCGCACTGCAGATCTAAAATCGGCGAAATGACCCATTCCTGGTATACGCAGTCAGTGCACAACAAACAGAGAGTGACAGACAGACAGTATGAGTGTCGGACAGACAGCGAGAGTGATAGACTGACAGTAAGAGTGATAAACAGATAGCAAAACTGTCTGTATCCCAATTGCCGTGCTTTTGTGTCACTCACCCAATGCAGCTCTGCAAACACACACGCATGGGCGGCGCTAAGGGTGAGCCCCACGGCTGCTGCTGTGATACTGAGCAGGGCCACTCGTGTATCCTTGGAAATCTGTGCGGCAAGCGGCAGTTGGACACATGTGTGTGCAGTCAAAAAGGTACACTAGTGCAGCAAAGAGCTGCCTGCTAGGTCCAAGTACATGTGTGTGTAGGTACAAGAACATGTGTGCGGGGATATGAGGTATGTTGGATTAAAAAAATTATAGCATGCAGCATCTGGGACCATGGGCCTTGAACACTTAACAATGGGTCCATAGGTCTAAAACAATTAATGAAAAAACAGGTGACACGCCATGGGGGGTCGTCAAGCTTGCACTACCATGGAAACGCTAGCACTAGAATGAAAGTAGTAGCTTGTTGCCAACCAAGATTGGAGCAATCGCGCATTTCAAATCATTTGCAAATTCAAATTTTACCAAATCATTCGCCGAACTGTAAAAGATCAATTCGTGGATTTTAAAGACCCTCCCCAAAATAAGCCCTGCGATGCACCTGTTGAGCTCCGTTTTGCACCTTTTAGTGGCCCCATGTTAACAACATAGTCTTAAGCTTTGTTGTTAAATCTAGATAGGTGGAATAAGGGGCTGGGGGGGAGGTGGGAGGGTCAGTTGGCGTGAGTTAATGCCTCCCCCTCCTCCGCCTGCTCTTGAAGCTCACAGGCAAACGTTCGATTGAATCATTTGGCGTATTTCAAATTTTACTAAATCATTCGCGCATCTTTAATCCAAAACAGGAGAATGCTCCATCCCTGTTGCCGACAAACACAGGTCCTTGCCCAGGGCATGTTGGCATATTGCACATGGTGTATGAGAGCTCTTGCCTGTCTTGGTTCAAGTTTGGGGTGCAGGCTTTGGCTAAGCTGCCTTCCTTCTAGCAGGTAAACGTCCGCAACCCCAAACTTTTCTTACTTTGCTCTTGGCTTGTCTTACAGCAGCTGCTGCTCCTCCCTTTTAGGAACATGTCACTGGTCAAGCACACAACTTTCTGGCCTGAAACCACCTCTGGTGACCACCACAGACCAAAAGGTTCTTGCACACACCATGTACTTGCTGACTCATCGCAACTTGAGAATTTAAAGACCTTTGTCTTGCATGCTGCCTTCTTTGGTCATTGTTAACCGCTATCCTCGCACAGATCGTACACCTGCTTGACTTGGAGACTTTTTCTATGTGTGGTGCTCCTCATCATGCAAGCGTGCATATCATGTATGGTACTCCCCATCACGCAAGCGCGCATATCATGTATGGTACTCCCCATCATGCAAGCGCGCATTTCATGTGTGGTGCTCCTCATCACGCAAGCGCTCACATCATGTGTGATGCTCACCATCATGCAAGTGAGCGTATCATCTGTGGTGCTCCTCATCATGCAAGCGCTCACATCATGCGTGCTGCTCCTCATCACGTAAGTATGCATATCATGTGTGGTGCTCCTCATCATGCAAGCGCTCACATCATGTGTGGTGCTCCCCATCACACAAGCGTGCATTTCATATGTGATGCTTCCAACCACGCAAGCGCGCATGCTGAACTTCCCACCTGGAACTTATCCACTGCTGTCTTGCGGTGCGCATCATTACATGCACCATCAATGCGGACGTAGTCCACCTTCTTCTGCATAAACAGGTACAGGGTTGGTTGGGAGCACACACACATACACACACATACACACACAAGGGGATTATGGAGCCATTCCCAAAAGCAGCCTGCACTAGAGGGACACAGCAGCCTCAAAGGGACAGCGGAAGGCAGCAGAGGGATTGCGAAGGGCAGCAGAGTGACAGCAGAGGGACAACAGAGGAGCAGCAGAGGGACAGCAGAGGGGCAGCAGAGGGACAACAGAGGAGCAGCAGAGGGACAGCAGAGGGACAGCAGAGGGACAACAGAGGGGCAGCAGAGGGACAGCTTCGGAGGAACATTACATCAGACGGATACTGCAGCTCCGCGCATACAAGCACGCATGGAGCGCTTTCCTTTTGCACACCGAAGACTTGCGGAGCACTTCACACATTGGAGACTTGTTTTTTTCAAACATTGAGCACCCATAATGAGCCCTCTTTGCGCATGGAAGACTCGCGGAGCACTTCCTTCACACATTGGAGACTTGTTTTCGTCACACATTGAGCACCCATAAAGAGCCCTCTTTGCGCATGGAAGACTCGCGGAGCACTTTCTTCACACATTGGAGACTTGCTTTCTTCACACATTGAGCACCCATAATGAGCCCTCTTTGCGCATGGATGACTCGCAAAACACTTTCTTCACACATTGGAGACTTGTTTTCTTCACACATTGAACACCCACAATGAGCCCTCTTTGCGCATGGAAGACTCGCGGAGCACTTTCTTCACACATTGGAGACTTGTTTTCGTCACACATTGAGCACCCATAAAGAGCCCTCTTTGCGCATGGAAGGCTCGTGGAGCTGAGGGTCAGTACATGATCCGAAAATGCAAGCCACGTAGAACAATGCAGAGGTGATGGGAAGAGATGGTCAACGACATTGCATGGGCCAAGAAAATCTCAGGCCCCCAGAAGGAGCAGCAAGGCTCTATTTGCAGGCCAATTTGATGAGGCATAGCGCACACTGGTCCAGCATGCTAGCAAAAGGATTCCTGCGCATGCAAACAATGCAGGTGTCATGAATGCAATATATCAGGAGGGCAGAGCGTCAGATTTGGCCAGCAGCTCTATAGCAAGCACAAAATACATTTATGGCATGGACTGCACAGTACCCATGTGCTCAGTTACATACATACGTACACACATGCCCGTGACGAGTGCCGAGCCGTTGCGCTTGTGCAACCCAAAACAAATCCAACTCAGTCAGAAGGGCCAGAGGTCATCACCTGCCCGAATGCAAGCCCCCCCTCTTCATGGAAGCCGCAGCCTTACCTTCTGCATCTCAGCCTCATACGCATCCAAAACTCTCTGGTGGTGTGCAAAGACCAGCACCTTGGCCTCAGGGCGCTCAAGGAGGTCTGACAGGAATGACAGGCCTCCTTGGATCTGCAGGCAAACATACCTAGTGGTTAGGCACCCCCATGTGTGTGTGTGTGTGGATAGAATGTGTGTGTGCACTTGTCTGTCCATCTGTCGGCCTGTCTGCCTGTCCCTTTGTCTACCTGCCGGTCTTTCTGCCTGCCTGTCTACTTGCATGCCTGCTTGTCTGCCTGTGTGTGGGTCTGTGCGTGAACCTATGTGTATGTCTGTGCGTGAGTATCCGTGCCTGTGTGCCAGTGTGTTTGTATCAGTGTATGCCTGGCAGCATGTGTCTGTGTGTGAGACACATGTACTTGCGCTTCTGCTTGCGCCTCATTTATGAACATGCGCGGTGTTGTTGAACAGGACCAACCTTTCTCCACCCTGAGTCCAAGCCCATGCTCCCCAGAAAGTCCATTTGCCATACTGTGCTGGCCATTCTTTGGTTATGAGACAATCAAGACCACATTTTGCTCTGAACCAGGCACGCTCCTTTGGCGCCCATAAAAGGGGTTGGCCAGAGTGCAGCTGTGCTGCAGCCCCCCCCCCCCCCCCCCCCCCCC
>LKMJ01001138.1_pt1 | contig 22827 bp, 37 predicted proteins | sample 643391 | NCBI WGS metagenome assembly LKMJ01 (sample SAMN04112250, study PRJNA286221) | soda lake metagenome | biome: soda lake; feature: Kulunda Steppe; material: water; isolation source: sample PL-Br10 brine of Picturesque Lake | place: Russia: Kulunda steppe | collected 2010-07
ATCTTCAGAACAAGCTTGAGAGAAATAAAAAGCTCCAGTCTGATTGACAGTAATTTTGTGAGCCATAGGGAGATCGTGAAACAAGTCTGCATATTGAAGCCTCAGCGAACACATTTGCGTGCAACGCCAGGGGTGTGTTAAGAAGGAGGGCTGTGTGTGTGACACCTGGGGTATCAGGTACGAGGCACGCAGGGGCGAATGAAGTGTTGCCACCCTGCGCATGCAAGTAGGCCTACAGGCTGGGGCATGAGCGTGCTGGCCCAGAGGGCGCACGGCGCTTGCCATCCTTGGTTCAACGCGGCTGTGCGCGCCTGCACCGCAGGTTGTCGCGCCCAATTCGACGCTGTCGCTGGCCATGGACCTGGCATGGAAGCACCTGAGGGCTGAGCAGGCCCTGCAAGCCGCTGTCGCTGCTCAGCCCTGACACAGGCTGCCGCTGCGCCAGGTTTTGCCTGCTCGCTGCTCACAGGCAATGCCAGCGCACCACTGCATGCAGCCTTGGCTCTTGCCTGCTGCCGGCGTATGGAGTTGTTGCATTTGGCAGTTTCCTTGTCTTGTCAGGCGTTGCTGCATCACTTTGTGAACGGGCAAGCTTCAGAAATACTTATACATCTATTGCATTGTTTGGCGTGAGAACACTTATTCATGCAATGGGCATGCCAACACAGTTCTGAATGCCCGACCTTTTTATTGCTGCAAGACAGTGACAGAGGTGTGATGAGTATTCCAATGGCCGGGGCCTGATGTTGCGGAACAGTAAATAAGATTTGATGCTCGCTGGCATTGGGGTAAGCAGAACGGATGTGTTTACAAGGCACACCGATTGAACTAAAGATCAATAAGTGAACGACGTCTGGAAAAATGTGGCTCAAGGGCACGGCTCCGAATCGAGAGATCGACGGACGAAGATCCGAGGAGCAAGGAGCACCTGCGAAAGACAAGGACTCGACATTCAACTGCTTGAACGCACGGCTGTGAAACCTTTAGCTTGAGCACTTTATCGCCTTGCATGCAGAGATTGACAGCAGATCAATCATAACAAAATAATTCCGCAAGTTTCTTGCGTCAAGAAAAGGATGCACATTTTTATCTTGCTGATTTCAGCAGCTGCAGCTGCGCAGGAGCCAAAAATACAACAGCCATATCCAGACCTGCTTCAGGAGCCTATCCGGGAGCGCTCTGAGCAGCTACCGCAGGCTCCTCTGAACGACACAGCAGCTGCTAATCTGACAGCTCCTTTGAACGAGACAGCAGCTGCAAATCTGACAGCTCCGTCGACAGCTCCCATGAATGCCACAGATCCTTTACTTGGAGGCGTGGCCAGTCTCCCATCCCCGGCCAGGCCTCCTCGGTCACCCTCCGTGATTACAAGCGGGGCGGATCTCCGGGTCTGCCGTTGTGGGCAAGTGTACAAACCAGGTGTGTGTCCTTATGCTCCGCCTCATACATCCATGTTTGTGTTCGATAGATTTGTCTGGACAGCAGTGCAGTGTGTCAATTATACCGTCTGGTCCAATAAAGAAGCCGGCGGCCATAGTGAAAGTTAAGTTACCTTAATTTGAAAACACTCTGCAACTTTGGCACCTTGATATCTAGAGCGAGATTTGTTATGGTGCAAGTTGGTGTTGGATCAACCTCTTCTCATGCTTCACGATTCATGCATGCGCCCAGCATGTCTTTATCCGCTGCCAACTGCTGTGTGTCGGCTGCAGTGTGCGCCCGAGCAGACGGCAGGGTTCGAACTTACTCCAACGTTTGCTTTGCTAGATGTGAGGATGCCGAGGTTATCAGTGAGGGAATATGCACCATTGAAGATCTGCAGTCAGGGGGAGGCTGAGGGGCTTTTGCGAGAAAGTCCTTTCAGCTGCAAGACACAAGAAGTGCCAGACAGGACTTTTTCTATCAGCAGTATATTGCCGTGCTACTGTGCTGCTATTATCATAATAATAATGATAGCTCACTTAGTTTTGCTCACACATCTTATCAGAGGGTGAACTTTTTGTCATTGTGCCTCAAGCACTGCATAACAAACTTGTAATAGCTTTTTATTTGACATTTGTGTGAGTTGTGTGGGCTGCTGATCACCAGGAAATTTATCAGGGAAATTTTTCGGAAAGCACATGCTCTGAAGACCAGCTTAACACCAGAAGACCGATTGCAAAAATGGTGCATAGAAATGAATATTCACAATCAAAAGCAGTTGGCCGTCATAATAATGGTGCTTTAAGATGGATATTACATGAACAGTTCGCCAGCAGAATGACCTCGTCCAGCCATGTTCTCGCCGACCCTGATGGGGCGGTACCAGGCATAACTTTGACAAGGTCTTCACACACAATTGAGTTTAGGAATGTAGTGATCAAGCGTGAGTTCAAAGAGCAAAAATCACTCAGTTAATTGAACGTTATGCATGCAGTAAAAACAAAATTGAGAACAAGGCAGGTCTGATCACAAGGGCCTGGAAACAAATTGAAATGCTCCAAACCAACCTGGCTGTGACCAGCGTGAGCTACATGCAGTTCAGGGCTCAATGGAGTTGGCTGCTAATGAGTGCTCGATTCAGCTAATGGTGCTGCTTGCACCTGATTAGCCAAGTCTGGTGGAATGGCGCGGAGGAGTGGGAGGTGGTGAAGCAGATGAGGGAGCTGCTGATGCCTCTCTTTGGGTACCGGCTCCACCAGAAGTTGGTGGGCCAGTGCCTGCACAAGGGTGAGCATGTGTGTAAAGATGTGTGTGACCCTAGTGCTGCTCATGCAGATGCTGCACACTGCTTCTTTTTGCATGAAAATGCGGTCAGTGCTGTAAGTGGCAGCCATACGTACGGTGATTCTCAGGGACAGGAACAACAGGTTGCAGCACGGTGCAAGACATGAGTTAGCCAGAGCCTTTGCTCACAGTACACAAAATTGACACCATGGCTGGCGCAGGGGCCATTGCATTGCCATGCAGATATCCGAGAGTTTGTGCGCATAATGTAAGCCTGCTAAGGTCCAGCAGACTCACGTCGTGTTCAGGCTCTGTCTTAATTGGCGCAGCGTTTTCCTACCTACCTTGGCTGTACAGAGGCTGGGCGTCTTGGCCCTGGCTGGATTTTGACTGGGGTGTTGCGGGTAAGGCAAAGGGGGCAGCTTCACGGATAATGGGAAGGGTAGGGTGCACAGCGGCCATGCCTCTGCCGTCCTCAGGACCAGGCCCCATCGGCAGCTGCTGGGGCTGCTGCTGTTGCTGCTGTTGCTGGGGCAGCTGAAAGTGCTGCTGATGCTGATGCTGCTGGTGGTGGTGCGCTTCCTCTTGGATGGCAGGGAGCGGGCCCCCCATGTCAGAGCTGCAGCGGAAGGAGGGGCCTCGGTTGAGTCCGCGTGCTGCTGCTGCTGCTGCTGCTGCTGCTGATGATGATGGTGCTGATGGTACTCCTGATGGTGTTGATGGTGCTCCTGATAGTGCTGATGATGCTGACGGGAGTGGTGGTGGCGCAGAGGCTGATACTGAGGCTGCGGGTGGCGGCGCACAAGGCGTGGCATGCCGCAGCAGCCCAGGTGGCCCCGAGGAAGTGGCCGCAATGCCTGGGGGCTGCGGGCTGCCACGCTCCCAGCTGCTGCCCACGCCACCTTGTGAGAGGTGGTGGACGCACACGGGCATCGTCTCTGTGGGCCCAGGGCCGCGTCTGCTGTGCGCACAGAGGGAGTCCATGGCTGCCGGCTGCTGGTGGGGGCTGGTGCGAGTGGGGGAAGGCGGGGGCGGGTCAGACGTGCGCCCGTGGTGCAGGGCCAGGAGACCGTCTGAGCTGGTGCGCTTGTGCCGCTCCTGCTGCTGCTGCTGCCGCTGCTGCCAGTGCGGGCCCTGGCCCGGCACACCCTGCGCAGATGATGTGGCAAGGCGGGTGGCAAAGGGCGCAGAGTGCCTGGCCACCGGGGCTTGGGGAGCTGGAGGGTCAGGCCCATCTCTGAAAGCAGGAGGCTGGGAGCCGGCAACCACCCTGGACAGCGTGCGCAGCAGCACGCTGCTGCCCGGAGGGTGAGGCAGGGGTGCTCCCTCGCCATCAAGCGACGCCCGCTGGCCGGGATCAAAGTTGCTTCCTGTCCTCATGCTGCCGCGCTGGCTTAACGCTTGGAGCAGGCTGCTGCGGCCCAAAGTCGGCAGACCACTGCTGGCATGGGCGGCAGGGTTGCTGGTGCGGCCAAACGCCGGCACACTGTTGCCGGCATAGGTGGCAGGCATACTGGTGCGGCTGAACGCCGGTGTGCCGCAGCCGGCATAGGCGGCAGGCATGCTGGCACGGCTGAACACCGGTGCGCCGCTGCCGGCGTAGGTGGCGGGCGCGTTGGTGCGGCCAAAGGAGGGCACACTGGTGCGGGGGAACACAGGTGAAGGGACCGTGCTGGCGCTGGGCAGGCGCGGCCATGCAGGCGGGGCCTGCGGGTCAGGCCAGCCAGATGGCAGGCGGAGCTCCTCTGCTGACGCCGCCGCCCCATCGTCCTTTGCAGCCTCGCAGCTCGCACCGCCTCCCGATACAGCCTCGTGGCTTGCCTCCTGCCTGCCCTCTCCCCCCGCTCTCCCCATGCCTACGTATGATGTACCCGCGCCGCTGTCGCTGGTAGACTGCAACCTTGCCGCAATCGAGGGTCCTGGATTGGCGCCGCCAGGGCCGCCATCACCGCCCAGAGCCTGCGAGGGTAACAGCAGGCATGCACAGGGTGCGCCACATCCACCAGTCTGTCATCAGTTGCCGGGGTAAGGACTGCAAGGGTCCAGGGGACTTTTAGGGATTGATGGAGGGAGTATTTCCTGCTGCCTGCGTAGCTTTGCCTCCCTTTTCCAGGAGGCATGGCGGCGCGTGTTGGTGGGCAGGTATTGGCATGCAGTTGCTTTTGGAAGGGCTTGGGCGGCAAAAAGCTTGGCACAACAGAGGCGATGGAAGGCGTGTGTGCAATTTGGGCATCGCCCTCTCCCGTGTGAGAGTGTGTGAGAGTGTGTGTGTGTGTGTGTGCAATTGGCAGGATGCCCTCAGCTGAGCGAGCCAGCAGGAGCAAGTGAACGAGAGTATGCCAGCGCGCACAAACACACAACATTTGTTGTATTCACTGCACAGTCAGGCACAAGAAAAGCAGCTGCTACCCAGCTCAGACAAGGGCGAGGCCCCATCAGTAGTCTCAGACACAAAAAAGCTCATGATTTTAGACCCCTGAGCAGCACTGATGGGGCTGGCCAGGGCCGCCCCTACGCAGGCAGGCTCTCCGAATCCAAGGCAGTTGCCCAGCACGGGAAAAGGTATCAGCTCTCTTTGTCCAGCTGCCGCTGCTGCCTGCAATCCGGTAGGCGCTCTAGGTGATTGCTATAGAGGCCTGGACCCATGCTTGTGCAACCCCACCTTCCCTGGGCCACTGGCGCAGCCACCGCCAAAGCCACAGCTGCAACTGTGGCTGTGGCTGGCTGCCAATCCCATCACCGTGCACAACCCCGCGCGCATGTTTACCCTCTCACCGATTTGCCGGCCCAGTCGCTGAGCCGATGGGAGCTTTTGTGGCTGAGCCCAGAGAACGTGGCGTTACGCTTGACGGAGCCCTGCACCGGCGCCAAGGGGGTGCTCTGCCGAGCCTGCGTGTGGGCAGCAGAGGAGGGGGGCGGCATGTGTGCTCTGGGAGCATACACTTGCATGCCTTGGCCTTGCAGGCATGCGCAGGGGAAGGGGGCTGGGGGGGTGAGAGGGCACCAAGGGTTGCCTGGATAGGGCCTACTCAGCTGTGCCGTCTCACTAAGGGTCGGCTGCGACCCTCTCCACTGCAGGGGTCATTGGCAGCTGGTTGTCGTGCATGTGCTGGGGTGAGCAGCGTGCAGCGGCAGCGGCAACTGGTTGTCGTGCATATTGGAATGGGTAGCATGGACCAGGTAAGGTGGCCACGCTGGCTCAGCAGCAGAGGCAATGCTGGGCGTGGCAGAATGGGGATGCACTAACAGCAGCCCCGGCCAGAGGCGCGCTGCAGGGCTGTGTGTGTCTGTATGTGTGTGTGCGCGTCTGTGGGGTGTGCGCGCTGCAGAGCTGTGTGTGTGTGTGCGCACTTGCCTGTTCATGTGCAGATGAGGTGTGGCTTGTGCGAACAGGTTGGTGGTCACCTTTCGGCGTGTCACTCCTGTTTGCCCGCGCAACCAGGACCTGCAAGGATTACCCGGGTAGAGCAGGCGAGCATTACTCGTAGTAAGATGCCAGTCGTGCAGGCAGCTGAAGCCAGGCAGCAGCAGGGCCAGCCAGCAACCCCCTCCACCCAAAAGAAGGCCAGCCAGTGACACTGAATGCGCCCAGCCCGCTGTGCACAACATTGATTGTGCCTCTGTTCAATGGGTAACATCTGTCAAGGAGATCTGTTCAATGGGTGGCATCTGTCAAGAATCTCTGTTCAATGGGTGGCATATGTCAAGAAGCTCTGTTCAATGGGTGGCATCTGTCAAGGAGATCTGTTCAATGGGTGGCATCTGTCGAGAATCTATGTTCAATGGGTGGCATCTGTCAAGGAGATCTGTTCAATGGGTGGCATCTGTCAAGGAGATCTGTTCAATGGGTGGCATCTGTCAAGGAGATATGTTCAATGGGTGGCAGCTGTCAAGGAGAACTGTTCAATGGGTGGCAGCTGTCAAGAAGCTCTGTTGAATGGGTGGCATCTGTCAAAAAGCTCAGGCTCTCCCGACTGCCAGCCCCTATCTACACAACCTTTGTGCTCAACTAGTGCCGCATGCAGCCTGTGGTGAATAAACTCTTAACAGACCACCTTCCAAAACCTGCCACTTGAAAGGGTGTCTCACACCAATGACTCTGCCAACCAAGTTTTATAAGCTTGCTGCTGACGTACCCTACCATGCATATTGCTGATCATGATCTATTGGGCTTCCCCAGGAGGGCCAAACCTCTCACCACCAGCACACAGCCAGCCCAGTCCAGCAAAGCTGCCACTGGGGCATTGTGCCTAATACTGCAAAGCGTTATCTGACGGACTGGCAACTGAGGTCGGGTCATACCCTCGATGCCTTTCACGCCCAACATTTTTGATGCTATGACTGAAAGCAATCTGGTCGACTCATACTCAATGTCAGATCCTTGATCCAAAGACTCACATGATCTGGTCCACTCACCACTGAGGGGTCAGGTAGCGCCTCCCCTAGCACCGCAGCCTCCTTCTTGTTCAGAGTCGACACTGCCAGCAGTGCATCCAGGATCAGCTGCAGTGAACTGTCGTCTGGGTGCGCCTGGGGAGCGCATTTGCAGAAGTGTGTGTGCAGAAGTGTGTGCTCTGAAGTGTGTGCAGAATTGTGTGTGCAGAAATGTACTTGCAGAAGTATGTGTGCAGAAGAATGTTTGCAGAAGTGTGTGTGCAGAAGTGTGTTTGCAGAAGAGTGTTTGCAGAAGAGTGTTTGCAGAGGTGTGTTAACGCACACCTTGCTGAGGAGCGGCATTGCTAGAAGTGCGTCCAAACGCACATCTGCAGTGAGCCACTTTCTGGATGTGCATGCAGGTGCATACAGTACTGCAGCAACAGGGCCTTCCCCCAGAATGCGCGGCAGACATTGCTTTTTCTAAATACCTCATAGCGAGGAGCTTATACCTTTTGCCTTTGTCTACGCTTTCCGTGAAACATAAAGCCTGCAAGCTCAGACCTCATGCTTTTGTCCACGCTTTCCATGCACCATAAACTTGGCAAGCCTGGATTCCAGGCCTTATGCCTTTGCCCATGCTTTCCATGAACCATGAATATGTGTGTGCTGCTTACAACATGCATGTTGGCGGGCTGACACGCGCCACTCATGCGGCAGCACCCACCCACACATGCGACAGCACCCACCCACACACTCATGCAACAGCATCCACCCACCCACTCATGACAGAACCCACCCACACACTCCACAGCCACTGCCCTATGCCCCGGCACTACGCCCACCATTGCTGCAACTCACCCTGCGCAACTGAGCCAGCACACTGGCTTGGATGGGGGGCGGCTGGGAGGACAGGGTGTTCATGATAGCGCAAACCAGCTCGCACCAGTGGCCATCAGAGGCATGTCCCTGCAAGCCACGCGCCCAAGATTGCGTTGCATGCCATTGAAATAATCAGCTCCACAGTGTGCTGCTTCACTGCTCAAGCGGCAGGGGAGCATGTGTCTGTGCTGCTCATGCGCACCATGGCACCAAGCAAGTGTAGCCGGTCGTGGTGGTGTGAAATACCATCAACAAAAGGCAATCTTGTCCAACAAGCAAAGCTGCAAGCTGCCTGTGTGTGTTCTGTGAGTCCCCCGCACTCCAGGAATGTCTGGCACCTGCACCCTGTGGGGGCTATGATCACCTGCACCTGTAAAAGAGCAGCTGCACCCGTGCGGCCTATGATCACCAGCACCCGTGTGGCCGATGATCACCTGCACTCGTGCGACCTATGATCACCTGCACCTGTGAAAGAGCAGCTGCCCATGTGCGGCCTACGATCACCTGCACCCGTGCGGCCTATGATCACCTGCACCCTGTGGGGGCAATGATCACCTGCACTTGTGCGACCAATGATCACCTGCACCTGTGAAAGAGCAGCTGCACATGCGCGGCCTACGATCACCTGCACCCGTGCGGCCTATGACCACCTGCACCTGTGCAGCCTATGATCACCTCAGCATCCGGTATAGCACGTGTTGGGTGCCTGCCCCTGTGCTGCATCATGCGTACTATGCGCACCATATGCCATGTGAACCTACTCTTGTGCTTTGCATCCTGCCATGGATGCCAGCGCCGGTGCAGCACCATGAGCATCACAATACCCCAACACACACACACAAGCACATATACAGCCCTGCAGCCCGCAGTTGCTCCCTTCTCCTAGCCAGCGCAGCGCCTCTGGTGGCCTGGCCTTCAAGTACGCTCCTCATTTTTGAGACTGGGCACAAAACAACGCCTGCCTCACTCCGGGGTGCGGGCTGCACGCCGCCTGCAGCAGGCGTGAGCTCATGGCCCTCTGCTGCACGCACCTGCGGGCCCCATACGTCCCTTGCCCCTGCAGGGCCTCCCTCTCGCGTCAACGATAGGCTGCTCAGCCCAGCTCCAGCAGGCACCAGCCCAAAATGGGCAAGGGCTGGATGACAGGGAGGGGTGCCGCCTGCGTTGGTGGCTTGGGGCTGGACATGGGCGCTCAGAGCGTGGATGAGCTTGCCCTGCACAAGCGGCGGGGCACGGCAGGCAAGGCTGTTCTGTTTTGCCACATGCCTGGGAGATCTGGCAGACGGAAGGAAGCATGAGGAAACACCCATCCACCTCCACAACCTAATGCAGCTCAACCTCTTGTGCTTGCTTCCTCAGGCGCACACGCACATACACACATGTGTAACACACACTCGTGCATAACACACACACATGCATAACACACACTCATGCATAACACACACTCATGCATAGCACACACACTCATGCATAACACAAACACTCATCCGGGCCTCTGCCAGCAGCACAATATAGCACTGACAAGCGCCAGACTTCCACAGCACAACGGTCACACTGCAGCACTGGGTCCCCAGGGCATGCCAGCAGCACAGCAGCAGGGGCCCGCCCCTCCCCCCCCCCACCTGCACGTACTCCATGAACTCTGCGCGCACGTCAGGGCTGAGGTGTGTGAGCATGCGCACGTCTGATGCTGACAGCCTCCACAACCGGCACGGCGCTGCAGACCGGTACATCCACAGCCGCCGCCTGCACATGCAGATGCCAGCTGTGCTTGTGAGCATACACACTCGCAAGCATGGGGATGAGCGTGGATGGTGCTCTACTCATTTCCGTGCAGGGGCCAGATTGTGAGCCTTCAGGCATGGCAGGGCGTGCACGGGCGGGAAGCTGCACAGGGAGACTTTACACATTTGTCCCTTTTTTTGAAAGGGAACATGCAGACACTTGCCTGCCCTCTTGCCCCTCTCACCAACCCCCTCTGCAGTTCTTTCAGGTGCGCAGGCTGATACAGAAGTGCGCTTGAGGGGCTTCAAAACTGCCAGCGAGGCAGCTGGAGGAGAAGCACGGAGATGAGAGGCCTATGGCTTGTCAGTATAGGTGTCAGCGACGCTAATGGCAGGACACGTAAGGCAGCACAAAGTAGCACTGTTGCTGCGCAAAATGCATGACAAAGGTGCAGGGTGCGCACCTGCAGGCCAGCACCTCCTGGCCCAGGAAGAGCGCCTCCCCAAATAGGCATGGCGCATGAAGCCTGTGCACGTCCCCCTTCATGTTGCAGGCCAGCACGACGCCAGCCTCCATCAACCAACAGCACTGGGCAGGTTCTCCCTCGTGGCTGAGCTCCACCCCTGCAGAAGCAGAAGGCAAACATGCATGCCGCACGCTCGCTTCCACGACCCCCTGTGCGATTGCAACGACGCAGGAGCAGCCCCCGCATCAGAATACACATGCGCTTACTAGGGTCTTACAAGCAGGAATAACAATGCCAGCAAAGCTGCAAGGTGGCTTGGTGAAGGTGGGGGACATGATGCAACATATGATTAAGGTGATGCAACATGATTAAGGTGATGCAACATGATTAAGGTGGGGGACATGATGCAACATATGATTAAGCACACATCTCTTGAACCCACCTTTGCTGACACTGAATGGTACAATGTTTTGGGCAACTAAGCTCTGTAAGTTGGGGCTGAGATTCTTGAAAAAGTGCACCGAACCAACTAGGCTGTGTGTCACTGGCTGCGCAAGGGGGGAAAGGAGTTAGCACAGTGTTGGTCCTTCATGCTGAAAATGAATAGGTGGCAGGCAAATGAGCACACAAGCAACAACAAAGTCACATCATTGCGAGGCGCAAGCACACACCGCAAAGTAGAGCAGCTCTCCTTGTGTGTGTCTGGGCAAAACTCATAAGTACAGGCTGCAGAAATCCGTCTCTTCCTTGAGCAGGCACTTTCAAACAGCTGAAACACGCCCCTGAAATCTTAGGTGAGATGTACACACTGCATTGAAGGTAAACATGCACATGAAAGGAGAAATGCCTGCAATAGGCATGCCTGTATTGGCAGCACAAAGTCAAAGCAGAGACTGAGAGAAGCACACCTGCAGAAGCTCATCCCGTAACTGCCTGGGCATGCCCGCAGCCACTATGTCCTCCTGGATGGCTTGCTTACGCTCCTGTGCACATGCATGCGCAAATGTAAAGCACAGAAGAATGTGAAACCTGCACTTGACGCCGGTAGTCAATCACCAATGATTGTCACACTTATAGTTTCAGTTCATGTTGCAGGCCTTCAAGGCTTCAGCTAAGCTACCCTTGTTCGGCGGATACAGCTATGTAACCTAACCTTACACTGAGGGCACAAAAACCTGTGGCCTCGCTAAGTATGTTACCTGCCCTTCCTGTACTTGAGTCTCTGGGGCAGCCCCATTTCTGTACCACCCCCCCTCCCCCTCCCTCCATGTCTCCTTTTTTTATCCCTTTGTCTTCTCCTCCCCCAACCACTTAGGTTAAGTCAACCAAAAAATTATAAAAACTCTGCCAAGCAGGCACATGCACACATCTTGTGCCCTTGGTCATCAACCAGCTGTGAAACATTGTTGCTGTCCTGCAAGCTCCCGGACAAATGATGCCTAGAATTCTTGACCCAAGCGCATGAGGTATAGCTTGCTTTTCTACCTTGGCCTAGACTTTGTCCCCAGACCCCTTTAGCCTCATTATGTACTCCCAAGCATTCAAATGCAGTGAAATAGTCAAACTAGAATGCACCTTCAAGCATCATGCCACAGGAAATGGTGCAAGGGTGAGTGACGGCCACGACCCATGACCCAAGAGCTGAATCACCACCATGAAACCTACGCACAGATGCCCACAGCACGGATTCAGGGCATGAACATCAAAGCCAGGGCATCCAAGGCCCTGAACAACCCATCCACCCACCATCCAAGGCCCATGGTAGTGCGCCAGGATCTCTGCTTTGAGCCCCTTGGGCACATTGCGGCGGGATAGCCACTCGTTCACATGCTTAAGCTTCTCTCGCAACCGATACATGGCCATCGCAGAGTCACTGGCCTGTATGCACAAAAGGGTGCACGCACGCTGAAGAGTGCAAGGGCCATGCTTGGCACGTCCGAATTTAGGCTGTCTGAACACCATGAGCATGTGCATGCAGGAGCAGAGGCAAATAAGCATATGGGGTGTAGGCAGGGGTGCGCAGCAGGCTACCGCGGCCTTTGCAGCACTGTGACCATCCCAACATTTAGCGCACCTGCAAGCAAGACACTTGAGACAAGTACTATCTTTCCTCCTATGGAGCACAGTTTGTTGACAGCAGTTACCTTGTGCCCCTCTGCTTGCCCGAAGTCTTTTTCCATGTGCTGGGACGGCCCTAAAAGCAAACCTGTGGCACACCTTAGCTTGAAGCACTCTACTTGTGTGTCATCATACCTTCGTGACTGCAGTTATCCCAACTGTCGCCACAAACGTGAATGTGAGGGCCCCCATGACTTGAAGGAACAAGCCCACCGCCATTTCTCCAGGATGGATAAGCTGCATTCCAAAGATGCCAGTGCTAGTGTTCTGCATGCACACGACCGCAAGCGCGTGGCTTTCTCTGTTGATTTGGGACGTATGTTCTTAATTGATTGTTAAAAATGATGTGTGCTTATGACATCCTAGCTTGACAGCGACACCGTATGGCCTGCATCAGCAGATTGGGGCTAGAATGGTAGCCTATGTTGGAATGTATTAATCCAAACCAGTGTAAACTTAGGTAATCATGCTTGGATCATTTGAGTTGGAAGTAGGCAAATGTTAGCAGTCAACTAGCTGTACTAACGCATTCGTGCCCCTGCAACTTCCACAATCCCACGTATCCCCAACGCCCAATGTAAACATTTACAAAACGTCTGGACATTGCTGCCATACAGCCACTGTATGTGTTTCTGTGCACCAGTGTTTTAAGGACAAAACTCGCATCCTTACCGAAGCAATGGCTGTGTAGATGCCGTAATACCAGTGATAGAAGGTGCTGGCATTGGGGATGTCTATCCAGTCCAGAGATGTCATCCAACTGCACTCAAGAATGACCAAGCCGCTCAGCGGGACGACCAATTTTGGTCAGAGCTAGCTTAGGGAATGATGATGCCTGTCCAATACAAATACGCGGTCCAGCTACACCTAAGGCTGCGTCAAGAGGAAATGGGAGCAAGGCCATGGTCATATACTCAAGGCACAGGCTTTGCAGTTCTCAAGTGGCCGCAGATACTTAAGCAAGGTGTGTCATTAATTGTCACTCCTAAATATGACCCTTAGAGCAAACAAATGCCGAATCATGTGCTCCTCAGCTCCCATGAGCTGCATGCCGGCCTTTGCTACACACCTGTTTTCTTTGCCAATGAAGTTTGATACCAGGACAAGCAGGCAGCCTTCCATGTTGATGATGGTCGAGAAGAAGAAAGCAATGATAAAGACATATGCTGGAGTTGAACCGCCAAAAAAAAGAGCGACGGGGCTGTTTTTGTCACCCTGCGCAAAAAGATTGTACGCGTCATAGTGCTCTTGTGTATAAAAGGATGAAAAGACAAGCAGCCCTGTGTAGCAAGCCTGGGAAAGCGGCCTACCAGCCATGATGTAAAACACACGCCTTACAACAGAGCACATGACACCACTCGCTCACAGTGTCACATCCACTGTCACAAGAAAGTCCTTGAAGTTATGTTCTTTATTTGGTGCAGCATCACGCTCATGTATAAATGCATTCTCATTTTGGCCCTCAAACAGACTGCCGGAAACAAGCGCGTTCAACCACGGTGGCAACCTTGCCTGAGTATCATGCTTGAATTAGAGCCATGCTACTTCCTGCTAGTGCTTGCAATGGTGCTGCTGTTCCTTCCATTGGTTTATGAGTGCATATGTGTCTGCGCATGCATGAATGTGCAAGGGCACATGGCATTCCTACCCTCTGGATGTCCTTGAGAATGACATTGCCGATGGAGAAGAGGCGGCCCATGCGTATGAGGCGGAACAGTGACACGATCGCTACCCAGCGGATAGAGTCATAGCCACCAGCAATGATGATGACCTGTGCGAGCAGGAATGAGGGGGGGCTTGTGAGGATAATAACAGTGAATGCAAGCAGCAGATGGCCAATGGCTGGAGCATGCCGTGCCGGAAGTCAAAGTCAGCAAGCAGTCAACCTGACAGTCGCAGCACAGCTTTCAGGTGCAATGGTGTACTTTCTAAAAGCATCGTTTCCTGCACACACTTGCAGGGCGCTGCTGCCACCACGACGCGCACATGAGCATCTCAAGGCAGGCAGTAGGTACGGGGACAGCTTAATCTGAGTCAAAGCCCAGCCCCTTGTGCCTTGCATACGGCCCAGCCCCTTGTGTTGTGTGTGTGCAGAGGGGTGCGCAGCAAAGATGCACACAGCTTGTGGTCCGTGAGCGGTGCTGTAAAGGATATGGGCTGACAGTGCAGCACACACTCACTACTGTATGACTCATACGTGAGCACAGCCAGCAAATCTGCCCACCAGGTAGATGAAGGGCAGCACGGCGACAAGGTCCAGCAAGAAGCGACCATGCCTTGTGTAGATCTTGGCAACTAGGCGGCCATCTGCGAGGAAGGGGGGGGGGGGGCATGTCCACCTGTGCAGGGCCCTGTGTGTTGGCGACGCACTGGGCCCATGGCCTTTTTGGGCTTCGAGAGCATTTTGGAATTTGCACAGCGCCATGCATTCTGTTTCCTCGTCGTTGAATCCCCTGTGCATCTATAGAAAGGAGAATAGGAGAGACAGGGAATGAGCATGCATGCTCAGTCAGTTGGCCACGTGGCTCCTCTCTGCATGGGCATGCGTGCTCAGTCAGTCGGCCACGTCAGTTGGCTACATGGCTCCTCTCTGAGTTCACTCTGGTGAAAGAATGAATTTGCGTGCTTGGGCAGTCCAGCAGCCACACAGTTTCACTTTGAGCTTGTCATGGCAAAACGCTTTGCCCATCAAGCCCCCACCCACCCATGATGAGCCACCCACCCATGATGAGTTTCTTGCGGTAGCCATGGACCATGATGGTGCCGATGTGGAAGCTCAAGAAGAAGTGCACCGTGTAGATGATGCCTGCAGGGCGGGGCAATGGGCGTGCTGGGTGGTCCGGTGCACACAGCATGAAACACACTGAAGAGGAGGAAACAGCCGGGACGCAAGTCGTGTATTGGTGGTTGACACACAAGAGCGGAGCGCGCGCAAGGGTGCCAATCCACACCAGGCGCAAGCTGCAGTGGCACATGTCACCCCGTCGCTCACTCGAGCAAAAAGGTTCCTTACACTCGGATGAGAGGAGCATGCCACACGTACCCCCGGCAAGATCTGCCGCTGTGCAGTTGGAGCTCAGGTCTCCGTAGTTCCTGGAGCAGAACGCAACATTGATGGGCACCTGCATGGGAGAGGGGCCCATCCGGAGGAAGCGCATTGGCACTTGGTCCGTCAAGCGATGTGCTCTTGACATGGATATGCTGAGGCTGTTACAATCCCTGCACACCAAGGTCTGGGGCGCAGGTAGGCCCAAGGCAGGCGCAGCCTAGGCTATGGTCCTTGGGCTGAGAGGCAGCACGTACCTATTGATAAGTGCCTGAGCCTTCTGTAAAAACAGAGCATGAGCCTTGTGGTAATCAGAGCATGGGCCTTATTGGAATCAGAGTGAGACATATTTGCTACCATCTTGCTGGCTTTCACATTTTACAGCTGGCTTTTTCATCACCCTGGGAGCCGAGATGCCCGGAAAATTGGGAGGGGAAGGACCGGCATTGCAACCTTGGACAGCAAGTCAAGTTTGGCCTACACTACTTCACTCTGTGATGTCGTGGTGAAGCAGTCAGTTTTGAAACAGTGGCTTCAACATGGAGGCAGAGTAGCTAGCCTCAATGCAGAGGCTTCAACACAATAGAGCAGCTAGCCTCAACACAGAGGCTTCAACATGGAGGCAGAGCAGCTAAACTCAATGCGGAGGCTTAAACATGGAGGCAGAGTAGCTAGCAGTCTCAGCAAATGCACATGCGGACTTTTCACAGAGTTGCCACACATCAATCCCTGCTCTTTTCACAGAGTTGCCACACATCAATCCCTGCTCTTGTCACGTACCCAGTAAGCAGTGTACGTCATGTCCATTATAGAGATAAAGGCAATCCACATCACAGCAAAGAGGCTGAGGGGGCTGATCATAGGGAGGCCAAAGATGGACAGGCTGCAAAGGCACATGTGCACACCCAAACTTAAACCAAGGTTGGAAAGGCGCATACGTGGCACATCTTATGCACAGCCGTTGGTACAGGCTGCCGAGGTGATGGCACACAATCTACATCACTGCAAAGTGTATGCAGGCGATCACAAGCAAGCCTGCAGCTTGGCGCAGCAGAATGGTCAATTTGAGTTCATGAGGTTCTTCAAGCCCAAGAACCCAAAATCTTTGCAGAAGGCTGCTGCTCTAAAAAGAGGAGCTTGGCGGACTACGTGGGCAGCAGTGTGAAAGAGCGTTGGCGTATTAAAAAGCGCATCGCCATGGAAATCTGGTACATATCAACACTGAGAAAGCAATGTGAGAGGTTGAAAAGTGTGGAAAGAGTACAAACACTGACACAAATTCGGGACTTGTGAAGTGTCACATCACTTGAGTAAAGAAACTCCCTGAAACTGAAGGTCTTGTAGAAAGACGGTAATGTGAATTGCCGAAGGCTTGGGTGAAACAGTTTCAACTCATCAAAGCTCACTTGACGGGTGCCTTGTTATCAATTGTTGCTTGCATCTCCATTTCCTTGACAACCTCCAGCATCTTTTTGAAGGCAGGTTTTGGCACCTCAACATGACGACCCAGCAGGCCTGTAATGCCTCCATCATCTGTAAAGGAAAGGGCATGTATGAATGGGGAGTGCAAAAGCGTACTTGTAAATTGATAATACTCCGGAGGAGGGAGACCTGTGCCTTCCAACATTGATGTGAGCTCAGCTCAGACGCACAAGGTGATACACAACTGTGATACACATCTTAATGCTAGAGTCACAGTGCCGTTTGTGTGCCCTCCCACATAAAGCATGCATGTGAATTGTGTGCAAAAATACCTGTACGCGTGCGTGTATACGCGCACTTGTGTTCATGTGCTGCATGTTTTTCAGAACAAGTTGCTGTGTGTGTGCTTGTGCGTGCACAAGCATGACCAAATGCTCCGGGAGGCTCCACATGTATGAATGGGCATTGGCAGATAGATGCATTGCATACCGGGGCTGGAGAACTCGTCTCCTTGTCCATGTCCTAATAATTGCCTGGCCATGCCCTCTCCTCCAAAACTCTATCCGTAATCCATCTGTAAATTGTCTGACCGTCAAGTTACGAACGCTCACATAGCTCTACACTTATAAATTGTACATATTTGTTACTTATGAGTTGCGTATCTGTTTTTCTTCACGATCTTTATGAAGGTGTCAATGTGGCCTCAGGCATTGCTATTTCAGCTCTTTTGGTTAGTATCTGGGGTACTTTCAGTTTGGGATGTTGGAGAGGACAGCTTCAATTCCATTTTAGGTAAGATTTCTGATTGCTGACATGGCAGGGACAGTTTTATCCTCGTGATCCTGAAGCAGGACCTGAATGAAGCTCTCTGTAAAAGTTAAGGTAATGTATCTCATCAATTTCTGCTCAGAGCACTTCCTTGCGCGCTGCAGAGCTTGTGAAACCCTACCCGCTGGAGAAGCACTACGTGACAACAAAAGATGGATACATCAACAGCCTCTATCGAATCCCACATGGTCTCACACTAGCTGAAACCCAGGGCACAAAGCCAGTTGCCAGGCAGCTCATCAAGGCTGCTGGAGGACGGAAGGTGCTTCGCCCAGACATCTTTACTTTAAACACCAGCAAAGCAAATGGAGACGGCAGCGGCAGCAGCAGCAGCAGCAGCAGCAGCAGCAGCAGCAGCAGCAGCAGAGGCGGCACAAATGAGGGTGCAGGTGGCCACAAGAGGAAACCGGTGGTGCTGCTGCAGCATGGCCTGCTGGACTCATGCGCAGGCTTCTTGCTTGCTGGCCATGAGTCGGCTCTAGCCTTCCTCCTTGCAGAATCAGGTATGCTCATTCAAAAACCGCTGAGCTTGTAGCCGCCAGATCTTGAGCAGGCTCCTCGGAAGCATGTGAACGCTGCTGCTTAGATCAGCGAGCTTGCAAGATAGCAAGGGAAGGAACAAAGAACCGGGCTGATCTGCTGGCCACTCTGGCCAAGTTCATTGCCTGAGTACCTGATCCGGATGGGCTTCGATTTTTTGGACTTGTGCCAAGCTGTTGTGCAAGGAGTCATCTTTGTTGTGCCCTAGACATGGTGGGCCTGTGCCTCCCTCAGGCATTCCATTGGAATTCTTCTCTTGCTGCACACTCGCTGAGCCTGCGAGGAGTTGCATGCGCATGCAGGCTTTGACGTGTGGCTAAGCAACTCCCGTGGCTCAACTTACTCTCGCTCGCATGAGTCCTTCCCCGCGAACTCCCGGGAGTACTGGTCCTTCAGTTTTGACGAGATGGCTGCGGTGCGCAATTCTAGGGTTTTTGCACACTGCTGAAAGAGTGTCTTAAGAGCTTTGAGTACACAGGCTTTAAGGTGTCTTTAGGGGCCACATATGTGTGATTTGGCTGCCCCACCAGCAATTACAGCCCCATCGCATGATCCTTCTGACTCTGGAGTTCTGAGCGCTTTGGCTGACGAGGCGGGCTTGGTGTGGGATTTGCTACACTTTGAGCATAGTAAGCTGCGGAGAGTGCATATGGTGCACTCACTGAACCAAGAAGTCTGAGGGAGCAGCAGCAGCAGCAGCAGCGGGCAGAAGCGCCTGCTGCTTCAGTTGCTTGCTGGTGTTGCTTGCACACACAGCCGGTGCCTTTTTAAGAATTGGCCGCTTGGCATCCAGAGCCCTTTGCAGCCGTTGTATTGTTTGAGGGCTGGACCGCCTGCCGGCCCTCATGCAGCTGCCCATACTGCTCACATGCTCTTTTCTCTCGCAGCCTGGCTTGTCAGCCTTCAAGAAACCGCCTGTGCTGCTTTAACTGGTTTGTTACCTTGCAGTTTGACCTGCCAGCCGCGCTGTCCTACGTGCGCAGCCACACAGGGGTGAAGAGGGTCCACTACGTAGGGCACTCGCAGGTCAGTGGCACTCTGTCTTTTGAACGGCATGCGCTGACCTTGGACCATCCGCGGCTTGTCATGCTGCGGCCTTGGGTGTGCATTAAAATGCACGACATAAAACCAGGCGCCCCCTTTGCCACCGCACCATGGGGCAGTTTGTCAGAACATGCAAGCGACATCCTGATTTCGTGTTGCTGCAACCACCCCAACATGAAGGCCCTCGAGGCCTGGAGTTTATGTCTCCTGGCATGCCCATTGCTGTGAGGCATGGGTACAAAGCATAAGTACGCAGCTGTTGCATGCTGTTAAGGCTAGTGCTGCCTGCATTTTTCCGGCTGCTACTTTTAGTGCGTCAGCCTTTGTGGGAAAACGTGGGAGGGGCCCTGTCTTCCGCCTCTGCCTCCAAAACGTCTGTATTTGTGCATAGCGATCGCTGCAAGCGGCTACCTGTGCCGCCGACATCCAACTGCCTACCCTCCACCAAGCAAGCCAGCGCCCATGCACAGGTGCCACTGCATGCACCAATTTCACGCCCTGCTGCTGCTGGCAGCCCCACACTGCTGCTGGCCAGCCCGTCCCCCCCCCAGCAGGCCAGTGTGCATGCACGGGAGGCACAGCCCGCGTCATCTCAGGCCTCTCACCTGTGCTGCATCTGCCACAGGGGACCACGCAGCTGCTGGCCGCCCTCTCGCCCACCGTCGCCACCAAGCGCACGCACGGCAGCCTGGGTGCCGCGGAGGGCGCGGCCGACACCGTGGACGGCAGCGCGGAGAGCCTGGCCCTCAGCCGCAGCATTGACGTGGATCTGGGGCTGGTGGTGCTGCTGGCGCCTGTGGCCACAGCTCGCTTTGTCACGTCCATCCCCCTGCAGGCGATGGCGGCCGTGGGCACGGATGCGGTGGGTGCAGTGCGCGCGCCCCCATGGTGGGTCACACCCTCTCGGACCCTGGCCATCCCTTTGCCTTGCACTCCCCTTTGGCCCATGTGGAGCCGAGCTGCTTCGACATGCAGGCTCGCCTGCTTGACACGCACGCATCCCTGTAGGTCTAGGTTGAGGTTGCAGGCCAGTTTAAGCTGCAGGCCAGTCCAGGCTGCAGGCCAGTCCAGGTTGCAGGCCAGTCCAGGTTGCAGGCCAGTCCAGGTTGCAGGCCGGTCCAGGTTGCAGGCCAGTCCAGGTTGCATGCCGGTCCAACTTCAGCTGCGCTGCCCTTGTGTAACAGCTGCGCTGCCCTTGTGTAACAGGGGCAGCTATGTGTCCCTTGCCTTGTACATGAGAGGGCAGTGCCCAGCTTGCCGGCATGTATGGTCTTTTTGGCGCGCCATCTGCTTGCATTACCCAGCGTCTGTGCAGACCCCCTGCGCACCCTCACTTGCTCCTGCTCGCAGCTGTTTGCGATGATGGGCATCCATGAATTTCTGCCCTCTGTGAAGGTGGCCAGCTGGCTTTACGGGGGCCTCTGCACAGTGCGGCCAGAGCTCTGCGTGAGGTGTGCCTGTGTGTTTGTGTGAGGGAAGGGGGTGCGCATGTGCGGAGTGAGTATTTGTGTAAGGTGTGCTTCCGTGTGAGATGTTATCGTGTCTTCTTTGTGGTGTGTGTAAGGTGTACCTGTGTGGGAGGCATGCCCGTATGTGGGGTGCACTTCTGTGTGAGATGTGCTTCCGTGTGAGGCGTACTTCTGTGTGAGGTGTGTTCTTGTGTAAGGTGCATGTCTGTTTATTGAGACCCTCAGGTGCATGCATGGCTGAATCTACGGGTGTGCATGTAAGGCGCACCAATGTATGAGGTGCACAGGGGTATGCATGATTACACCTGTCAGATATGTGTGTGTGAGTTTTATCAAACATCTAAGATGTCCTCTCTGAATCAAGCATGAAGCCTTGTGGCTCACAGCAGTATGCAGGCCTGCAGCTGCCGGCTCTCAAGGCTCAAAGAGGCACACTTCCTGCTGCGCTCCAATCTCCTGCAGCATCTTGGCAGCCCTGTGTGGCTACCGACGGCATGCTGTGAATGAGACGCGGCTACCTCTTTACCTGCAGTACACCCCTGCTGGTGGGTGGAAAGCAAAATGCTGCTATTTTGCAGCCTTGTGCACTCTGGGTTTAAAACCGCTTAACGTGGGGGTTGAAATTCAGGATTAAACTATGGTGTTTCAACACTGCATATCACGGAGCACCAAACCATGCCATGCCTTCTTTTTGGTGTTCTGTTCACACACTGTGGAAGAATGAGTTGGACAGGTGCGGTGGGTGCTGCCAAACTTTTTTCCACTCAATGAGTACGTTGAAAAAATGAAAGAAATTGCAGCTGCTGGGCCCCAAAAAAGCTACAGAAATGAAATTCTGCCAAAAATGCCCAGTTACACCCCCCTGATAATTACTCCCGCTAAGGAAGTATTAACTCTTGTTCACGACAATGGCCTCTTTGCCCTTTACATTTGTCCAGGTACATCCGTCCAAAACATGGCCCACTGGGTAAGTCTTCTTTCAGCTGCACACTCTCTATCTCAGACCAGGCCCTGTGCTGGATTTGCTCCTGGTTGCGGCAAGCCAGCGGAACGCCAATCCAACAAAGCTGCATCACTCCCTCCCTGGGCCCACATGCGCATCATGCACCCCGCTTGCTGTTGCTGCCCGTGTGCCGTTTCTCCAATCTTACTGCCCGGTTCTTGCCTTCCCCCTTCCAGTGTCATTTTTCCCTCCAGGCTCGACTCTGCCTACAGCAGTGCCTAAGCCGCACGACTAAGTGCTGCCCTGAGATTGCACCCTTTTGCCTCTGGTGCCAGTCTCATGGGTCCCAATGAAGAAACGCGCTGCCTTGCGGCTGCCTGTGTTTGAGCTCCTGTTCCCATGCGGCGCCCCTTGTCGCAGCCCCAGGCGATCAGGGGCGGCAGTGACTGAGCGTTATGAGAGGGATTTGGCGTGGTGCTCCTAGGCTGTCCATAGAGCGGCAAGAGCCTTGGGACATGAAGCCAAGCACTTGTTTTGTTCCCTTTTTTGCTGCAGGCCCAGGCAGTCAGGGGTGGCAAGAATCCAACACACCCAGAGTTCTCCCTCTTTGACTATGGCAACGACTGCGGGGCTTGGGCCAGGCAGGGCACGTGCAATCAGAGGTGCGCGTATTTTAATGCATGTGTGTGTGTATGCAGGTGTGTGTGTATGTGTGTGTGCGGGTGCGGGTGTGCGGGTGCGGATGTGTGTGCGTGCAGCTCTGTAAGCTTTGTGCATGTGAGGGCCACGCAGGTTGTGCACTAGTCTGTGTGTCGTGTGAATGTGTGTGTATGTGTGTCTTACGTGCAAGTGCGTCTATGCTGCATACTTGGTGGGTGCTACTTATGCGCAGCCTGTGAAAGAGCAAAGGGTAGGACACACTCTAGGGGCAGTGATCAGCAGTACCCAAGGGGCGATGAGCAGCAGTACCCGAGGGGCGATGAGCAGCAGTACCCGAGGGGCGATCAGCAGCAGTACCCGAGGGGCGATGAGCAGCAGTACTTGAGGGGCGATGAGCAGCAGTACCCGAGGGGCGCTGAGCAGCAGTGATGTGGGGACGCACCTCAAGGGAGCACCCGCGGGGGTCAGCGCTGTGTGTGTGTGTGTGAGAGAGAGAGAGAGAGAGAGAGAGAGAGAGAGAGAGAGACCGTGGGGGTCAGCGCTGTGTGTGTGTGCGAGAGAGAGAGAGAGAGAGAGAGAGAGAGAGAGAGAGAGAGAGAGAGAG
>LKMJ01001139.1_pt1 | contig 22823 bp, 19 predicted proteins | sample 643391 | NCBI WGS metagenome assembly LKMJ01 (sample SAMN04112250, study PRJNA286221) | soda lake metagenome | biome: soda lake; feature: Kulunda Steppe; material: water; isolation source: sample PL-Br10 brine of Picturesque Lake | place: Russia: Kulunda steppe | collected 2010-07
AAACTGATTAATGGGGTTAAACTTTTCAAAGTTCTCCTTTAGATCTTCCCCGTACATATTGACATATTCTTTAACCATCTCCATACTATTATGACCTAAAATCTTCTGCAGCCTGAATTATGCTCATAACTCTAAAAAGAAACATAATAGTGTAATAGTCAGAGTACTATTCCACTATTTTTTAATGTTTAATTGGTTGTATTTTTGAAACCCTGTTTGTCTTTTTTTCTTGCTGGAGTACAATAAAAATGTTAAAATATAGACAGATGGGATAGATAATCTGGGTTGCAAAAACGCAAATAATCTGGGTTGCAGCAAAATTGGGAATATTTTACACAGGCTCTAATACTTGATATGACAGCTATATTAGCAGGCATAGCTCAATTGAAAAATGGGCGAAGCCCTAATTGGCTAGAGCACCAGACTCCAAATCTGGGTGTTGGGGGTTCAAGTCCTCCTGCCCGTGCTATTTTTATTTTTTTGATGTTTTATAGAGGTTATTAAAGCTGATAATTCTTGTATAAGGACTCCTGAGATAATACAAAAGAAGGTATTTTTTAATTATTTCAGAATATAATTGATGAGAGGCCTGTTAACGGAGATTTGTTTTTGTTTTTATTATTCTTACCTGGTGGTGAAAATAGTTATGAAATTTAAAAGCGGATTTATTGCTCTGGTTCCTGATAGCAATCCCGAAGAACACAGATGCAGTCTGGAAACCTCCTGTTATGAGTTTAGGGCAAGACTGGTTAGAAATCAGCAAGAAGCTGTGGCGGCAGGGAAAGAACTGGCTGAAGATGCAGGTATTCACTCCCTTATTTTATGTCCCGGATTCACCCATCAGCAGGTTGCCGAAATTTCCAGGTCAGCTGGTGATGATGTCGGAGTTGTGGTTGCCAGAGGAGATGCTCCCGGCAGTAAAATAGCCCGGGAGGCAATCAAAGAGGCTGGCTGGGGTGATGTTTCGTGAAAGTATATACCAGGACCGGTGATCAGGGAAAGACCAGTCTGTATGATGGTACCCGGGTTCCAAAGAATTCTGCCAGGGTTGAGAGCTATGGCACTGTAGATGAACTTAATTCTCAGCTGGGATTTGCCAGAAATATTTTGGATGACGACAGGGCTGCCAGAATTATTTTTCGGGTGCAGCGGGAGCTATTTGATGTTGCCGGAGAACTGGCCACCAGTGATCCGGAGGAGTTTCCCGAAAAGATAGGAGAAGCAGAGGTGGAGCAGCTGGAAAGCGACATAGACAGTTTTCTGGACTCCATGAACAAAAAGGAAAAATCCAGATTTATTGTTCCCGGCAGCAGTCAGGCCAGTGCTGCCCTCCATGTGGCCAGAACCATCTGCCGCCGGGCTGAAAGAAGGACAATAACTTTGACCGGAGAAGCAGAGATCAGAGAGGTTATCCTGAAATATTTAAACAGGCTCTCTGATTTAATCTACACTTTAGCCCGCTATACTGAGGTAAAACTGGATTATGTTGAATTTGACAGAGAAGAATAGCAAAATAATAACTCTTTTTATACCGGCATAAATAAGCAGAACTAAATTCCTGCCAGATATAGTTGCTGAAAAAAAGGTGTTTTTGCCCTATGTGTCTAATTATACAAGTAAGCAGTAATGTTTTTTCAGTAAAGCAGAAATAAAGAGAGAATAAAAATAAAAATGGATCTGTGGTAAAAAGTCTGGTAAATTAACTCATACCTAACAGGAGTGATAAAATGGAAGATTTAGATGCAGTTACTGCAATTGAAGGCCGTCGCAGTATTCGCAAATTTAAACCGGAACCGGTTGCCCGTCAGCTGCTGGAAGAGCTCTTAACCTTGGCTGGCTGTGCTCCTTCCTGTGATAATAACCAGCCTTGGAAGTTTGTTGTTCTGGAAGGGCAGGTTAAAGATGAAGTAATAGAGGCAATACATAATAAAGCTACCAGCTTAAAGAAGGATGAGGTAGCCATCGGTTCCTGTCTGGAAAATGTGCGCAGTATGAGGCAGTCACCTGCCATTGTCATGGTTTATCTAATTAACCCAAAAGAAGATGAGAAAGCTGGTCTCCCTTCCTATCGGGGTGATCTGACTAATGTTCTTTCCATTGGGGCGGCGATTGAGAATTTTCTAGTGGCAGCTACAGCTAAAGGGCTAGGTACCCTCTGGATCAGGGATGTTATGCTGGCTGAAGAGGAAATTAATGAGATTATCAAGGAAGAAGGCAGGTTAATGTCTGCTCTGGCAGTAGGTCATGCTGTGGAACAACCTGATTCTGTGGAACGGAAACCTCTCAAGGATTTTGTTACCTGGCGGGAATGATATAGGGTTCAACCAGGTATCAATGAAAGGGCTCAACGAAAAAATTTTATAAAATTATAAGCTGATTATGAGATCTGCTCCCAGCAATAAAAGCAGGTCCAGTGAATTGAAATATGAGATAATAGATTAAAGCCCGCCCTTCGCGGCGGGTTTTAACTGTTGGACCTCTCAGAAATCAGGCCGATTTAACTTGACAAAAGTGTTTGGGTATATTATTATTTTATCAGAATACCCAGCAGGGGTACTGTATTTAAGTTATGAATTGATGAAACCAGCATTAACTTTGCCAGCGAAATAGGCAGGATTTAATATGATCTTGAAGTCATTCGTTCAACCGAAATCAAGGAATTGATCGAGCAGACCGGTTATCAGGTTGAGCAGCTTACCGAGGATGAAGTGGACCGCCAGGACTGGGAACAGGAAAAGGTCTCCCGGGCCATCTTCCGTGAGATCAAACAGAATTACTTCTGGGCCTGGTTTTACAATGGCATAGCCATACCGACAGCCTTCTTCGGTTTGATTCATCCCATCATTGGGGCAATCGCCATGTTTACCAGTTCAATCAATGTGGTTTTAAACTCCACCCTCTCAGAAAAGCCAATATAGATCCGGCTTATCAGGAATAAAAGCTTTAAGCTGCTCTGTACCAGGATTTTTGGAATGAAAGTTTGATGAAAGAAATATGGTTAATTAAAAGTAATTACCTGTAAAAACTGATTGAAAGCTGTCAGCTTATTACAGTCAGATCCCCTCCTTATTTTTAAAACGGGAGGGGATTTTTATTAAGTCTAAAGTTATTTTTTCACCTTTTCAGGAGGAAATAGCCAGCAGTTATCGAATAAATATAAAGAACAGAGTATATAGATATAGGATAAGTATCTGATATACTGGAGTTGTATTTGAGTTGGTTTCTTAATTTGATTTTTGTGCTCTCTGTTCCCATGTGTTTATTTATATTATCAAACTTAAATTGCATGCTTTCTATTATAAATTGCATACTTTACTCAAAATTATACCGGTTTATACCGGGCAGATAATTTGAGCTGTTAATTAAACCAGCCTAAAAAACTTCCTTTATTTGGCGCTCATTTGTTCCCAATAAAATAAAAATATTAAACAGATAAATCTGGAGGATGATGATATGGCTCCTAGAAATTTAATAATTTTTACCCTGGTGATTGTAATCCTGATTGCCGGGGGCTTATTAATCAACAGCTTTGGAGAATCTTCTCCCTATTATTATACGGTTGGTGAGGTTCTTGCCGGAGATTTTAAGGTGGAAAGGAATTTCAGGGTGGCAGGTCTGCTCAATTTTAACAGTGTGGAAAGAGAAGGAGATAAGTTGCATTTTCAGGTAATGGACACTGCCAGAGAGAATTCTCTGCCGGTTATTTATCAGGGGGATATACCGGAAGAATTTGGTGAGCAGCCCGAACTGATTGTTGAAGGGAGCTATCAGCAGGATCATTTTCAGGCAGAAAAAATTTTACTGCAGTGCCCTTCCCGGTATCAGGAAAAACTAAAGGAAGAATAAAGTGGAAGAATATAAAAAGACCCCTGACGGGGGCCTTTTATATTATATTTAAAACTTTTATTTTCAGTTTTTATTCAGGGGATAAATATTGGGTTATTGCCTTTGTTAATTCTCTGTTCAGAATAAGCTTTCTTTAGTTAAGATACCCCTTTAGCTTTTTAATTCTGGTAGGATGACGGAGCTTTCTCATGGCTTTTGCCTGAATCTGACGGATTCTCTCCCTGGTTACCCCAAACTCCCGGCCAACTTCCTCCAGGGTACGGGGACGTCCATCTTCAATGCCGAAACGCAGCTCCAGCACTCGTTTTTCCCTATCGGTCAGGCTGTCTAGCACTTCATCCAGCTCATCTTTGAGCAGTTTGATGGATGCGGCAGCGTCCGGGTCAGGAGTTTCTTCATCAGCGATGAAATCACCAAGATTGCTGTCTTCCTCTTCGCCAATAGGAGAGTCCAGCGAAACAGGTTGTTGATTCTGGGCAATTTCCATTATTTCTTCAACTTTTTCCGGTGAGAGATCCATCTCTTCACTGATCTCTTTGGCAGTGGGATCTCGATCCAGTTCCTTATGCAGCCGGCGCTTTATTCTTTTCATCTTATTTATAGTCTCTACCATATGCACCGGAATTCTTATCGTCCTGGCCTGATCTGCCAGAGCCCGGGTGATGGCCTGTCTGATCCACCAGGTAGCATAGGTGCTGAATTTGTAGCCCTTCCGGTAATCAAATTTCTCCACGGCTTTCATTAAACCTTTATTACCTTCCTGAATCAGATCCAGAAAAGACATGCCCTGGCCGATGTATTTTTTAGCGATGCTGACCACTAGACGGAGATTGGCTTCAATTAGATGCTGCCTTGCTTCATGATCTCCCTCTTCCATACGCTTGGCCAGATCAACCTCTTCTTCAGCTGTTAACAGATCCACCCTTCCCATTTCTTTTAAATACATCCGAACAGGATCATCAATTCCGGCATCGTCAGGAACATCAAAATCAATTTCATCATCAAGATCTTCATCATCAAGATCCTCGTCATCTTCCAGATTGTTGTCCGTATTTTTCTTAACCTCTATATCCATGTCTTCGAAGATCTTGACTACTTCTCTCATTTCCTCTGAGCTTAACTCTATATCGAGAGAGTTCTTAATTTCGCTAAAACTAATTTCTCCCTCCTCGCTGGCTCGATCAAGCAGATCCTTAACCTGATCTCTTTGAAAGTTTTCAACCTTTTCTTCCAGCATATCAAACACCTCCTTAAAAAGCTGATACCAAAAGATAAGAGCTTGAATAAAAAATTGAACTGTATCCTGAAATTAAAAGTCTTTAGCTGTCAATTTAAATTAATATAAACAAAAATGAATAATTATTACTTGAACTATCCACCTTTACCTGACACAATTAAAAAATTATACTATAAAGCGGCAGCTTTGTCAAGAAATAAACCGGATTTTTCCATTTTTTTTTCGATTTTCCGATGCTGGTTTTTTATATCCTGAATTCTTATGCCCATAATACTAACATAAAAAATAGCAGTGATGCAAATGATTCAGCAGAATTTGATATATTTTTCAATTTTAGCTATTTTTCTGTTATAATAGATTATAAGATTTCATTGTTCAGGAGGTGTAATTAATGCCAACCTACAATTATAAATGTAAAGATTGCGGGCTGAGCTACAGCATTGAGCTGTCTCTGGCAGAGAAGGACAGCTATCAGCCGGAATGCCCAGACTGTCAGAGCTGCGATGTTTTTCAAACCTTTAACCGGGTTGGAGTGCTGGGAGGCAGCAAGACCGGGGATGTTTCAGGCTGCAGTGTCTCGAGCTGTCCCTCCAGCTGCAGCAGCTGTGATTAATTAATAACATCAACATTATTATGGCGAATATTAAAAGGGGGAAGATAATTTTGTCAGCCAGAAATCAGGAAATAATTGATCTGCGAAGTGATACGGTGACCCGGCCCACATCAGAGATGAGAAGGGCCATGGCCGAAGCTGAAGTGGGCGACGATGTTTATCAGGAAGATCCAACAGTTAAAAAGCTTGAATCCTTAACTGCCGAAATTCTGGGGAAGGGGGCGGCACTTTTTTTTCCCAGTGGAACCATGGCAAATCAGGCAGCAGTTCTAACCCATACAACTCCAGGAGAGGAAGTAATCCTGGGGGCAAACAGTCACATATATTTTTATGAAGTGGGCGGCCTGGCAAGACTCAGCGGCGTCCAGGCCCGCACTTTGCCGGAAAGAAGGGGCTGCCCTGAGCCAGAAGATATAGCAGCAGCTGTTCGGGATGAAAATATTCATTTTCCCCGGACGGCCCTGCTCTGCCTGGAAAACACCCATAACCGGGCAGGTGGGCTGGCGGTAGATAAGGATAGAATTGATGATTGCTGCCGGGTTGCCTGGGCAAATAATGTTCCGGTTCATCTGGATGGTGCCAGAATTTTCAATGCAGCTCTGGAACTGGAAATCAATCCGGATGAACTGGTTGCAGAATGTGATTCGGTTATGTGCTGTCTTTCCAAAGGACTGGGCGCTCCGGTGGGTTCCATGCTGGCAGGAAGTGCTGAATTTATCGAGCAGGCCCGGAAAAGTCGGAAACTGCTGGGGGGAGGCCTGAGGCAGGTTGGGGTGCTGGCTGCTGCCGGCCTGGTAGCCTTGCAGGAACGGGAAAGGCTGATTGAAGACCATAAACTGGCAGAAGAACTGGCTGCTATTATTGCCAGCTGCCCGGCAGAGAATGTTCAGCTGGGAGAACAGGCCACAAATTTTGTAATGCTGGAATATACCGGAAACCAGGGGGCAGGATGGCTCCGGGAACGCCTGGAAGAAAGGGGGGTTTTAAGCAACAAACTCCATGAAACCAGAATTCGTCTGGTCACCCATCGAGATCTGACCTCGAATCAAATTACTGAATTTGGCAGAAGATTAAATAGTATTTTGTAAAACATGATATTGCATTTATCTAGCAAAAAATGCTATAATTACAACAGAATTTTGAGTTAAAGAATCAATATTTTAAGAATTAATATCAAGCTGAAGAAATAATATCAAGATGAGGTGATAATAATGTCAGAACAACCCATAAAAGTTGGCAGTCAGGCACCGGATTTTGTCCTGAAGAATCAAAAGGGCGAGGAAGTTAAGCTTTCCGACTACCGCAGGAAAAAGGTTATTCTTTCCTTTCATCCCATGGCCTGGACAGGAGTCTGTCAGACCCAGATGGAGCTTCTGGAAAAGAATAAGCTTGCCTTTGAGGAGCACAATGCTGTGGCCTTTGGGATAAGTGTTGACAGTGTTCCCAGCAAAAAGGCCTGGGCAGCTGAAATTGAGATCGAAGAAACCGATCTGCTGTCTGATTTCTGGCCTCATGGTGAAGTTGCTGAGAAGTTTGGTGTCTTCAGAGAAAAGGAAGGCTTTGCCAAAAGAGCCAATATAATTATCGATGAAGGGGGCAGGGTAAAGTTTGTGAAAGTTTATCCTACCAAGGATGTTCCGGATTTTTCAGAAATCCTGAGAGAACTGAAAGAGTAATCTCTGAGATTACCGGGCCAATCAGTGAGATAATTACTCAAACATCATGGGTTAAATATGAGATTGATTCAGGAGGATAGAATTTATGAATTCTTATCTGGAAGATCTGCTTTTACACAGAGATGAAGATTCTGCTGAGAAGTTTCTGGAAAGAGCAGCAGCAGACACCAGCTGGAATCTGGTCAGTCTTATTGATGAAATGGTTCCCGGTCTGGTATTTGAGTCCAACCTGACTTATGGCAGCTTTCATCAGGTTAAGATGGCTCTTTTCCTGAGGAGATTATCCCGGCAGGGCTATTTATCCCGGGTAACCGAGCTGGAAGTATTAAAACTTCTGCTGGAGGAAGCGCTCAACAGAAACTGGCTTAATATCAGGGCGGGAAACTTTGTCAGGCGGGATAGGGTAGCTGAGCCCCTGGATAAAATGCAGTCAGAACTTTCGCAGGGAAATATTCATAATGCCATGTATTATGCCCTGCAGGCTTACGAGAGCGAGCCTGAAAAGTTAAGTGAGACTTTACTGGGCCTGGGATCTCTTCACATTACCGACACCCTGGGACACAGCTTAAGCTGTTTTCAACCGGTAATGAAGGAAGTTATTAATTCCCGCAGTCCAGAAGCTGAAACCGCCCTTTTATCCTATCTCAGCTACCTGGGCCGCTACGACCTGCCGGAAAGACTGGAACCGGGGAAATATCAGGCGGAAATTGAGGCAGCTGAAGAGCTGAAGAAGGCTGCCTCCGGTGAAGGCATTATTAATCTTCATCATATGATTACTCTTTATATTTTGCTGGACTGGGAAGAGGCTGATTTTCATCAGGATGATTTCCCGGTTTCCTATGGAATCCTGCAGGACTGGCTGTCAGACAAAGATATAGCTGAAGCCAGACTATCTCGCTGCCGTAATTGGCAGGCTCCTGATAGCATTCCGGATAACTATCAGGAATTTTACCGCCGCTTTTCCTACAGTGATCCCGATAATAGCGCCCGACTGGTTATCTCAGTAGTTGAAAGGGATTTGCCAGAGGCTCTGGACTGGTTATTCCGGCTCTATGCTCAGGATTATAATCTGCCCAAGTGGAACCCTCATTTTTATACCGGGCTTTATGCAGCCCTGATGCTGCAGGAGGATAACCTGGTTGATGATCCGGTGGGTTTAAAGATGGCCCTGGATCAGGCGGTCAGATATTATATAGCGGGAATGCAGTAATTACTATAGCAGTTCACTGATGTTACTGATTAATTATTATTCCGGAGAGATATCCCTCCGGAATAATACATAATATAATGTACAATATTTTAATGTGTAATATTTTGTCCTACTTAAATGTAATTTGAATAAATCAGAGTAAAATTTTTAATGTTACCGAAAAGAGGCAGAGATTGTTACAAAAATAATTTTAACTTGACATTATAAATATAAAGTTTTATAATTTATTATAATCTTACTATTTCCATTTAAAACCTTAAAGTAGAGGAGGAATGAGAATGAACAACAATGATTTACAACAGAGGGAGCACTGGACATCCCGGCTGGGCTTTATTCTGGCCGCTGCCGGTTCTGCAGTTGGACTGGGAAATATCTGGCGTTTTCCCTATGTAACAGGAACTCAGGGTGGAGCTGCGTTTCTAATTATTTATCTTTTCGCAATTATTTTTATTGGCTACCCTGTTATGATTACTGAAATGACAATAGGCCGGAAAACTCAGCGCAATCCTGTGGGAGCTTTTAAATCGCTTGCTCCGAAAACCCCCTGGTGGCTTGTTGGAGCCCTGGGTGTTTTTACTGGTTTCGTGATTTTAAGTTACTATTCTGTAGTAGCTGGCTGGTCGCTTTCCTATATTTTCCGGGCTATTTCCGGATTCACCCCTGATATGGATTTTGAAGCTGTATTTTTCGGTCACATAACCGGGGTGGCAGTGCCGGTCTTCTGGCATGCGATCTTTATGCTTATGACCATTGGTATTATTGCTTCCGGGGTGGTTAAAGGTATTCAAAGAGCTGTTAAAACCCTGATGCCGATTTTATTTGTACTATTACTTGTATTAATAGTCCGGGCCCTGACCCTGGGGGGTGCTGGAGAAGGTTTATCCTTCTATCTCCTCCCCGATTTTGGAGCAGTGACAGCGACAACCTTTAATGATGCCATTGCTCAGGCATTCTTCACTCTCAGTCTTGGTATGGGTGCCATAATTACATATGGCAGCTATTTATCAGACCAGGATACTATTGGAGATAATGCTGCCTGGGTTGTCGGTCTTGATACCGGTATTGCTATTCTGGCAGGGTTTGCTATTTTCCCGGCAGTATTTGCCCTGGGCCTTTCTCCGGCGGCCGGACCGGGCCTGACCTTTATTACTCTGCCAGCCGTTTTTGCAGAAATGCCCTTAGGCTCACTTTTTGGTTTTCTGTTCTTTCTGCTGCTTTCCATTGCAGCTTTAACTTCAGCTATTTCTCTGCTGGAGGTTGTGGTTGCCTGGCTAGTCGATGAACATAGCTGGGCCAGAAAGAAAGCCGCCATTGTCCTGGGTATTATAATTTTCCTGGTTGGCATCCCGCCGGTTCTGGGATACAGCACCTGGGATGGCTTTGAGTTTTTGGGTATGGATGTGCTGGACACTTATGACTGGTTTGCCAACAGTATCTTTCTGCCGCTGGGAGGCCTGTTGACTGCTCTCTTTGCCGGGTATGTCTGGGAAGCCCGCAATCTGCAAGATGAGGCCAACAGGGTGGAAGGTGCGATTAACGTTGGTGACTGGTACGGCTTTATGATCAAAATAGTTGTCCCTATAGCCATTGTAATTATAATGCTTGTTGGAATGTATCAAACTTTTGCTGGCTAGAAAAACTGACTTGAAAATATAAGAGGACTTCAATCTATGGATTTCAATAAATGTGTGACTGATAGTTCAATTATCAAGGTTTTAAAACAGGAAATAGTAAGAATACCCGGCTTTTATTAGCCGGGTATTTTTTTTACCTGCATTTCTTATCTGAATTATTTTTTTCAATTCTATTGTGATATTATCTCTCTTAGTTTATAGCAGTTTCAAAAAGGGTCAGGGACCAGATTAATGTCAGATAGCTTCCTGTTTATTTCTGGAGGGTAGGGGGCCAGAAATTGCTGATTTATCAAATAGGTAATATTCCTTTTCCGGGATTGAGAAGCCAGCCAGTTATGCAGCGACAGATAGCTTGTTTCCCCCTTTTTGAACTCCTGTATCAGCCTCCTGAATTCTATTTTCTCACTCTCGTCAAGGGAGTCTGACAGGTGACCAAAGCCATGAAGAAGGACATTTATCCAGCGGCCTCTGGTTAGTTTTTGCTGCAGCAAATTATCCAGCAGTTTTTCATAGCAGGCGATAAGCTGCTTCTGGTTATAATCGTTCTGAGTAGCGATAATTCTGCCCATTTCGTCTACCAGTTGCCGGTTGAAGCCTAAAAATAACAGTTTGTGCCTGGCCTGAAATTCCTGCAGTGCAGCTGGGGAATAAGCCCTTTTCAGGTTTTCCCAGCGCCGCCAGATATAGATTTTAACTAGAAAATAAAAGAGTTTTTCCGGGTTTTTCAGGTCTTCAGCGCTGATTAGAGCAGCCCGGGGCAGCAGCTTTCTGACCTCCCGGGGCAACAGCCCGGCTGCCCAGCCCGCCGGACTGCTGTTCCCAGGATGATAATATTTGCAGCCGGCAATTCCGCAGCTGGGTGACTTTTCCTTTAAAATAAGACCCTGGATTGAGGCATTCTCCCGCAGATACCTGCGGGATTTTGTGCGCAGCTGCTGCTGGAAAAAATTTTGAGCATCAGGTTGACTGACCAGCCAGCTTTGACGGGAGGTTATAATCAGATTAAGCGGAGGCCGGGGTGAGGGGAGGCCGATATCACTTTCCGGGCAGACTGTTCTATAAGCCAGCCATTTTTTTAAAATTTCTGCCGGGGCACAGGATATAAGACTGCCATCATAGCGGCAGCTCTGAAAGTTCAAGCATCTGCTGATTAAAATCAATGGTTTATATCCCCGGTACCGGTATCTGGGTTTACAATAAGAAAATTTTTTTTCTAATTTTTTCACTACAGCAAAACCTCCGAAATCTTCTGGATTTGTCGGTTGTATAATTTTGTTAGTTGTATGAATTTGCTGGTTTGTATGAATTTGCTGGTTGGAATGGTCTGTTTTATATTAACTTCCCAGAAAAATTTTAAGTTCCTGCTTTATTCTCTTATTTATCCCCTTTTGCAGCCCTTAATATATTGTAGAAATCGAATTTATGGTGTATAATTAAACTGGAATAATTGAAGCATATGAGGCAAATCACTCCTGAGAGGATTCAGACAAATGAGAGGATCCAAACAGATGAGAGGATTCAAACAGGAGAGTGGGAGGCAGGCAGGATGAAACCCAGAAATTTCTTGCTATTATTTATTATCTTTTTACTTGTTTTTTCTTTTCAGGCCGGAAAGCTTCAGGCCGCTGACTTTTTTGAACTGGCGAGAACTGGAAGTGTGGAGGAGATTAGAGAAGCACTGGAAGAGGGAGCCGATGTCAACAAACGAACCGGAAGGGGGGAGACCCCTTTGATGCTGGCAGCAGCCAGCAACCGGGAACCCTATGTAATAACTCTTCTGCTGGATTACGGGTCTGCGCTGGAAGCCAGAGACAATCAGGGCCGGACAGCCCTTTATCTGGCCGCCAGGTATAACTCCAATCCTTCAGTCTTAAGAAATCTGGTAGTAAAGGGAGCGGCAGTTAATATTATTACTGGTGATGGCACAACCCCTCTGATGGCTGCACTGGAGAGCAGTTCCCGGGATAAGTTTGACATTCTATTAAGAAATGGTGCCCGGGTTGATCAACGGGATAATCAGGGCCGGACAATTCTGCATCTTCTCATTGAAAAGGGAGCAGAGCTTGACCAGATTAGATCTGTGGTTAGAGCCGGGGCTGCAGTCAATGCCATGAATGATCAGGGTCGAACCCCTCTCCATCTGGCGGCTGCCAGAGGTCAGGAGAGGGTTACAGGTTATTTGCTGGAACAGCGGGCCAGGGTAAATACCAGAGATAAAGAGAGCATAACACCGCTGATGTCAGCAGCTGCCAGCAATCGTACCCCGGGAATTCTGGATAGGCTTCTGAAAGCAGAGGCCGAGCTGGAGGCAGTCGATAATCAAGAGCGGACAGCTTTTCTCCATGCTGCCTCCTATAATAGCAATCCTGTCATGCTGGAATTTCTGGCAAATCAGGGAGCGGTAGTAAATACTGCCGATAAAAATGAAAGAAATGCTCTGCATCTGGCTGTTATAAATAGAATGTCTGGCAATATTATCGGGAAGCTGATAGAGCTAAATGTTGAGATTAATTCGGGTGATAAAGATTTTAATACCCCGCTTCACCTGGTTCTTAAGACTATCAGACCTGACAGCCTCACGATAAATCTGCTCCTGAGGGGTGGCGCTGACCCCAATGTTTTAAATAAAGACCGATATACTCCCCTGCTGGTGGCAGCTGAAAATACTGACAGCAGTGAAATCTTTCAAGGATTGATTGAAGCCGGGGCGGAAGTAAATCCCGAGAACACCTATCGCGGTTTAACCCCCTTAATGCTGGCAGCAGCAAATAGCAGTAGCGAAGAAGTTATTTTTACCCTGCTGGAAGCCGGAGCTGAAGTGGAGGCTGCAGATGCCGGCGGCAAAAAAGTTGTGGATTATTTGGCTGATAACAGTGCTCTTTTTGGTACTGATGTTTACTGGGAACTGCAGTATCTGGAGCCTGCCGAAAGAAGAATAGAACTGTTGGATAAAAAATCGGGCTCCGAAGCCACCCTTCGCAGTCTGGCTATACCTTCCCTGGGACATGCCTATGCTGGCAGCTGGTGGCCCAAAGGCACTTTATTTCTGGCGGGAGAGGCTGCTGCTCTGGGGATGGCTTTAACCCGCGACAGCACTGAAGAGGCCCTACCCTATTATCTGATCTTTGCTGCTCTGAAGGTCTGGGAGGTTCTGGATGTCAGGCAGGAGATCAGCAGTTTCAATCAATTTGCTGAAGAGTACAATGAGAGAGCGGAAGAATTTAATCTGAGATTTCAGGAATAAACCTTCCTGGGACCTCATTTGAAAATTTTGCATAATTCATCTTGAAAATTTGAAGTATTATTTTCATATCCTACTTGTGTGCATTAATGGGCATGAAATCTTACCATGTATTAACAGATATTTTAAATAAATTTTGCTGGATTTTAAAAAATCTGTTAACCTTCTGCTTTCGGCGGAGGGTTCTTTTTTGGCCTATTTGCTGAATATGACCAGAAAAATTGCTTTAAAAACAAAAAACAGCTTAAAATCTATGAATTTTCAAGAGTTATAGCAGGAAAACTTCTTTTTATCTTGAATTATATTAAACAACCAAATAGTTACTCTTTTTAATCTGGTTTCTTTAACAGGTTAATCTGGTTTCTTTAACAGGGATTGTTAAATTTTATTTCTGGAACTTGCTGGAAAGGGGGTTCTGCCATGTCAGGTAGTAAAACAGGAGAGAGAATCATGCTGGGTTTTTTTGTTTTGTTACTTATATTTCTGGCCAGTCCGGCTCTTCAGGCCGGGGAAATATCTATTTATTATCATGGGGAAGACATAACTGAAAAACTGGCTCCTGAAGAGGATGGTGGTAATATCTTAGTTCAGGCCCGGGGGCTGGCCGATCTACTGGATCTTGAACTGGAGTGGCAGGAGGCCCTGGAAACAATTACTCTGGAAAACTCGGATGATACCCTGATACTGATGATAGGCAGCAACTACTATCAAATTAACAGCAGGACTGAATCCTCTGGAGTTCCGGCTCAGCTGATTGATGAAACTGGTTATGTTCCCCTGGAAGAGGTGGTTGGGGGTTTCGGCTACCTGACTGATGAAGAGGAAGGTGAATACTACATATTTCAGCCCGATACCAGGATCCATGAAGCCTACTGGAGCACCGAGGAACAGCAGCTGGTTTTGGATATGGACAAGATTACACCCTACCGGATTAATCCCACCGATGATTCCTACTCCATTGAAATAGAAATTGATAAGGCAGCCCTGGCCGATGATTTTATAGATAATATTTCTGATCGTAACTTTACCCTCAGGGTACGGGAAAGCGCCAATGAGGCCCGTTTGAGATTTATTATTTCCAGCCAGAACCCCATTCCCTACCGCCGGGATGGTGGAATTGAGGAGAGGGCCGGCAATCTTGTGGTTAATTTTCTGCCGATGCTGGTTAATGTCAGCTGGGATAGTGATGATTTTCTGGAAATAGAGGCCAATGCAGGAATGAAAAGGCCGGAGGTATTTCTATATGATAACCCCCGGAGAATGGTGATTGATATTCCCGATTTAATGCTGAGTGAAGTTGATTTAGAGCTGGATGATAATGATTATGTGGAGGATGTTCGCCTGAGTCAGTTTAAAGAAGATCCGGTAGTTTTAAGGGTTGTGCTGGAACTTAAGGAGGACAGCTATTTAGGTATTGCTGAGGATGTTGAACCACATAAGCTGGTTTTTTACCCTACCGAGGAGAATGTAGTTGGTAATCTTGATTACCGGCCGGGAGAAATTTCCTTCGTAACCAGTACCGAGGCAAAGCCGGAAATATTTTCCCTGAGAGAACCGCCCAGGTTGGTTATCAATATGCTGAATACCACCCGGGATAATGATATGGCTTCCAGTCTGGAAATTGAAGATGATATGATTAAAGAAATAAGGACCTCCCGTTTTGACAGCCAGACTGTCAGGCTGGTGGCAGAACTAAAAGAAAGCTCAGGCTATAACTGGCAGACGGTAGAAAGGGAAGACGGCACCTTTCTCCATACCATTCAGCTGGAAAACAGGCTCCGGGATATTGCTATAAGTCAGCAGGCCCAGATGCTTGGCCTGAGAATCCAGCTATCCGGGGAAGTTGAATATGAGGTGCGCAGATTTACCCATCCCTACAGAATTGCTGTGGATATCAGCGGTATGGATCTGGAGAACAGACTGGATGATTTTGAACTACCTGAACCGGAAGGTATTATCGATGAAATCAGGACCGGTATTATAATAAGTGGAGGAGAAAGAAAATTCCGGATTGTCTTTGAACTCAATGATTATCACAGTCACCAGCTTCTGACGGATACGCCCTCCAGTGAAATTATGCTCAGCCTGTCAACCCAGGAAATTCAGGAATTTGAGAATATCGTGGTACTGGATCCCGGCCATGGGGGTTTTGATCCTGGAGCGGTGAGCCCCAATGGCTTAAACGAATCCGAAGTGGTTCTGGATATTTCCCTCAGAGCTGCCGCTTTGCTGGAAGATAGAGGTTTTGACGTGATAATGACCCGCAATGATGACAGCTTTATTTCTCTTTATGAAAGGGCTGAAATTGCCAATCGAGCCGGTGCTGAAATTTTTGTCAGCGTTCATTCCAATGCCGCTACCCGTTCGGCTGTGGGGGGCCTGGAAACCTATTACGGCCGGGGCCGGGAATCCGACAGCTATTATCTGGCCAGGACCATGCAGAACAGTATGGTAAATAAGCTGCGACTGACCGACCGGGGGGTTAAAACTGATAGATTTACTGTGATCCGGGAAACCGAAATGCCGGCTGTTCTGCTGGAAATTGGTTTCCTGTCTAATCCCGAAGAAGAAAGACTGCTGGGCAGTTCCAGTTTCAGAGAAAAAGCTGCTGAATCAATAGCTGAGGGCATTCAAAAATACAGGGATAGCATCCTTGAGGGGGAGGATTATGATGCTGGGAAAGAAAGAATTAACTAGGGCAGGAGCAATATTGATAGTCCTGCTGGCACTGCTGCTGATATTTCTGGTCATGAGACCGGACCCTGAACCCCCGGTGCCCACGGGAGAACAGGAGGTAGAGCTGTATTTTGCCACTCCTGATGCCATGTATTTACAACCGGAAACAAGAATTGTCCCGGGAGAGGACTTTTATTATGAAGTACTGCAGGAGCTGATTGCCGGGCCCCAGGAAGAAGATCTGGTGAGAACCATACCGGAGGGCACAGAAATTCGGGAGATTGTTCGAGAGAACGAAACTGCCTATCTGGATTTTAACCATATACTCCGGGACCAGCATCCGGGAGGCAGTGCCGGAGAGCGGATGACTGTTTATTCCATAGTTAATACTATGACTGCTGTGCCGGGGATCCAGCAGGTTTATATTTTAATAGAAGGAGAAGAAATAGAAACGTTAGCCGGACATCTGGATTTAACGTTGAATTATACTTTTAATTATGATATTGTAGAGAAAGAAAATGAAGAGCAGCAGGATGAGTGATATATTTAGTCTGGATAACAGAAGTTAAGTCTTGATAACAGCAGTTAGCTGTCCTGTCAGGAAATAGGAAAGAGGCTGGTTAAAATGACGCTGAAATTTAAAAAGCCAATAATCTTTGAATAAAACCGGAGCTTTTTTGCTCCGGTCTTTTATTGTGTAATCATTAACTTATTTACCAGATCAAAAATTTAACTAACTAAAGCAGAGGTGATAGCAATGAATCAAAACAGAGTTCCCACGGTAGTGCTGGGTGTAATCGGAGCCGATGTGCACGCCATAGGCAATCAAATCCTGGAGTATGCCCTGGATGAAGCAGGAATTGAAGCGGTTAACATTGGAGTAATGTCATCACAGCAGGAATTCGTAGAAGCAGCAGTTGAAACAGGAGCCGATGCCATCTGGGTTTCTTCTCTCTACGGTCACGGCGAAATGGACTGTCGGGGGCTGCGTGATAAATGTGTGGAGGCTGGAATTACAGATATATTACTTTATGTGGGAGGCAATCTGGTTATCGGCAAACGCTCCTGGGAAGGGGTAAAGGATCTTTTCCTCGATATGGGTTATGACCGGGCCTATCCACCGGGTACCAGACCCCAGGAAGCAATCGATGACTTATGGCAGGATTTAGTCGAACAGAGGGAAAGCAAAGATGTCGTCAGCTCTCTTGATTGATATCGGCAGCACCTATACCAAAGTAGCTTGTTTTGATCTGGAGAGGGCCGAGCTCCTGGCCAGATCACAGTCCAGCACTACCGTCAGCAAAGATGTTAATCTCGGCCTGCAGCAGGCCCTGGATAACATCCCTGGCTGGCAGCAGGCTGACTACCGGCTGGCCTGCAGCAGCGCTGCCGGAGGTTTAAGAATTGCCGCCATCGGTCTGGTGCCGGGACTGACAGCTGAGGCAGCCCGAAGAGCTGCTCTGGGAGCCGGCAGCCGGGTAGTTAAAACCTACAGTTATGAACTAACTGAGAGGGATGTAGCCGAACTGGAGGACCTGGCGGCTGACATTATTTTGCTGGCAGGCGGCACCGACGGTGGCAATCAGGAAATAATTCTCCATAATGCCAGACTCCTGGCTGACTCACAGGTTGAAGAACCTATCCTGGTAGCCGGTAACAGATCCGCTGCCGACCGGGTGGCAGAATTGCTGGATAAAGGCGAAAAGGAATTTTATCTTACGGAAAATGTCATGCCGGAGCTGGAAAAACTGAATATCGAACCGGCCCGTCAGTTGATCCGGAAAATCTTTCTGGAAAGGATTGTTAAGGCCCGTGGTCTGGACCGGGTGAAAGAGTTGATTGATGATGTAGTCATGCCCACCCCGGCTGCCGTGCTCAGGGCAGCCGAAATTTTAGCGCGGGGCACCTCTGGAGAAGAGGGCTGGGGTGAGCTGTTGGTGGTAGATATCGGCGGTGCCACCACCGATATCCACAGTGCAGCTGCAGGAACCCCAACCCGCTCGGGAGTGAGCCAGCGGGGCCTGGAGGAGCCCTTTTTAAAACGAACGGTAGAGGGTGATCTGGGCATGCGTTACTGTGCCGGAGATTTGTTTCAGGCTGTGAAGCCAAACCGCTGGCAGCAGCTCTATCAGAGTCTTTATAATAAAGAACTTGAGCTGCAGCAGCTGGAGGATTATGTTAATAAGGTCTGTCAGAAAACGGAATATCTTCCGGAATCTCAGGAGGAAACTGAGCTGGAAAATATTTTGGGCCGGGAAGCTGTCCGGCTAGCAACCTCCCGTCATGCTGGCTATATAAGAACTATTTATACTGCTCAGGGAGCCAGTTTTATTCAGGTGGGAAAGGATTTAACCGGAATAAAAAATGTAATCGGAACCGGCGGCATTATCGTACATAATGAAAATCCGGAACTGGTTCTGGCCGGAATACTTCAAAAAAACCAGGTGGAGGAGGAAAAACTGACTCCCCGTGCGCCCGATTTTTATCTTGATGATGATTACCTACTGGCAGCAGCCGGCTTGCTGGCTGAAGTAGAAGCAGATACAGCTTTAAGAATACTGCAAAAATATCTCAAAGAGATTGTCCAGGAGGAAAAAAATTAACCATGAAAAAGCCAACCAACTACAAAATCCCGGAAGATGACTTTTTAGCGATGAGGCCGGAGGTCCTGGCCGGCTGGCCAACCGGTCAGCGGGTGGATCTTGCGGAAGCTCTGGAATATCACAGCAGCCTTGCTGCTGAAAAAAACATGGTCAACCGCCTGCAGCAGGCCCTTAAAAAGGGGGAAACTTTAACCCAGCCTCGCGCCGGCGTTGCCCTGCCTGAGGAACTTAAAGAACTTTTAACCTTTCTCCATCAGGAAGGGGAGGCCGATGTGCTGCCCACCACCATTGACAGTTATACCAGGCAGAACCAGTATCGGGAAGCCGACCGGGGGATAGAGGAAAGCCGTCATGAGGAACGCTCGATGCTGAATGGCTTTCCAGCAGTAAACCACGGGGTGGAAGTCTGCCGGGATGTTATTGAAAGTATCGAGGTGCCTTTGCAGGTCAGGCACGGCACCCCTGATTCCCGGCTGCTGGCTGAAATTACCCTGGCTGGCGGTTTTAGCGATTTCGAAGGTGGTCCGATCTCCTACAATATACCCTATGCTAAAAAAGTTTCCCTGGAAAAAACTCTCAGGGACTGGCAGTATGTTGACCGGCTGGTGGGACTCTATCAGGAAAGGGGAATAGATATTAACCGGGAACCTTTCGGTCCTCTGACCGGTACTCTGATTCCTCCTTCCACTTCTCATGCTGTTGCCATTCTGGAAGCCCTGCTGGCAGCTGAACAGGGGGTTAAATACCTCAGCCTGGGCTGCGGCCAGAACGGAAATATGGTTCAGGATATAGCTGCAATTGATACCCTGGAAGAACTGGCGGAAAAATATCTTAGCTCCGAGGGTTATTCTGATATAACTATCTCGACTGTCTTTCATCAGTGGATGGGAGGTTTTCCCCAGGATGAAGCCAAAGCCTATGCCGTCATCAGCTGGGGAGCAGCCACTGCAGCCTTAAGCGGAGCAACTAAAGTTATTGTTAAAACTCCCCATGAAGCCATGGGCATTCCCACCAAGGAAGCCAACGCCGATGGGCTGAAAGCTACCAAGCAGGTTGTTAATATGATGAAGGAGCAGAGCTTTGACCAGGGCGAAAAGCTGGACAGGGAGAAGCAGATGATCAGGCAGGAAGTTGCTCAGATATTATCGCGGGTTAAGGAAATTGGTGAGGGAGACTGGTGTCAGGGGGTTATCCGTTCTTTTGAGGCCGGCATTCTCGATATTCCCTTTGCTCCCAGCAGGTACAATTCCGGCCGGGTCCTGCCGGCTAGAGATAACAATGGAGCGGTCCGCTATCTGGATTCCGGTGAACTGCCCTTTGATAGCGAAATTATGGAATTCCATGATAACAAGCTGGCTGAACGGGGAGAATTTGAAGAACGGGAAGCCAGTTTTCAGATGGTTATTGATGATATCTACGCTATCGGCAAGGGCATGCTGATCGGCCGACCTCGGGAGTAGGTGAGAAGATGACTGTAATCAAAGATGTAATTGCCTCCCCGGGACTGACCGGTTTTTATTTTGATGACCAGAAGGCCATCAAAAAGGGTGCCCGGGAGAACGGCTCTGCCTATGCAGGTGACCCGGCCACCCCCGGTTTTTCAGCTGTCCGTCAGGCCGGTGAGTCGATTTCGGTAGAGTTTATTCTTTCTGAAGGTCAGGTTGCTGGCGGAGATTGTGCTGCAGTGCAGTATTCCGGGGCCGGTGGCCGGGATCCCCTCTTTCTCAGCCGGGATTTTATTCCTGATCTGGAAGATAAAATTAGACCGGTGCTGCAGGGGAGAGACTGCAGCAGTTTCCGAAAGCTGGCCGGTTTGATTGAGGGAATTGAAATTGAAGGCAGGCGGCTCCATACTGCCCTGCGCTACGGCCTGACCCAGGCGGCTCTGGATGCCGTGGCCTTAAGCCGGGATCAATCCCGCACCGAGGTTATTGTCCGGGAATATGAGCTTAAGCTCAAGCTGGAGCCGGTGGATATTTTCTGCCAGACCGGTGATGCCCGCTATCTGAATGCCGATAAGGCCATTCTCAAAGGAGCCGATGTTCTGCCCCATGCCCTGATTAATAATATTTCCGATAAGCTGGGACGGAGGGGAGAGAAACTTATTTCCTATCTGGAGTGGCTGTCCGGGCGGATTCAGCAGCTGGGTACAGAGGGTTACCATCCAAAAATCCATATCGATGTTTATGGCACGGTGGGAGAAGCTTTTAATCAGAATAACGAAGCCATAATTGATTATCTTTTGCAGCTGGAGGAGGCTGCTGCTCCCTTCACCCTGAGACTGGAGGGCCCGGTCGATGCTGGAAACCGCCAGGAGCAGATTGAAGCTCTGGCTGAACTGACTGCCGGACTGGATCGAGTTGGCTCCGGAGTGGAAATTGTGGCAGATGAGTGGTGTAACACCCTTGAGGATATCAAACAGTTTGCTGCTGCCCGGGCCGGCCACATGATTCAGATCAAAACCCCGGATCTGGGAGGAATTCACAATACCATTGAGGCTGTTTTATACTGCCGGGAGCAGGGTGTCGGAGCATACCAGGGAGGTACCTGCAACGAGACCGACCGCTCGGCTCGCATCTGTACCGATCTGGCCCTGGCGGTGCGGCCCGACCAGATTCTGGCCAAGCCCGGCATGGGAGTTGATGAGGGTTTGATGATTGTCAAGAACCAGATGGAGAGAACTCTGAGATATCTTAAATGGAAGGAAAAGAGTGGTAGCAATGATTGAATCATTTTCCCATACAGTTTATTTTGCCCCCCGGGGCAAGGATCGCATACAGCATCTGGGAAACCATATCTCCCAGCGGCATTTGAAGGCCAATGATAAGCTCATCGGGCTGGTCGGGAAAGCTGGAGCAGGCAAGTCCCTGCTGATCAACGGTATGTTTCCCGGTCTTAACCTCACCAATGATGATGAGGGCATAAATCTTCGTCCCCTGCCGGTGCTGGATGAATATCAGGAAGGAAAGTTTCGCAGCCACAGCTATCATGTTGATATCCGCTTTGAAACAGCTTTTTCCCAGCCCTGGGAGCTGGGGAAAGCGATCGAGAAGGCTATCAGAAAAAATAAAAGGGTTATTGTGGAGCACTTCAATTTGATTGCCCCTTATCTGGAAGTAACACCTGATGTCCTGGTGGGAATTGGGGAAGAGGTTCTGCTGGCCCGACCTGGCGTCTTTGGGCCCACTCCCGAAGAAATAAAGGAAGTGGTTTTTGATTCCATTGAATATAGATTTATGGCCCATTCTGCCGAGGATCTAACAGCCATGGTAATAGAAAATCGGGGCTATATGCGACCCCCGCTGCACAGCGATGTTAAGAGCGGATTTGTTTTGCAGTTTGACCAGAAACCGGACTTTTCTCTTGCGGAAATAGAGTCTGAGGTCAGGGATCTAATTGCCAGCAATCAAAAAATTAAATTTTTAGATGATGATCACATCGAAATTGGCAGTGAAAGATATGTCTGCACCGGCCCCAGGATCCACGTTGGCAGAACCGGGGATATTGAAAGATTTCGACTGCTGCCGGAGTACAAAGTCGATCCGGTAACCGGTTTCTATCTGCTGGTTGGTCTGGTGGGAGAGCGCAGAGGCCAGCTGGAATTGAGCTGCCGCTGCAGTTAATTTTTTTGGTATTCCGAGCTTTCAGTCTCTATTACTATTAATAAATTTTTTGTTTGACTGCATATAATCTAATTTGTTTGACTGCATATAATCTAATATGATGAAATATCGCAGTTGTAATTGCAGACATGGTGACGATCTTGAGAAAAATATTTGCCGAAAAACCACTTTTAGCACCGAGATCATTATTTATGCCAAGTTATTTCTAGCAGTTTTTGAATTGATATTTTGAATTGATATTTTGAATTGATATTTTGATACACTTTTATCAGAAGGATTTTTAAGTTTTTTACCCTCACAAGCTTTTTAATAACCATAATAACCATAATAACCGCTACAAGCGGGGTTTTACTGCCTGATTATAATTACATCCAGGAGAATTTATGATAATTACAGCGCTGGAAATCAGGAGCAAAATAAATCTTTGAGAAGGTGATGCAGGTGTGTAATCATGAAGAGGAAGT
>LKMJ01001140.1_pt1 | contig 22817 bp, 24 predicted proteins | sample 643391 | NCBI WGS metagenome assembly LKMJ01 (sample SAMN04112250, study PRJNA286221) | soda lake metagenome | biome: soda lake; feature: Kulunda Steppe; material: water; isolation source: sample PL-Br10 brine of Picturesque Lake | place: Russia: Kulunda steppe | collected 2010-07
AAAGGAAACCCTTAAACTCCTACCCGCAAAACGAGTGAATGCGCTCACCTGGGCCAATAGCTCAGTCAGGTTGAGCGCTCGGCTGATAACCGGGAGGTCCACGGTTCAAATCCGTGTTGGCCCACCTACTGTACGCACGGTCTTTGGCCGTGCGGGATTGGTGGGCTGGGACTCCCCAGCCACCCAATTTCGGTATCCAACTCCTCACGAGTGTCCGCTCTCACGGTTCGTCCGGGAATACGTTCATCCGGTGGTCCTCGCCGTCCGCCGATCACTATTAGCCGGCGGTGGGTTGATCACGTTGCTCCGGGCTGACGTCGTCCGACGCGACTGCTGCGACTGCGGCGCCCACGTCCCGACCGACTTCCGGCGGGGTCCACGGCGACGGGAACGATCGTGCCCACCAGTGTCCCGACTGCGACTCGCGGGTCCGGATCCGTAAGAGGAGCGCGGCGGGCGAGGAAGCCTCCACCGACCTCTCGCGGACGTAAGCGTCGTAGCGCGCTTTCGGCTCATCGGCCTCGATAATGAATCCGGCTTCATCGAACGGGTTACCGGGCTCCTTGCGTTCTACGCCAATATCCTTCACGTCCGAGCGGGGAAGATTCGTGTGTTCGCCGCTGACATCGATCCGCTCGTCGGTCGGCACGTCATTGATCACCCGGCCGGCAGCGAGCGCGACGGTGGCAACTACCGCATCGACGAATCGTTCGCGGACCAGCAACTCCATGCCAAGGGTTTGCCCCGCGATCGATTACCGGGGAGACGGATCCTCGATCGCTGAATCTGAAGCCGAATCCGTCCATTCGGTGCGGGTGCGACCTCGCCGGTTCCAGTAGACGAGTCCGCCGACGAACCCGAACACCAGCGCGGCGAGTGCGTAGGCGAACGTTGGCGATTCCCACTCGATGTCGTGCCGTTCCAGGGAGACGGCGTCGACGAGAACGGTCCCCGCGATCAGAAGATTGAGCGGGACGCTTGCGTAGGCGATCGTGTCGACCCTCGCGCCGGCCGTCCACAGGGTCCCCAGGACGAACAGCTGTAGACCGATCGCTCCGAAGACGGCGTACTTCAGCCGTGAATCCGGGGTTTCCGGGAGGACGTTCGCAGGTCGCCACCCGTCACGCCGACGAACGATCGCCGTGATAACGCCCACGAGCAGGAATGCGACGAGCAGCCAGCTGAGCGCGCTGCCGAGCCACTCGGCGATGGTTCGCGCGCCCGCCGGCGGGAGGACGCCCAGTCCGATCCCCGCCGCCAGGGCGAATCCCGCGTGGTACCATCCGAATCCCAGATCACCGATCGGTGCCGTCACGGTCGTGTTATTTTTGGTTGTCATGTGGTTCACCTCCCGTCTGATTGCCCTCCAGGGCGCGCTGGGTCGTCTTCGAACGGCTTGAAGAGTCGATCATAGTTCCGGAATAGCTCTTCGTAGGTTTTCGTGACCGGGGCCAAGGCTCCGTTCACGAAATCTCCCAAGTTGCCGGACTGGCGGTGTTCCATGACGTACGCGCCGGTCAGCAGTGACTTCGAGTAGACGACCGCGGCGTCCGCCCCTGGTCCGTCCCCGTAGTACGTGATGTCATCTTCCCAGATCGCGTCGACGATCGCGTCACCCCTGTCGTCAGATGCGTAGATCCGATTTAGCGTCTGGCAGTCCGTGTCGACGGTCAACATCGCTTTGCCGCCGGCAAAGTCCCCGCGGTAATCAGGAAGAAAGAATTTCAATTCAAAATCCTCTCCTACATCCATTAAGAACGACATTTTCGGGTTGGCATAGTCTGGATACCGGTTGTCGTACACACGTACATGGTCTGGAGACCGGTTGTCGTACACATGTATGATGATGATGTTTCCGCGTGCCACGTCTTGATACCACCGCGGAAGGATCTCCATTACCTCCTCGGCGGCAGCCCTCGTATCGTCATAACTTTGACTTTCGACACTATCGACCTCACAGAAGTCGATCTGCTCGTCGGGCACGGTAGACGCCGCGCTCGCCGTGTCCACGATCCCCAGCGGGGTGCTGATGAGGAGTACACAGCACAGAAGTGCTGACACGGTAGTTCGTAAATTGTTCATCCTACCCTCTCAGGAAGCCATCGACAGATATATACATATCCATTAAGCTGTCAGATTATATAATGTAAAACCGTTGGACTGTAATCGCCCTTCCATACGTTTCCGTACCGGCGGATCAGTTCGGAGATGTTGAGCAGTTCCCGCTTTTTGCGGTGTCGGACGGACACGTAAGGGAACGTATTGGGAGCTAAAACCATACTACGTATTCTGTCTGGTGCAACCATCCGGACCCCCGGGAATCGGCTTATATACTCACGTCGTGACCGAATAAAAGAGATACGCGACGGAACGGTGTTCGACGACGACCACCTCCCCGCCTCGATCGTCGGCCGGAACCGACATATGAACGAGGAGACGGACGCGAGAGCGGTCCCATCGATGATTTTCGAGGTGCTTACGCCGGCAATAACGCGTTTTGAGCGGCCATAACCATGTCGGATGTCAACGAACCCTCCGGATAATATGCCACGAGACGATGCCGACCCGACGGCGACGTCGCGTCGAACCGCGCTTCGAATCGGCGCCATCGGCGGCGTGGGCTTTCTCGGAGTTTCGTCCGTCTCGCTGACGGACGCCCAGGAGGATCCGACGACGATCACGGAGTGCGAGGAGATCGACGAGCCCGGCGACTACGGCCTCGGTGACGACCTGTCCGCGGCGGGCGACTGTTTACGGATCGACGCCTCGGACGTGACGCTCGACGGGAACGGGCATACGATCGAGGGCGACGGAACCGGAATCGGAATCGCGGTCGTGGACTTCTCCAGCAACGTTACGATCCGGGATCTCACCGTACGAAACTTCGATCGGGGGGTCGGGGTCCTGGTCGGCGCCGACGCACACGTTCTCGGCGTCACCGTCGAACGCTCCGATGACGGTCTGTGGAGTGATATGGATTCGGAGATACGCTGCGAGAACTCGACGTTCCGCGAGAACGCCGGGAGGGGGATCAACATCGGGGACAACGACGATCTGTTGACCGTCCGCAACTGCGAGATCACACACAACGACGGTTTCGCCATCAGCGCGGGCAGTAGCGCACCGATAGCCGTCGAGGACAGCGTCGTCGTCGGGAACGGCGGTCCGATCCGTCTCACTCCGGCGCCCGACGCGGAGATCACCCGAACGGAGATCAGGGAGAACGACCGGGCGGGCGTCCTGACCGGATCCGTCGACGACGTGTTCCTCGACGAGCCGGTTCCCATCACGGACTGCGTCATTCGCGATAACGACGGCCCGGGTATCGAACACAGCCACAGTTCCCTCGAGATTCGAGGGTGCACGCTCGCCGGCAACGAGGACGGCTATCGTCTGCGGGCCTCCGATCCGCTCGAAACGATACTGCAGTACAACAACATCGAGGACAACGAGGAATACGGTGCCTGGGTCGAGGATCCGAACCCCTTCGTCGAGGAACCGATCGACGCGACCTGCAACTGGTGGGGACACGAGTCCGGACCCGTTCACGAGGACAACCCCACCGAGAACCCGCAGGGTGACCGCGTCAGCGACGACGTGGAGTTCACCCCCTGGTCGGTCGAGCGGATCGAGGACGGCGAGGGGTCGTGCGAGGGCGGCCTCGACGAGGAGCCGGAGGACCCGCCCGAAGCCGGAACCGGATACGTCGCGAGGAAGTCCTACCGGAAGATCATGGGCGTGGCACCGTACGATGGCTACGACTGCTGGGACGGGACCGTCTACGTCACCGATCCGTCGGACGTGGACCGCGCCGGATTCGCCGGTCCAGGCGAGATCACCGTCCCGTCGGCCGAGGATGCCGACGACGCCGACGACGAGCCGCTCGCCGGACACGTCATCCGTGCGGAATCGGATGCCGTCCCGGTCACGCTACCGACGTGGGGTGACGGGCGGGGCGACTGCGAATCGCTGCTCTTCGTCGATTCGGATCAGGTGCTCCACGCCGACGTCGAATACCGGATCGTCACCGACGATCCCGGCCCCATCTACGGGGACGTCGACACGGGCGGGTTTGCCGGGACGATAGACGAGATCGTACGGGTCGACTTCGAGCCGACGCGCTCGGAGGAATCGGCCGACGATTGACGTCCACCCCGCGCTAAACAGTAGTTGCCGAATCAGTTTGTATCGGCCAACGATCTAGTGTGAACGATCGTCTTCATTTATATACCTAATAAAGGGATATATAAATGGATGAGCCGAATTTGGCGATCTGCATCCTCGATATGCGGCGCGTTGAGAGGTTCGGCAACTACTGTAAAGGGCGGGGTTTTAGAAGCCGTCAGCAACGGACATGGAAGCTTCCGTTCTGAAACCGGCGATGCGGTTCTTCCGCTCCTCGCGGATCACTAGCGATGAAAGAAATGCAAACCGTGACGAGATGGACGTGTGAACCACCTCGGGGTCAAGCCCCGAGGCACTCGCCTTGCTTATGAGCTCCGACTACGCTGGTTTGTTATCCTGCCGAAGGTTCTCACGCCTTCTCTCGAATTCTTCATCCGAAATCTCTCCTCGTGCATATACTCGCCGGAGCTCCGCTAACGCCTCGTCTGTTTGCTCAGTGGTCTCCGTTCCGAGTGACTGATAGACAAGGTATCCGATCCCGATCACGACGAGTAGGGGAATACTCATCAGCAGCACCATCGCTGCCCACCCACCGGAACTGTCCCACATCCAGCCACCCATATGCGACCAGCCGAACGCACCCATCACTGGTATCATTACCAGCATCATCACGAGCGGGATGGCTAGAAGACCGAGCAGTACCAACAGTATCGTCCGTGTCAGGGGTTCTGTTTGAGTCATGACGGATTCATCTCAGGCTTCAGCGTCTGTTGCTTCGTATCCGGCTTCCTCGACAGCAGTAGTGAGGACATCGGAGTGTGCAGTCCCTTCGATCGTCGCTGTTTCAGCGTCGTGGTCGGCAGTTGCGGACGTAACGTCGTCAAGAGCTTCGAGTGCCTCCTCGACCGTTTGCTCGCAGTGCTCACAGGACATCCCTTTCACGGTGATCGTCTGACTCATATCCATCTGAATATAGGGGATGCTATTCTTTGTGAGTTGCTGCTTGAATTCCAAAGTAGATGGCCGTCTAAATCCACTCGATCAAAAGCGTATCGGCGAGAACACTATTGTGTCCGGCGTGAGTAGTGAATCTATGCGCAATTTGGACGAGACCGATTTGAAGATACTCTCGATGCTGGCCGAAAACGCGCGCCGATCGTTCAGCGAAATCGGCGACGAGGTCGACCTGTCGGGCCCAGCCGTCTCCGATCGAGTCACGCGGTTGCAGGAAGCCGGCATCATCAACCATTTCACGATCGATGTCGACCGATCACAGCTGCGAGCCGGTATTCCCGTCTTGATCCAAGTCGAACTTCCGTCCGGGTCACACGAAGCCGCACGGGAACGCGTTCGGGATTCCGACGGCGTCGAGCACGTGTTCGTCACCTCCGAAGGCGACCTCTGGTTCTATGCCCGCGTCGAAGCGCAGAACGTTCGCGCGTGGGTGGAATCGCTCTTCGACGAGATCGAACCGATCGATTACACCGTCACATTGGTCGACGACGTCGAGTGGACGCCATCGGTCGAGGGCGTCGAGTTCGCGCTTACCTGTGCCGAATGCAGCAATACGGTCGACAACGAAGGTGAAACGACTCGTATCGACGGTGAAATTTATCACTTCTGCTGTCAATCCTGCTTGGCTCGCTTCGAGGAGCGATATCGGCGCTTGGAAGAGAGCGCATAGCACGCTTTGCAATCGAAACTTTCGGAGGGTCGCTAGACCTAGTCTCGAAACAGAAAATCGCCTAAATATGGGGTGCGTAGGGTAATACGAGCATGAACATCCGAACAACTACTCTCGACATCCGAGGGATGTCCTGTGCGACGTGTGCCTCGACCATCGAGGATGCCGTCGCCGACCTCGAGGGGGTGACGTCGGTCGACGTCAACTTCGCGACCGACGAAGCGACCCTCAAATACGATCCCGACGAGGTCGGTCTCGATGAAATCTACGGCGCGATCGTGGATGCCGGCTACGAACCCGACCGGACGAAGACGACCGTCGGCATCGCGGGGATGACGTGTGCGACCTGTGCGGAGACGAACGCCCAGGCCATAGAGAACGTGCCGGGCGTGCTCGAAGCCGACGTTAACTTCGCAACCGACGAGGCGACCGTCGCGTTCAATCCCTCCGACACGTCGCTGTCGGCGATCTACGACGCGATCGAGGACGCCGGCTACGAACCGGATCGACAGGTCGACGAACACGGCGATGACCTGACCGAAGAACGGGAGAGCGCCGTCGAGCGCGAACTCCGAACGAAGCGGAAATGGGTCATCATCGGCGGGATCATGGCGTCGCCGTTCCTGTTGGTGATGGTCGATATGTTCTATCCGGGGTTCCTTCCGGAGGCGATCCTCGGAATCGGCACCGGCTGGTACGAGTTCGTCCTCGCGACGGGGCTGATGGTAACCTTGGGCTGGCACTTCCTCAAGGGCGCGTACAAGTCGCTGGTCAACAACCGGCAGGCGAACATGGACACGCTGGTCGCCGTCGGTACCTCCGCCGGCTACCTCTACAGTACGGCCGTTCAGATCGACCTGATCGTCGGTGGGCTCTACTACGAGGCCGTCGCGATCATCCTCTGGTTCATCTACGTCGGCGTCTGGCTTGAGGCCCGCTCGAAGGCTCGCGCCAGCGCGGCGCTTCGCGAACTGCTCGAAATGCAGGCCACGGAGGCGACCATCATCGTCGACGGCGAGGAGCAGGTCGTCCCGATCGAGGACATCGAGGTCGGCGACGTGATGAAGGTTCGCCCCGGCGAGAAGATTCCCACGGACGGCGTGGTCGTCGACGGACAGAGTGCCGTCGACGAGTCGATGGTCACCGGCGAGTCCGTCCCCGTCGAGAAAAGCGAGGACGATCAGGTCGTCGGGAGCACGATCAACGAGAACGGCGTGCTCTTAGTCGAGGCGACGAACGTCGGCGAGGACACGGCCATCCAGCAGATCGTCCAGCGGGTCAAGGAGGCACAGGCGCGCCAGCCCGACATCCAACGGCTGGTCGACAAGTTCACCGCCTACTTCGTCCCGGCGGTGATCGCCAACGCGGTTCTGTGGTCGATCCTGTGGCTGGTCTTTCCCGAAACGCTCCACGGCGTCTCCGCGGCGCTCGGCTCGTGGATCCCGCTGCTCGAACCGGTCGGTGGCGGCCCCGTCGCGGGCGGCGTTCCGGTCTTCGAGTTCTCGATCGTCGTCCTCGCGTCCGCGATCCTGATCGCCTGTCCCTGTGCGCTGGGACTTGCGACGCCGATGGCGACGATGGTCGGCTCGACCATCAGCGCGAAGAACGGCGTCCTCTACAAGGGGGCCGACATCCTCGAGAAGGCCCGCGGGATCGACGTCGTGGTCTTCGACAAGACGGGGACGCTCACCCACGGCGAGATGCGACTGACTGACGTCATTCCAGTCCGAGAGGCGATCGAAGCCGACGGCGGATCGGAGATCGCCGACGGTGGAATCGTCCAAGAAGGGGCGATCGCGGACGAGGAGTTCGTTCTCTCCGTTGCGGCGAGCGCGGAATCCGGCTCCGAACACCCGCTCGCGCAGGCGATCGTCGAGGGCGCGAAAGAACGTGATCTGCGACTCGACGAGCCGACGGAGTTCGAGAACGTCCCCGGCCACGGCATTCGAGCGACGATCCCACAGGGAGACGTGCTGGTCGGAAACCGGAAACTTATGCGGGACAACGGCATCGATCCCTCACCAGTTGAAGCGACGATGGAACGGTTGGAACGCGACGGGAAGACGGCGATGCTCGTCGCGCTCGACGATGAACTCCTCGGCGTCGTTGCGAACGCCGACACGGTTCGTGAGAGCGCCAAGGAGACGGTCGCCGAACTGCACCGGCGCGGCTACGAAGTGATGATGCTGACAGGCGACAACGAGCGCACCGGTCGGGCGATCGGTGAGCAGCTCGGAATCCCCGATGAGAACGTTCACGCCGAAGTGTTGCCCGAGGACAAAGCCGACGAGATCGACGCGATTCAGGCGGACGGCTCGCGAGCCATCATGGTCGGAGACGGCGTCAACGACGCCCCGGCGTTGACGACCGCACACGTCGGCGTCGCGATCGGTTCAGGGACGGACGTGGCGATCGAGAGTGGCGACATCACGCTGATGCGGGACGACCCGATCGACGTGATCAAGGCGATGCGGATCGCCGACGCGACGATCTCGAAGGTGCGCCAGAATCTCTTCTGGGCGTTTGCGTACAACATCACGCTGATTCCGATCGCGTCGATCGGATTGCTCAATCCCGCACTCGCTGGGATCGCGATGGCCGCCTCCAGCGTGTCCGTCGTCTCGAATAGCCTCGCGTTCATGAAGTGGGATCCGCACGACGACTACGTCTTCCTGCCGTTCCGACCGTTCGCGTGGGCGGCGGAACGATTCGTTCCCGGAAACTGAGTACGGGCGAACGACGAACCAGATTTGGCTCCCAAGAACCATACAATGTCACTCGATCCGCTCCTTGCCGATCGATGATCGTTGCCGCGGGGGCCACAGTCGCGCTCGCCCTGGTCGTCGGTCAATCGATCGAAACGTGGCTCGACTACCTCCGTGGCGGGTACGAAACGGCGTCGGCGTACGCGGTCATCGAGACGCCCGCGAGACAGGCCTTCTTCCTCGTGTTCGTCCTGATGGTGACTCCCGGCATCGGAGTCGTCGGCGTCGAGGGCGTAATGAGCGTGATCGTGCTTGCCAAGCTGCTCATCGAGCGGTCGGCGTATCGCGCCGCCACGGGCGGGATCGGACGGCTCACCGCCTGGCTCACGGGACCGGAGCCGTTGCAGACCGAGTCGGTGCCGGATATTGGTTTCTGCTGTTTGTCGCTGGTTCGTTCATGGCGACGCTTGTCCATTTCGGCCCATGGGCGAGTGAACCACCACACGATATCATTCAGCCCTACAGCAACGTGTACGTCGGCTACGTCGCGCTCATCTGGTTGTTCGGATTCGTTGGAACGTTCTGGGCCGGAACTGTCTATTCGGCGTATCGATGGATGGCCGTCCGGTATTAACCCGCAAAATCCGTTATCCCACTCCAGTGGAATAGTTGGGAGACGAACTGTACGCGTTCCCGAACTGTCGTGTTGAACTCAGCCTCTGTATCCCGCAGGGCTACCGAACCAGCTCTTTGAGGTGGTAGAATCTTCAGTGGTCGATATGTGCTATTCAGTGATCGGCTGCTTCAGATCATTTCATAACTGAAAGATGAGAATTCAACAAATCCAAGCAATCCTCTTTAACGCAGCGGCGGAATGAATCACGGGCAGTTTATTACCGTCAACCAGTTACCTCGAGTGTGGTGGCCATGACGATCCGTTACCCCCTCCGAGCCCCTTGTGACGATGGACTTCCACCGAGCCACCACCTTCACTTCCTGCGGTGACTCCGACGCGGCGTCGTCCGGCCCTTATCGACCACGAACCGCGACACGACCTTGATCGAGCCCACGGCACGGATCGAACTCGAGCGGAGCGCCGGACGTCGACGGCCGAAGCGAGCTTAGCTCCGGAGCCGCTCGATACGCTTTTCCGTCGGCGGGTGTGTCGCGAAGAGCGAGGCGAGGAGTCCGCGTTCGGCGTTGAAGATACAGAGCGCGGCCGTTCCGTCCTCGACGGTTGATTCGCGACCCTCGGAGCCCGACGAGATCTTCTCCAACGCCCGGGCAAGGGGGTCGCCGCTGCCGATGTGCCGGCGGGCGTCGTCGTCGGCGACGTACTCGCGGTATCGCGAGATCGCCATCACGAGCACGGTCACGAGCATCTGGGCGACGATGGAGAGCAGCCATCCGACGAGGAAGCCGCCGGGATTGTCCTCGCCGACGAAAACGTATACGAAGTAGACTGCCCACCCGACCATCATGCCGATGGAGCTCCCGACCGTCATCATCAGGACGTCCCGGTTTTTGATGTGTGCGAGTTCGTGCGCGATCACGCCCTCGAGCTCGTCGCGCCTGAGGAGCCGGATAAGCTCCTCGCTCACGACGACGACGCCCTTGCCCTTCCGACCGGTCGCGTACGCGTTCGGGACGCCCATCGACATCACCATGAGCCGGGGTTTTTCGATGCCCATGTCCCGCGAGAGCGACTCGGTCAGCCGGTGTATCTCGGCGTATGACCCCTCGTTCGGCATTTCTTCTGCCTTCCGCGTCGCCATCCACGTCCCGAACTTGTACTGGAGAACGGGGAACGTGAGCATGAGCACCAACACGATCGGCCATGCATTCGCACCGAGCATGGCGAGTCCCACGATGCCGACGCCGAGGTACAGTGCGCCGAGCAGCGAGCCGACGGCGGCCATGCGAACCCGTAATCCGAAGTCGGTCATGGGGGATGATAGCGACGTCCGACTGATAAACGTCGCGGGATCGGTCGACGGCGCCTTTGTGGATCGGTCGACGTCCTCAGTCGGGTGCTTCCCACGATTCACCGTCTTCGGTAGTCGGTGCGATCGTGTAGGGCGTGGCGTCTCCCGCTCGCTCGGCGGTGGCTCCTCGTTCGACCCGTTTTCGGACGGCGAGGCCGTCGCCGGCGGCGACGTCGAGCCAGACCGCCAGGGGATCCGCACAGTTGGGACAGGGAAGCGTCAGTCGCATTCGCCCGTCGACGTACGCTCGATCGGGGTCGTTCTCGCCGTCCCTGAGGATCGCCCCGCACGTCGGACAGGCGAGTTCGACGTCGGGGGTTGCCGGACCCTCCGTCACCAGCCGTCGCTGCCGTCGGACGATCACCCCGGCGAGCACCGCCACCGAGGCGACGCCGACGATCGGTCGGACCGGAACCAGATACAGGGCGATCGCCGAGGTGCTGACCGACGCGCCGACGATCGGGAGACAGTGCGGACAGGACACGGCGAGGAACCCGCCGAGACCGCCGAGGGACGCCGACGGGCTGTACGCACAGTCGACGCGGGTACACCGCTGTGTGGTGTACGCACCGAGAAGCAGGCCCGTCATGGACAGAAACAGCACGTCCGTGCCGGATCGGGGGACGTAGCGGTCGAACATCGGGGTAGGAACGAGTCCGGTCAGGACGGCCGTCGCGGCGACGAACCCGACGGCGAGGAGCCCACCTCGAATCGCCGCACCACGGGTGTACTGCACGGTCTATGCTTCCCGCTCGTAGGTATAAACGCCGCGGAGCTGTGCGGGCGGAGCGCAACTGCACCCGCGCGTGACCGGAAGGCGAGGATCGTCGGAGGTCGTCGAGCCGGGAGGAAGTCGTCGAACGGAACCGGTACGGGCCCCTCACTCGACGAGTCGTAGTCGTTCGATACAGCTCCGCATGTCGTGTGGATCGTCGTAGCTCATGAGCTTGAATCCGGTGTCACAGACGTACTCCCCGTCGGTTTTCCGGAGCACGACCTCCTGTGTTATTCCGACCACGTCCACCGTCACGATCACGCGCCTCCCCGCGTCGAGGTGTTCGATGACGTCGTCCGAGGAACACTCCTTTCGGTTCATCCGGATCGTCCCGTCGGCCATTGGAAACTCCATCGAAAGGCAGCAATAAAAACCTGTGCTGACGCCGCGGCGGCATCGTGGGTGATTTCACCGTTCCCGTCGGATCCACGAACGGTGACGACGTTCGAGGAACGGCCGGACGGGACGAGGAGTTGGATCGCCGCCGGCGTCGGCGCGGTCGCGATGGTGTTCACGTTCGGAACGCCGCTGTCGTACGGGATCCTCCGGCGACCGGTGAGCGGAACGTTCGACGTCTCGCCGGTCGCGACGTCGACGATCTTTTCGCTGATGCTTTTCACCTTCTTCATCGGCTCCGGGGTCGTGGGCGTGGTGACCACGCGGACGTCGGCACGGCGCCTGCTGTTCGTCTGTGCGGCGGCGACGGCAGTGATCGCTCCGTCGCTGTTCGTCGTTGAGTCGTACGCCGGGCTGGCGGTCACCTTCGCGATCCTCGGACTCGCACTCGGGACGGCGTTCATCGTGGTCGCGTCCGTGGTTCCGCGGTGGTTCGACGAACGCCGTGGAGCGGCGACGGGGGTGATCTTCGTCGGCAACGGGCTCGGTCTGACCGTGCTCCCTCCCGCGTGGCAGTACGCGATCAGCACGATCGGGCTCCGCGAGGCGTTTCTCGTCATTACGTCGCTGACGGCGGTCGCGTTCGGCCTTGCCGCCGTGTTCTGCGGTCGGCCGACCTGGACCGAGGGGACCGGCGGGTCGCTGGGTGACGTATTGGCGTGGGTGCGGAAGCTGATCGGCACGCGCCGGTTCCAGTTGCTCTTCGTCGGAATGAGCCTCGCGTTCGCGTGGTACCAACTGCTCGCAGCGTACGCCGTGGATCTGTTCGCCTCCCGAGGGCTGACCGAGACGGCCGCGTCGCTGACGTTCGGGCTGATCGGCGGCGTCAGCATCGTCTCACGCCTCGGTGGCGGCTACGTCGCCGATCGGATCGGCTCCCGGCGCGCGTTTCTCTGGTCGTTGGCGCTGACCGGCGTCGGGGTCACGTTCCTGTTCGCCCCGCATCCGTCGCTGCTCGCGGTCAGCGTCGTCCTCGTCGGACTCGGACTCGGCGGAACCGCCACGCTGTACATCCCGTTGCTGATGGAGATCTACGACCCGCGGAGGGACACGGCGATCGTGGGCATTTTCAACGTCGCCGTCGGCATCGGCGCGCTGGCGATGCCGCCGCTCGGAACCGCAAGCGTCGTGCTTACGGGTGGCTACGCCGCCGCAGTGCTGTTGACGCTCGTCGTCGTCGTGATCGGCTTCGTCACCGTCGTCATCGGGACCCGGTAGCCTGGCGGGCGATGACGATCGGAAACGATTTCCGGACGGATCGACCGACGAAATTTATAAGATGAGCGGCAATTTCTGGTACGTGTATGTATGACCCCAAGCGGTGGCTCCTCTTTTCGTTCGTCAGCTCATGGGTCCGCGGAGGTAACGCATTATTCAAGCTCTCGGCTGCCGTACTGCTTTTCTTACTGTTCTCGTGGGTGGTCGCCCTCTACGTCGCGGTGAAGCTCTGTTTTGCCGCGGCACGAACGCTCTTCGTTCGAAACGAGCGTTTCGTCCGCGACGAGAACGAGCCGTTCGTGCGCCGTCGGACGCTTCGACGCATCGGGGGTCGCGGCGTCGACTTCTCGCTCGTCGGCGTCCCCCTCCTTTTGCTGGCGGAACTGTCCTCAAGCGTTCGGTTCACCGTCGGGACGCTCTTCGTGGCAAGCATCATCCTCTTTGCGACGTCGCTCGCGCTTACCGCCTCGACCCCGGGCAAGGCGCTGTTCGGCATCGAGATCGGAAGCGAGACCGGTGGTTCTCCCTCGGCCGTCCAATCGTTCGTGCGTGAATCGGTCGCGGTGGTAAGCATCTACGTCCTCCCGATCGCTGCGTACGTCGTCGTGAAGAACGGGGACGGCGAGCAGATCGGCGACGTCGTCGCCCGAACGCGCGCTATCGATGCCGGATCGAAGGGCACGGAGGGGGTGGCGGCCTACGTCGGACGCGTTCGTGAGACGCTTCCCGCCGGCAGCGTCAGCGTTCCGACCTCGAAGCCGAGTTCGGACGCGGAAACCGCCCTCCAGCGCGACGGCTCGGAGACGCGGCTCCAGACGACCGCCGATGCCGGCAGCGGTCCCGAAACCGGGTCGGACGGGGATGGAGGATCGACCGGCGGGACGTCGACACGGCTCGAAACGCGTTCGATGGAAGAACGCGGCAGGACGGCGGAAACGACGAAAGCGATGGGGTCGGAGGACGGAGCGTCGACCGTGGATCCCGAGACGACCTGCCCGAGCTGTGGTGCTGACGTCCCGTCCGTCGGAAGCTACTGCGTCGATTGCGGGGCGAAGCTCTGATCACCCGCCCGACCCGCCGAACGGTTCCAGATGCGCTCCGCACGCGACACAGAACCTTCCGCCGTGAGTCTCCTCGCCGCACTCGGGACAGAAGTCGACTGATGCCGCCGGTTCATTCTCGGGCCCGCCGTCGGGATCGGAGACCCGATCCGCCTGATCGTCGTTGACTTCGCCACAGCCTCCACAGATGTATCCGGACACGATCGGGTGATCGAGGGAGGCGCCACAACGAGCACACTCGGTTCGCTCCGTCGTCATCGCGTGTTCGATCTGGTGTGTGAGGAGTCGAACGACTGCCCCCAGTCGATCGACTCCGACTCGCTCAGCATCCCCGAGATGTCCTCACGATGCTTGTCGATCGTGTTAGCGATCCCATAGTTTTCGTTCTGTTTCATCCGGGGAAGCTTCCGTTTTGCGTCCTGAGCCTTGGATCGAAGCTTCGTTCGCTGCTTGGCCGCCTCGAGCTCATCACGGTATCGTTCGACGTTCTCCCGTACCTCCTCCCACGCCCCTTTCGTCTCCGCCGAGAGCCCCTCGGAAAGCGACCGTTCATGATCCATCTGTTGTTTATGTTCTTTGATACACTTTTCCGCATCTCGGAGCTTGCCCGTGTCGATGTCGCTCCACGCCTTCGTCTCACCGACGTCCTCCAACTCGATGCTGGCGTCGTTCAGTTTGTCCTCCAGGTTTTTTATTCCCATCGAGCACTTCGAGTTGTGACACTGCCACTCGTTGGTGACTTCGATCTCGTCCCTGTGGCTTCGTTCGTGTTCGACTGACCCCCCGGCGCTTCCCGTGGCGTTCGGGTTTGCGGACGCTTCCCCCGTGACGTCCGCTTCGATACCCTCACGCCACGTGTCCTTGGAGCTCCTTGAGGCGGTAAACTCATCCACCCGATACTTGGCTCCCCGCCGTTCTCGGCCGGCAGCCGCACATTTCTCGCACCCCTCATCGGCCATCGTTCTGCACCTCCGAAAGGGCGTCGACGGCCCGTTCGACCACGTCGTCGGATATCTCGAGTTCGGCAGAGCGCTTCCGTATCACCTCGTTGACCTGCGGGATGAGGTCGTGTTTGGCGATCGGTTCAGGGCGTTCCAACGCGACTCGACAGAGCGCGAACAGCGAGGCTCGCGTTATGCGGTCGGTCGGGTCCTGCGTTCCGAGCAACAGCACGAGCAGAGCCGGCCGTGAGTCCTGTCCCGAACGGAGAGCGGTCTCCACCAGGTCGATCGCCGCCTCCTTCGCCTGCAGCAGTCGCGGGTGATCGAGCACCGCTCCACAGGCGTTGATCACGTCCTCGGGGACGTGCACGCCGACCGTCACTGCGCTCGTCCAGGTGGCAAACGCGTCCCGGAGGAGCGCCGCATTCGTCCCCGAATCCAGTTCGAGGACGTCGTCGATGACGCGCCGGACGTCAGGGTTCTCGATGGTTCGGGGGTGATCCTCCGCGACGCGCCGTATCGACAGGACGATCGATCGCCGGATCGACTCGTCGGGAGCCGATTCACTTCGTTCGAGGTACGCTCTCGAGAGGTCATTCAGGTGATCGACGAGGAGGTCGGCGCGGTCTTCGGCCAGCTTTTCGACGTATCGCGTCGCTTCCACCGCCACCTCGTCGTCGGCACGGACGAGGTCGTCGACCAGTTCCCGGACGAGCGCGGCGTCCTTCGAGGAGTCGGTACCGATCCGATCGTACAGTGACCGTACGTCTCGTCTCCCACGGTTCGTCATACTCCGAACGTTTCCGTGGCAGTATAAATATGTTCGTGACAGAACAGGACGAGCGGTGATCCTTGCCACCCGTGTGCGTCCAATCGTGCAAAGTTACTTACTATACTGCGACGTTTCAGCATGCAATGGGACTGCTCGATCTCGTTCGCGGATCCGGCATGCGGGGGGGAAGCGCCGTGACGGCCATCGATACGTCCGAGCACTTCGCGATCCCCTTAAAACGGATCGAAGAGGATCGTATGGGCTTGCGAAACGGCGTCATGACCCTGGAGAAGGACCTCTCGGTGATGGTGCTCGGACAACCCGGGTCCGGCAAGACCAGCACCATCACGTTTCTCGCGAAACAGATGCAAGCGACCACCCAGGATCCCGTCGTCATATTCGATTATAAGGGGGACTACGCCGAGAAGGGGATCTACGATCCTGACGATGCGATCATTCTGGCGTTCGACGGCAGTACGAACTACTGGAACGTGTTCGAGGAGGCAACCCACAGGCGAGATTATCGAACGATAGCCCAAGCGCTATTTCAAGAGGATTCGGGGAGCGGGGACGCTTCGAACGAGTTCTTTACCCGGGGCGCCCAGGACCTCTTTTGGGCATGCCTCCGGCACGTGGAGGAGGATCCATCCGTCCCGAACCCGTCAAACGAGGACCTGATCGAGTTCATTTATCCCCAGTCGTCATACAACGGGCCTCCGTTCAAGCGGATCTACGAGACGTTGGAACGCTCCGCCGATCCGGACGTGCGCGCGGCGGCATCCGAACTGAACCCCGGAAACATGGAAACGACGACGAACATGTACCAGACGCTCAGAAAGCGGGTTCGTGAGGTGTTTGACGGGGATTTCGCGAGGGACGGTGAGTTCTCCATCCGTGAGTATATGGAGGATCCTCGGGGACGTACCCTCGTCCTCGACATGTCCGGACCGGAGCAGGACGTGATGGCTCCGATCTTCCGTGTGTTTCTCGATTGGAGCATGCGGCTTGCGCTCAACGACACGTCGCAGTACTCGTATTTCATCCTCGACGAGTTTGACGAAGTCGGCGAGCTCCAGCAGATCCAACGAATGCTCTCCACGGGGCGTGCACAGAAGACGGAGGCCGTCATCGGCGTCCAGTCACGGTCCCAGCTCAGGTCGGTCTACGGCGAGGACGACGCCGAAACGATCCTCAGCAACTGTCCCCAGAAGATCCTCATGCGGACGGCCGACGACAAGGAGTACGTCCGCGAACAGATCGGTAAAGAAAAATACGAGATAGAGCAGATGGGGTACGGCGCACAGAGCGCGAGCCTCACCGGTAGCTGGATCTTTCAGATGCTTGCGCTCGCACGCGACTCCCCCCAGGTACAGGAAAACGAGAAGTATCCGATCGAAGAACAGGAGATCGGTAGCTTCGACCGGGGTGAGGGGGTCTTCCTCACGGAGAAGGGATGGGTTCGAGGTCGATTCCCGCTGTGGGAGGAGCTCAACGAGGAGGCACGGGCGCATCTCGCCGGAAGCCAGCCCAACCCCTCTCGAGAGTCACGCTCGTCGCCGATCCGTCTCACCGTCGGATCGGAACGCATCAACGTCGGCTTCGACGAACCGGTCGGCCAGCGCATACGGGAAGCGTACGAACGCGACGGCGGTGATCCCTCCGACGCAGCATACGTTCATCGCGAACACGTGAAGTTCTCGCGCTCGGGAACCTCCGTTCGAATGACGGTGCTTGGTCGGAACGACACCGAATTGGAGGGGCGGACGCTCGAACGGGGAGAGACCGTCGAGGTGACGGACGGTGACCGTCTCCGATTAGCGGATCGCGTCGAGGTTCGTATCGACGTTCCGTAGCCGGCTCCTTCGTCGCCCGTTTTCATGATCCGTCCTGAACGCAGCCATGCCTCGGCGTGACCGAACGCTACCTCCCGAAGGTTGATGTGTACGCTCGGGCACTCTGATCCATGTCGAGCGTGGCGTCGTTAACGGAGCCGGCAGTTCTTGCACACGCCAAGCGACGTCTGTTTCCGGACGACGACGATCCACACGCATACGCCGTCGCCGACACGCAGTTTGCGAGGGATGAATGGCTACCCGGAACGCCGATCCCTCGCTCGATACGCACCCAACTCGCGCCGTTCAACCACGTACGAATCGGCTCCGGCTATCCCGATCTGGTCGGCGTTCGGTCGCTGGAGCCCGACCTGCTCGCCGTGGAGCGGTTCGGCGATCGGCCGCCGCTCGTCGCGATCGAGGCGAAGGGGTACAAACGGAACGGCACGGTCGACGTCGAACGCGGCGTCGTCCAGGCGTACGACCGGCTACACGAGGCGAACGCCGCATACGTTTCGGTCCCGAGAGCCGCCGTCTCGACGTCCGCCCGGACGCTCGCGCGGGAGTTGAACGTCGGTCTGCTCGGAGTTACGGAGGACGGCGACGTCGCCGTGCTCGAGGCCCCGCGTCTCGTCGGCACCCGGACCGCCGGCGAGGCGACGGCGATCCGATTCCAGGCGACCGCACAGGGGGTCGCCGACAAGTCGTTCGGGCTGAACCATCCGAAGAACTATCTCGGCTATCCGCTCGCGCTGTATCACCCGGCCGACACCGAGGAGGTCCTCGCGGAGTACGTCGTCGGGGAGACGGACGGCGCCCGGCAGGGGGCGGCGTTCCTCGGACTGATCGAGGAGCGGCCCGACCACGTGGCACTTACGCCGCTCGGTCGGGAGGTCGTGCGGTTCGCGCTGGATGGATACGGCTCCGTCGATGCGGCGCTCCGGGAGTTCGACGAGTGGCGACGTTCCCGCATGCGGTTCTGTGAGCTCGCGCCGGAGTGGGGTCTCATGGCGCGTCGAGTCCTGTGGGCGTATCCGGCGACGCAGCTGCTGGTCGAGGAGCTCCAGACGATGGCCGACGACGGCATCACCGCGCCGTCGCTCATCGACCTCGTGGAATGGCTTCACGTCCAGCACCCGACGTTCACCGTCGAGCTGTTCGTCCGCGGAACCGAGGTCGTTCGCGGTCGGGTTCTGGATCGGGACGGGAAGCTCCAACGAAACGAACTCGTCGACGGGAACGTTTTCCACTCGCCGACCGTCTTTCAGCTGAAGGCATTGCTGTTTCACGCCGGCGTCCTCGCGGAGCGCGGCGCGGAACCGCACCGACTGGAGCCGGAAACGGATTCGTGGGCGTTGCGTGAGCCGCTCGACGGTAGCGCCACGCGATAGTATGCTCCGCGGCGCGGGGTTTTTCTCCGGCAGCACCGTCTACTTCGTGTGGCAGCCTTTGACGCCGTGTTCTTTGATCTCGACGGGACGCTCTGTCGTCGCACGCAGGATACCGACGCGATGTATGAACGGGCGTTCGACCGCGCCGAAGAGCCCTCGTTCGGCGACCCCGAGGACCTCTGGGCGGCACTCGAAGGGCCGCCGGACCACGACGACACGGTCGGGTACTTCGCCGCGGGGTTCACGCGGGTTGCCGCCCAACACGGTCGGCCCGACGCCGACACGCTTGCGTTGGCGCGTGCGCTCCTCTCGGTCATCGATGACGGCGCGGTTACGTTCCTGCCGGGTGCCGAGGAGGCGGTGACGCGTGCGGCGGCGATCGGCCGGATCGGCATCGTCACGAACGGTCCCGAGCACCGCCAGCGGGCAAAACTCGAGGCGCTAGGCATCGTCGAACGGTTCGACGTGATCGTCTACGCCGCCGATCTCCCGCGCTCGAAGCCACACGCCCTACCCTTTGAGCGCGCCCTCGATGTTCTCGACGTCGCGCCGGAGGACGCGTTGCACGTCGGCGACTCGCTGGGGTATGACGTTGCCGGCGCACAGAACGCCGGACTGTCGGCCGCGTGGCTCCGTGGGAATGCGGACGCGGACGCGGGGGCGTACGAGCCGGAGTACGTGATCGACTCGCTCGCCGAACTCCCGGCAGTCCTGGAGGGGACTCGGTGACCCATCCGCGGCTCGCGTCGGCGTTCGACGACGAACCGTCGCGTGCGGCAGCCGATGCCGCGCTCACCGCGATCGACGAGGCTCCCACCGCCATCGAGCGGATCGACCGCGGGAACCGCAAGCGGACGGCGATCGTCCGGTACGAGAAGCACGGCCCGGTCGTCGTTCAGATCGCTCCCGAGCGAGCGTGGCTCCGCACCGAAGCCGCACTGTTACGGGAGCTCCGCCGACGCACGTTCGTGCCCGTTCCCCCGGTGCTTGCCGCCGGCACGCACGGGGGAGTCGGGTACACTCTCACCGGATACGTCCCCGGCGCCGACCTACACGAGCGGTTCGTCGACCTCGATCCGGAGACGCGTCGGGAGCTCGCCCGCTGGTTCGGAAGCGCCCTCGCACGCCTCCACGAGGCGTTCGAGTTCGACGGGTACGGTCCGTTGAAACGCGTACACGGCCGGTTCAACACGACCCGGCCGGACTGGGTGCCGTGGTTTCGTGACTACGCTCAGCAGGCCATCGATCGCCTCCCGGGCGCGTTCGATCCCGTTCGCGACGAATTCGAGACGGCGACCGTGAGGATTCCCGACGCCGACCCAACGGCGAGGCTCTTTCCGTGGGATCTCCGACCCGGTAACGCGCTGGTGGTTGACGGGTCGATCACGGCGGTGCTGGACTGGGAGGCCCCGCTCGCGGCGGCACCCGCGCTCTCGGCGGCGAAGGTCGAGTATCTCGTCGCCGATTGGTACGTCGTCGACCCCGAACCCCTCCGTCGGGCGTTTCGAGCCGGCTACGCCGCCGTCAGGGCGTACCCCGCCATCCCGCCGGCGTACCGAATCGCCGCCATCGCCGAAAGCGCGGTGGATTCTACGGGTGCCGTGACGAATCCTCGATATCCATCCGTCGGGTACGACGAGTCGGTGGCGTTTCATCGAGACGCGTTGATCAACGCGTTGGAGTGAGCGAAGATGGAGCGTCGGTTTCCATCCACCCCGAAAAGCGGCATGAGACGCGACCGTTCCGTGCGGCGATCAGTCGGAGACGTCGGCTTCCGCCTCGGCGTTGCCGTCGCGGCGGGCGATCACGATTCCGGCCGCGAACAGGAGCACGCCGACCACGAGCAGCCCGGCGGTGATCGTTTGGCCGGGAACGAAGATCGCCGCGCCGACCGTGATCGCCGCCGCGATGTGGAGTAGGGCAGTCTGGTTCACGGCCCTCCTAAGCGACCCGGGATATAAAACGACACGACCGGTGGGACGATACGAACGCCCGAACCCGTCACGCATCGGTGACGCCGGAGGGATCAGTCCATCTCGATGACCGGTCGAGGATAATCGGCTCCGAGACGGACGTCGTGTTCAGCCTGCGTGCCCCGGCTCATCGTCCACGGCTCGTGGACGTACTCCGCCGGCAGGCGCGCGATCTCCGGGACCCACCGCCTGACGTACGCGCCGTCCCCGTCGTAGTATCGGGCCTGTCCCACCACGTCGAACGCGCGGTCCCGCGAGTCGTTGCCGACGCCGGCGATGTACGCCCAGTTGCCGTAGTTCGAGCAGGGATCGTAGTCGACGAGATGGGTCTCGAAGAACGCTGCCCCCTTCCGCCAGTCCACTCTGCAGTCGTTGACGAGAAAGGAGGCGACGTTCTGGCGGGAACGGTTCGAGAGGTACCCCGTCGCTCGAAGCTCGCGGATCCCCGCGTCAACGAACGGGACCCCGGTTCGGCCCGCCGCCCACCGCCGAAGCAGCCGTGCCTCGTCGTCGCCGGCTGTCCACCGGACGTCGTCGCGGTCGCGGATCCCGGGGCGTGAGAAGTATCGGCCGCCGTGCTTTGCGACCTGGAACGCGAAGAAGTCCCGCCAGATGAGCTCGAAGACGAGCCAGTAGGTGGACTCGTTCGCGACGCGGGCGGACTCGTAGCGACGGACCTCGTCGTGGACCGCTCGCGGCGACAGGCAGCCCTCGTTGAGCCACGGGGAGAGTTTCGAGGCGAAGTTTCGGCCGACGAGATCGTTCCGCGTCTGCTTGTACTGCCGGAGGTGGTCGCCCTCCCAGAGGTACTCCCGAAGGCGGGCGATCCCCGTCGACTCCCCGCCGCGGAACGCGAGGGCGTCCCCGGGTCGCAGATCGGGCGGGACGTCGCCAACGTCGATGATCGGATCGGGATCCGAAGTGCCGCCGGGACTTGGGATCGCCTCCGGATTCGAGAGCGCCTCCGGATTCGAGAGCGCCTCCGGATTCGAGAGCGCCTCCGGATTCGAGAGCGCCTCCGGATTTGAGAGCGCCTCCGGGTCCGGGACCGACCCGAGGTCGATGGTGCCGTCGACGACCGACTCCGGAGGCGGCGGAAGCGCCGGCACGCCGATCGGCTCCCGGATCGGGACGTCGTCGTCCTCGACGGACTTTCGGAAGGGAGTATAGGTGTCGTCGATCCGCTCGACCGCGACCGGAAGGTCCGCCGGGTGATACAGCGTGTGTCCGGGTTCGACGTCGATGGAGATCCGATTCGGGGACTCCGCGAGCGACTCCCGCACCCGGTCGGCGGTCTCGGTCTCCTCCGGTACGTCCCAGCGACCCGCGTGTATCGTTTCGGCGTCGACCGCCGCGGCCAGCGCTGGAATGATCGTTGCCGGGTCGCCGACGCGAACGATCAGGTCCGATCCGAGCGCCCGAAGCGACGCACGCAGGTCCGCGAGCGCCTCACGGCGGAATCGACGTCGATGGGGACCGATCTTCGGATAGACGAAGGAGTCGCGTCCGCCGTAGTCCGCCAGTCCGTAATCTGCCGGATCGAAGACGTAGACGGGGAGCAGTCGGTCCGCACTCGACGCCGACGTGAGCGACGGATTGTCATGGAGCCGGAGATCCCGCCTGAACCAATGGATCGCGACGGTCGGTCGCTCCCGTTCGTGACCCTTGGAGTCTGCGGCCGTCGAGCGGTCACACTCACGATCAAGCCCGGTCATGAGTCCCCTTCGAAGGCCAGTAACCAAAACTCTCGGGCCCATCCAGCTTTTGAGCCGAGTTTCACCGCGAGCCTCCGGCCGCCCGGAGCGCGAGGCTTTCAAGGATCGCCGACCGATCGGGCGTATGAGCTTCGAGACGCTGCCCGACGGGTGGCGGGTCTGGAACGAGGAGCCGAGCGGACGGGCCATCCTCGTCTTCCGCCCGGACGTGTTCAACGAGGACGGCTTCCCCGCCGAGTGTCTC
>LKMJ01001141.1_pt1 | contig 22812 bp, 20 predicted proteins | sample 643391 | NCBI WGS metagenome assembly LKMJ01 (sample SAMN04112250, study PRJNA286221) | soda lake metagenome | biome: soda lake; feature: Kulunda Steppe; material: water; isolation source: sample PL-Br10 brine of Picturesque Lake | place: Russia: Kulunda steppe | collected 2010-07
CTGAATTTCCGCAGCCGCACCAATCACATTGCGGAAGGCGAAGCGGTTCGTCCGGAGCTCGACACGCCGGAAAAGCGGGACGCCTTTCTGGATGATCTGGCCGAAGACATTGACGAGTTCACCCAGATTGGTTTTGACGAGGCCCGAGAGGCTGCCGCTGCCGCCGTCGATGAGCGTGGCGCCCTCGGTGGTGACCTGCACTCGCGCGTCACGCTGCCTGACATTCTTACACTCAGTGTGCAGCAGGGCGTGGGAGAGCGCCTGGATCTGATGGCCAGCGCCACCTGGGTGAACTGGAGTGTGCTGGATGAAATCCGCCTGGAATACACCGACAAGACCCTGCGCGGCGGCTCCGACATTACCGCTTCAGACGACGACGTGCGTCGCCGGGATCTGGTCCAGCCGCTGGATTTTGAAAACACCATCCGCTACGGCGTGGGCGCGCGCTATGCCTATTCCGATCGCATTACTCTGCGTGCGGGCGCCAGCTATGACGAATCCCCCCTCAAGGATTCGGCAAACCGCACCCCCCGAGCCCCGGACAATGATCGTCTGATTGCCGGTACCGGCGTGAGCTATGACTGGAGCGAGCGGCTTTCGCTCGATTTCTCCTACGGCTGGATCCGCATCAAGGAAGGGAATACCGAGGCCCGGGAAAATCCGGCCGGTAGCCAGCATCGAGCCTCCGGCACCAGCGAGGGGACCCTGCATAACTTCGGTGCACAGATGAACTACAGCTTCTGAGTCCGCGCGGAATGTGACGGTTGTTGCAAAGCCAGCATAGGTGCCGTGACCCAGCACCACAGCCTACGCTAGCATTTTGCTGAAACCATTGACCGTCACTGTCCCGGGGGAACGGATTCTCATGCGCCACTCAGTACGTACAACCCTTCTGCTTGCAGGCCTGTGTGTGGCACTGGGCCCGCTTACCCAGGCCGAAGCCCGGCCGATCTATGCGGGCACACCCTACCTGGGGCTGCAGCACTCAAGCCTGTCACTGACCTCAGACCGCACCCTGTCCTCGGCCTCGCCGGACATGCTGGATCTGCGTGCCGGGTACTTTCTGTTCGACCACATGGCGCTGGAGGCCCGCTACGGAACCGGCGTTAAGAATGACCGGCTGGTACGTGCCGACCAGGGGCGCACCAAGGTGTCCGTGGATCGCTACGCCGGCGCCTATGGGTCCTTCCACTTTCCCTTCGCCACCACCTCCTCGGTGTATCTGTTTGGCGGACTGAGCCACTTCAAGGCCGAGTTTGAACGCGAGGACGCGACCTTTGAGGATTCGGATGAAGGGTTGTCCTTTGGGTTCGGCTACCAGATCAACACCGGCGATCACTTTGGTCTGAACCTGGAATACGCCCGCTTTCTGGAGGAAAGCGGGCATCGGGTGGTGGGCTATACCGTGGGCGCGCAGGTCTATTTCTGATCAGCGCAGCTCACTGGAGCTGAGCCCCAGCAGACGCCGGGCGATGATCAGGTTCTGGATCTGCTGGGTGCCTTCGAAAATGTCCAGAATCTTGGAGTCGCGTGCCCATTTCTCCAGCAGTTCCACTTCGGTGTAACCCAGGCTGCCAGCCAGTTCCGCGCAGCGCAGGGTGATGGCGTTACCCACCCTTCCCGCCTTTGCCTTGCAGATGGAGGCCTGCACGGAGTTGGGCTGATGGTTGTCGGCCATCCAGGCCGCACGCAGCGTCAGCCAGTAGGCTGACTCCCACTCGGCCTCCATGCGGTATATTTCAGCTTCTATGGCCGTGGCATTGTCCACCGGTTGCTGGTAATCCAGATTCACCAGCCCGGCCAGCAGTTCCTTCAGCCGCTCCAGTGAGGCGCGGGCGCAGCCCACCGCCATGGCCGCAACCAGCGGGCGGGTGTTGTCGAAGGTCTGCATGGCCCCGGCAAAGCCCTTGCTGTTGTCGATCTCCGGGCTGCCCAGCAGGTTCTGCGCCGGAACACGGCAGTCCTGAAAGTGGATGGCAGCGGTGTCCGAGGCGCGGATGCCCAGCTTTTTCTCCAGCCGGGCCAGCTCCATCCCCGGCGTGCCCCACTCCACCACAAAGGACTTGATGGCAGCCTTGCCCAGTGAGGGGTCCAGCGTGGCCCAGACCACGACGGAATCCGCCCGCTCCCCGGCGGTGACGTAGATCTTCTCACCGTTGAGCACATACTCATCGCCTTCCCGGCGCGCCGTGGTGCGGATGGCTCCGGAGTCCGAACCGCATCCGGGCTCAGTGATGGCCATGGCCGCCCACTGGCCGGCAAAGCGCTCTTTCTGTTCCTCTGTCGCCACCGCAGAAATCGCGGCATTGCCCAGTCCCTGGCGCGGCAGTGAGAGCATCAGCGCCACGTCGCCATAGCACAGCTCCATGGCACCCAGACAGACCCCCATGTTGGCACCGTTCCTGACGCCGCCCTCGTCGGCATCCCCGCTGGCGCCCGTAGTCGCTGCACCGGCGGAGTTGGCGGGATCGCCTTCATTGAAGCCATCCAGGATGGAGGCCAGCATGTCGAGCTCTTTCGGGCGCTCATGCTCGTGACGGTCATAGTGACGCGAGATCGGCCGGAAGGTGCCGGTGGCGACCTGATGGGCGTTATTGAGCAGTGAACGGAACTTTTTGGGAATTTCCAGGTTCATATCGCTCTCCTCACAGGTGCAGGCCGCCGAAGGCGACGCCAATGGCTCGCAGGTCCCGGTACCAGCGCTCAACCGGGTATTCATGGGTATAACCGTGGCCACCGAGCACCTGAACGCCATTGGTGCCAATACCCATGGCCTTGTCCTTGACCAGAGTTCGGGCCAGATGTGCCTCCCGCCGGAAAGGCTGGCCCTGCTCTGCCCGGCAGACCGCGCGCCAGACCAGCATGCGCATGGCATCCAGCTCAATGGCCATGTCCGAGATCATGAAGGCCAGGCTCTGACGGTGGCTGATGGGCTCGCCAAAGGCGGTGCGTTCATTGGCGTAGGGAATGACGTAGTCGAGTATGGCCTGGCAGGTGCCCAGCGCCATGCTGCACCAGCCCAGAGTGCCCAGATCCACGAAGGCCCGGTAATCGAAATCCCCGGCCGCCAGGCGGTTGTCTGCGGGGACGCGCACGCCCTCCAATACCAGCCGCCCGACCGCACCGGCTTTTACTCCCATGGGAGGGTCCGTCTCCGCGCTCAGTCCGGGGTTTCCTCCCTCGACAATGAACACACCCGGTCCGTCCTCACAGAGGGCCGCCACCAGAAACAGCTCGGCATCCGCCACCAGCGGCACCAGACTCTTGGTGCCGCTGAGTACATAGGCGTCACCCTGTTTTGTCGCGGTGCAGGCCGGTTGCATGGGATCAAACAGCGGTGTGGGTTCCGCCACCGCAATGGCTGCAGCAGGCGGTTTATCACCGGCGAACTCCACCAGATAGGTGCCCTGCTGGTGCGCCGTGCCCCACTGAGTGAGCGCGTTGGCCACGGACACGGGCGCCAGAATAGCCAGCGCCTGACCCATGTCGCCATGGGCCAGGTCCTCTGCCACCAGCATGGAGGTAACCGGCGAGCGCTCCGCAGCAGCACCACCCAGCGCTTCAGGCACCGAGAACAGCATCAGCCCCAGCTCAGCCGCCTGGGCCAGGGTCTGCCCGCTCGTGCCCTGCTCCGCATCCGCCTGCTCTGCCGTCTCACGCAGGACTTCGCGTGCAAAGTCCTGCACGCTTTCGCGGATCATGCGCTGCTCCTCGGTAATATTGAGGTCAAACAGCTGGCGGGTTTCGCCGGGTGCCTTAAGGCGCTCAGGGCGTTTCATGGGATTGAGATTGCGGAATTGCCGGGTGCTGGTACTGATGGCCCGGAAACTGGAGCGGGTCAGGTAATAGCTGATCTGTTCCGCTGTGCGCCGCATGCCGATCCGGTCCAGTACCCTGGAGCCGGAAAGATGGTTCAGGGCACTCAGTGCATAACCCATTGCATCACGCGCCATGGGAGTCTCCTCGGAATGTGGCTGATAATCCGATTATGACCCCTTTCTGCGGACTGGCATTGACCCAATTGCCGGGCGTCGGCGTTTTGCGGCAAACGTCACGCTGGGACCGGATCCGGTCAGGATTTGAGACGATAGCCGGTGCGGAAAATCCACCAGATGATGATCATGCACGCGACCAGAAAGGTCAGTGTCATGCCCAGGCTGACCCAGACATTGACGTCCGAGACCTCAAAGAAGCTCCAGCGGAAGCCACTGATCAGATAGACCACCGGGTTGAACAGTGACACTGCCTGCCAGAACGGCGGCAGCACATCGAGCGAGTAGAAGGTGCCGCCCAGAAACGTCAGGGGGATGATGATCAGCAGCGGCACAATCTGGATCTGTTCAAAATCCTCTGCCCAGATGCCGACAATGAAGCCGAACAGGCTGAAGGTAATGGCCGTCAGCAGCAGGAAAAACACCATGAGCGCGGGATGGGCTACGTTGAGGTCCACAAAGAAATTGGCCGTGACCAGTATGATGCAGCCGAGTATGAGCGATTTGGTGGCCGCCGCTCCGACATAACCCAGCACCACCTCGAGATAGGACACCGGCGCGGAGAGCACTTCATAGATGGTGCCCGTAAAACGCGGGAAAAAGATGCCGAAAGAGGCATTGGTGACACTCTGGGTCAGCAGCATCAGCATGATCAGCCCCGGCACGATGAAAGAGCCATAGCCAATACCATCAATCTCCTCAACCCGCGAGCCTATGGCCGCACCGAAGACCACAAAGTAAAGCGAGGTGGTCACTATGGGCGCCACAATGCTCTGCAGCCAGGTGCGCCCGGCCCGCGCCATTTCAAAACGGTAGATGGCGGCAATACCGCGGAAATTGATCATGAATTCACCAGATTCAGGAATATGTCTTCCAGAGAGCTTTCGGTGGTGTGGAGATCACTGAACTGGATGCCCTGCTCGGTGAGGTCGTGCAGTAACCGATCAATGCGCGTCTGGTCTGCTTCCCGGTTGTAGGTGTAGGTAAGAGAAGAGCCATCTTCGGACAGGCTGAGCTCATAGCCTGACAGCGCCGCAGGCACGGTGGACACCGGTTCGGTCAGCTGAAGAATCAGCTGCTTCTGGCCCAGTTTGCGCATAAGCAGGTTCTTTTCCTCCACCAGCATGATCTCGCCGCGATTGATCACACCAATGCGGTCGGCCATCTCCTCGGCTTCCTCGATGTAATGGGTGGTGAGAATCACCGTCACCCCATTGTCGCGCAGATAGCGAACCGTCTCCCACATGCCCTGGCGCAACTCCACATCCACACCAGCCGTGGGCTCATCCAGAAACAGCACCCGGGGCTCGTGGGCCAGCGCCTTGGCGATCAACAGCCGGCGCTTCATGCCCCCCGAGAGGGTACGCAGCTGGCTGTCACGCTTTTCCCAGAGCTGCAGATCCCGCAGCACCTTCTCCAGATAGGCATCATCCCGGGGCTTGCCGAACAGCCCTCGGGTAAAGCGCAGTGTGGTCCAGACATACTCAAAGGCATCCCGGGTAAGCTCCTGGGGCACCAGCCCAATGCGCGAGCGGGTCTCGCGATAGTCACGGATGATGTCGTAACCATCCACAGTGACGCTGCCGCCGGTGGCGTTGACGATGCCACAGACAATGCTGATCAGCGTGGTCTTGCCCGCCCCGTTGGGGCCAAGCAGGGCAAAGATCTCACCCTTGTTGATGCTCAGGTTGACGTCTTTCAGTGCCTGAAAACCGGAGGAATAGGTTTTATCAAGATTGCGAACTTCCAGAATCGGGGGCAAGACTCACCTCAGACAACAAACTCGTGGGATCGAACCGCATTCAACCGGAGCGAATCCGATCCAGCGGGACCAGCGTGCGCTCGATGCCCTGCACGGTCATCGCGTAATGGGCTTCCAGCTGCTCGTGATAGACGGCGATCAGCTCATCACGCACCGTCTCTTCCAGCTCCTGAAGACTGGCCTGAAGCGCCTCCTCCAGTTCATCCCGGTTGAGGGCCTCATCAAGCTTGAGCAGGGCGGCATCGGTGGCCGCCCAGGTTACGGCTCCGGCAATCAGGGCGCAGCCCAGAGCACCAGGCCCAGTTGGCGCGCACAGGGTAGCACCACCGGCGGCCGCTGTCGCGCCCCGCCCCGCCGCACGCCCTGCTCCGCGGGCCCCTGCAGCCCCGGCACCGGACGCGGTGGCGCGCTGGCGCACCGCGCGCCAGATGGCCGGTCCCGCGGCCACACCGCCAGCGGCCATTGTTGCCATACCGGCCCTTGTCTCGAGTCGCCCGGACTGATCCGCCTGCAACTGCTCCGCGAGCGCAGTCAGATCAACCGCTGCGCCAGCCGCGCCGGAGCCACCCTCCTGCTCCAGGGGCGCGGGAACTTCATGTGCCCGCAGCATTTCCTCAAGCGCCGCCAGCCAACCCTCACGACTCTGTTCGCTGTGTTGGTAGAGCTCACCGGCGACCTGAACTTCCATCAGCTCCAGAGACTGTTCCCATTCGTGATCCGGGAAGAGTGTTTCAGAGGCCTTTGCAGCCACATAGTCACCACTACTGAGACCCACCGCGCTGGCGCCGGCCCAGAACAGACGGCTGTATTCCCCACCAAGGGAGTAGTACCAGTCCAGAAACTCCGGGATCCGACCCTCAACACCGTCCATGAGCCGGTCCACGCCCTGCTCCACTGCCGCCTCCAGGCGCACCTCACCCAGACTCTGGCTCTGGTTCATATAGTCCCTGGAGACCTGCTGCAGGTTCATGGCCTGTTCCGGTGACAGCCGAAAATGACGGTCATGCAGCGTCAGTGATACAGACTCGGGTTCCGCCCAGTCCTGTTGTGACTGATTCAGCAGCGACCATCCGAGAACCAGCGCCAACACAGGCAGAAGCAGCACGATGGTAGTGCGCCCTGGTCGCGGCCTTCTAGCTGCTATCTCGGTCATACCGTTTCACTCCGCAGTCCAGGGCCAGAAAAAGCCGACTCAACCCGAACACCCAGACTGCCTGGGCGGCAAAAAGGAAAATCCAGCCCACTGCCACCAGAACCGGTCCGGCCTGAATACCGGGCAACACCTGCTGCATCAACCACTGACGCAAACCATCGGCGGCGGCCACCAGCTGCAGGGCAAGTTCAAGCCAGCCGCTTCGGGCCGACTCGGCATCCACGAAGTGCCAGACAGCGCGGCTCAGGGAAACGCCTTCAAGATCAGGTCGCGATTGCTGAAGTGACGACCAGACCAGAAGCGGCAGCAGCGCCATCAGCACCACCCAGCCAGCGATACGAGCGCTGATGACCGCCAGCCAGCGCGGGTGCGCATGCCAGCGCAGACGGTTTCGAACGGCGTGGCAGGACAGCCACCACAGCAGTGCAGCGCCTGGAAGTGCTACAGCAAGCAGATCCGACTCGAGTCTCACCAGCGCCATTACAAGGGCCAGGGCCAGGACAAGGCCAATGGCCAGTTCTCGGGTCAGCATCAAGAGCCCGCCCCGCAGGCGCCGCTGCAGCCGGCTTTCCGGGTACAGACAGGCGCTGAGCAGGCGCTCCCGGCGTACCCGCGCCTGCCAGAATCCGGCCAGCCCCAGCGCGCCCCCGGTCACCAGCCACACAAGCAGAATCATGTCATCGCCCAGCAGGCGGGCGTTGACATGAAACAGCCACAACAGCGCAATCAGAACCAGAGCAGCGGCCAGACGTATCATGCCCGCTCCCGGCAGGGCCGCACTCTATTCAATGCGCCAGAGACCGGCATCCGACTCATCATTGAGCACATAGATATGCCCCTCGGGGCTTTCCCGCACATCCCTTATACGACCGATTTCCTTGAGCAGGAGCTCTTCTTCGTGGATCACCTCGTGATCCTCCAGCACCACCCGACGGATCCGTTCGCTGCGCAGCCCACCGGCCAGCAGGTTGCCTTCCCACATTTCAAAGCGGTCAGCCGTCACCAGAGCGAGTCCGGAAGGCGCATGGGTGGGCAGAAATTCATAGATCGGATCCTTCATGTCCTCACGGGATCGGGCCTCACCGAATATTTCCTCAGTGCTGTAATCCCGGCCTTTACCCGCTACCGGCCAGCCGTAATTGGCACCGGCTTCAATCAGGTTGAGTTCATCACCACCGCGCGGACCATGCTCCGTAACCCAGATCTCATCCGTGTCCGGGTGCACGATAAGACCCTGGATGTTGCGATGGCCGTAGCTGTAGATCTCCGGCAGGTAGTCGTCATCATCCACAAAGGGGTTGTCGTCCGGTACACCGCCGTCCTCGGTCAGCCGCAGCAGGGTACCGGCATGGTCATCCGTATCCTGGGCGCGCTCAGGATTCGTGCCCCGATCCCCAATGCTCATCAGCAAGGTGCCATCGGCCTTCCAGGCCAGACGCGACCCGTAATGACGTCCCGGGGATGAAGCCCTGTCCTGGGAGAAAATCTCTTCCATGTCCTCCAGCTCACCATCACCCAGACGCGCACGCGCCAGTGCGGCGACGGTATCACCCCCATCTTCCTCCCGGGAATACGTCAGATACAGCCAACCGTTGTCCTCATAATCCGGATGAAGCACCACATCAAGCAGACCGCCCTGATTCTGGGCTGCCACCTCCGGCACGCCCTCCAGAGGCGTCACCTCACCGTCTTCGCTGATGTGGTTGAGCTGGCCCTCGCGTTCCGTCACCAGATAACCACCATCCGGAAGCAGCGCCACCGACCAGGGATACTCAAGGCCATCCGCCACACGCTTGAGGGTCGCGGATTCGTATTCGGTACTGAGCGAGCGCTCTTCGGCCAGCACGGCCCCTGATGACGCACCCATCATCACTGCCATTGCCAGTGCCCCGGTACTGAAAAACCGTTTTGATATCGCCATCATGACTTCTCCCCTGTCTGCTCTGTTATTGTCTTGCGGGCAACCCATTGGTGGGCGCCGCCCAGTACGCTTCTGCGGTAAACACTACATCCAATACCAGTTGGGGGTAAACCTGGCGCACACGCCTGTCCAGATCCCCGCGGATACGGTCAAGCTCGGCCAGCCCCTGTAGTGGATAGTCCTCTGGCATGACCACATAGACCGACAGATAGAGGGTACGACCGGGGCGCACCATTCGGACCAGATGATGGTGACTGGGCAGGTGCGCCAATGCCTCCTCCACCGCCTCAAGCACAGGCCCTCTGATGTGCCTGGGCGGTGCCCGGTTGAGCAGCTCCTTGATGGCCCTTGAGGCCATGCGGAAGGGAGCACCCAGGCAGAACACCACCACGACGAAGGCCACCAGAATCGGATCCACATAGGGCACGATCTGATCATAATCCAGCCTGCGGGCCAGCGGAATCAGACAGAAGGCCAGTAACACTGAGCCAGAGATGACCGTATTGATGAACCAGTTTTCGTAATCGGCATTGATCAGCGGGCTGGGATTGCTCTGGCGTACCCGGCGCAGGATCAGAAATGTGGTGGTGCTGGTGAGGGTGGCGAACGCAGCATAGAAAATGGCGAGGCCGGCAACGATCTCGCGCCCTCCGGCAAAGAGCACCAGCACGGAATCCCCCAGCGCCAGCAGCGCCACGCCCAGAATCAGAAGGCCCTTGCCGGCGTTGACCAGGGATTCAAAATAGGCAAAACCGAAAGGGTACTTCTCGGTATCGGGCTGGGAGACCAGGTAGGCAACCCGGACGGTGAGCAGCGCAATGGCGAAATAGATCAGGTTGAAAAGCCCATCCAGCAGGATCACCTGGGACCCTGTCAGTACGGCCAGGGCCAGACCGACACTGCCCAGCATCAGAGACATGAACGCCGACAGCTTCAGCGCTCTGCGTTCAGTTGCCATTCACTGCTCCTGTGTGATCGCACTCAGGGTGCCGAGTCCGGCGCTTCAACGCGCCAGTTGGAGAAAATGCCCAGACCGGAGACCTCCACACCCAGCTCGCGCAGCCACTCGATCATGACCCGATTGGAATGGGAGGGTACCCAGTAACGGCCCTCCTGGGGCACAAAGGTCAGATTATACCGTTTGTTGTAAACGGCATCCTCTTCCACTGCATGGAATTCCCCATCAAGGCGCTCTCGGAACGCCTCGGCCCGCTCAGCCGCCACCTCAAACTCATGGACACTGGCAAGCCCCTCGGGGATCAATGAGCGAAGTCCATGGGATTCACGCCAGTGGCTGAAACCCTGACGCCCCAATGCCGGCTCGGTGGGCCAGAAAAGTGCCTGAACGCCACGCAGCAGCCCCGCTTCATTGAGCCCATACCAGCGCCATTCGCCCCAGGTGTAGCGCACACCGCCACCCTCTCCGTCGGGCAGAACCAGGCTGGGGTGACGACCATGATCGACCAGATAGACCGGCACCGGGTCCTCCGGCTCCACCTCTGGCACGAGCACGTTGGCACACCCAATCAGCAGCGGCATCAGCGCGGAGAGCAAAAAAAGACCAGCCCATTGCCGAGCAGTGTGTACCATCGCCGTTCCTTTTAAACAGTGCATTTTCCTGATTCTCAGTCTATTTTTAGGGAATGACAAATCTGAAACAGCGCATTTTCCACTCCCGGCTTTTCCATCGGCTGAGTACAAACTTTCAGCTGTCGCTGATTATCCTGTTCTGCCTTCCGGCCGCCGTTGCCATTGGCGGTTTCGGCGTATTCCGGTTTCTCGACGGCGATTTGGTCATGGGCATCGTGGACACCCTGCTGGTTCTGCTTTTGTTGAGCATCGTCACGTACAGCCTCTACACCGACCGCACCTGGGGTGCGGGCATCGTTTTGGTGCTGTTCAATGGCTTAGGCGTTGTCGCAGTCATGTATCTGGAGGGTCTGGTCGGGTTTTTCTGGGGCTATGCCGCCATTATTGCTGCCTTTTTCCTGTCCCCCGTATTCGTTGCGGTTATTGAGACCCTGTTTTTCATCCTTGCCAGTATCGTCCTCGCGGACCGGATTGGCGTGGATGCGGTAGAGCTGGCCTCCTACGTTGTTACAACAATTGTCATCGCCATTTTTTCTTTCGCCTTCGCCATGCGAAGCAAGATCCAGCACCGACAGCTGGAAGAAATGGCTACTGTCGATCCTTTGACCGGCGCCTGGAACCGGCGTGTCCTGGAAGACGAGATGAACATTGCCATTGCCGAACATGAACGCACCCGGCGCCCCTACGCCATACTTATGCTGGATCTGGATTTTTTCAAAGAGGTCAATGATATCTATGGTCATGCTGAAGGGGACAAGGTCCTGCGCCGACTGGTGCAACTGATCAACGACCACACCCGGAGGGCGGACCGACTTTTCCGTTTCGGCGGCGAGGAGTTTGTGGTTCTGCTACCGGATACCGAGCACAGCGGCCTGGAAACAGCAGCGAGGCATATCCATCAGGTCATACGGGATTATCTGCGCGGGCCCGGCGGCTTCATAACCTGCTCCCTGGGTGGCGCTCTTCTGCAATCCGGCGATACCTGGGAGAGCTGGCTCCAGCGGGCGGATCACGCCCTCTACGGTGCCAAAGGCGCAGGCCGTGACACCATGATCATCGTACCTGAGGGCTCGAGTTCACCCCAGAATCTGTAATGCCAGCAGCGATGCGGTATTCAACACGCCGTGGGCGATGATGGCCGGCCAAAGGGTTCCCCAGCGGATGGTCAGCCACGCAAAAACAGCTCCGGCAATGGCCGTCTGGGCCACGCCGAACCACCCCTGGTAGAAGTGGCCCAAGCCGAAAAGGACCGATGACAGCACGACGGGCAGCCAGATACCGGGCAGCAACCGTTCTGACTGCGACAGCAACAGCCCGCGTGCAACCACCTCTTCATAAAAGGCAACAAACAGCATCATCCCGGCCAGCGTGAGCAGCGGCACATCCCCCATCAGATCTGAACCGAAGGTGCCCAGTTGCTCGTGATGGGAGGCTATCATTTCCGGCTGAAAGAGTCTTACCACACTGGCAAACACCAGATTCACCAGCATAAAGATCAGCAGTGCCAGCACAGCCCGGGGCAGATCAACGAGTCGGGGTGGCACCAACCGAATCCGTCGCGGCGGGATTTTCCACCAGAGCATGATCGCCACTGCCCCAACCACGACCAGCCCCCCCTGAATACTGAGCAGGGTCAGAATCTTCATCTGCGGATAGAACAGATTCATGACCAGTCCGGCCACCAGGGCTGCACCCACCACCAGCAGCAGGGTTATGCCCATTTCCAGCAGGGCACGGAAGCGGTCACGACCGGATGGGTGCGCCATCTTGTTTCTCCTGCTCAATCCCCGGGTGCGCCACTGATTTCCTCAGCCGTCAGGTGACGGTAATCACCCGGCGCCAGGGAATCGTCCAGCACAATGCCTCCAACCTGCTCCCGGTGCAGCTGTGTCACGCGATTGCCGACCGCACCGATCATGCGCTTGACCTGATGATAACGCCCTTCCGAAAGGGTCAGACGCAACTGGCGCTCACCCATACGTTCAACCGCCACGGGGCAGGAGGGCTCCGCTTCCCCGCGCAGGGTCACGCCCTGACGGAGTTGCTCAAGGTCCGCATCTGCCATCGGATCGGCAACACTCACCCGATAGACCTTGCAGCAGCCGTGACGGGGTGAGGCAATACGGTGTCCCCAGTCACCGTCCGAGGTCAGCAGGATCAGCCCGGTGGCATCCTTGTCGAGCCGACCTACCGGGTGCAGATCCTGGCGCTCTCCCGGATCAACCAGACTGAGCACTGTCGGGTCGTAGTCATCCCGGGTGGCACTGACCACACCTTCGGGCTTATTCAGCATGTAATAGCGCGGTCCGGTTTGCAGTACCAGTCGTTCACCATCAAGGTATACGTTGTCCTGCGGGTCGACCGGGGTCTGGCCTTTGAGCCGTTCATCACCGCGCTCAGCGATACGCACGCGACCGGCCCGGATTGCCTGACGTGCTTCCCGACGTGAAAGGTCCGTGGTCTTCGAGATGTAGAAATCCAGCCGGGGGCGTTTTGGTTCGCCGGCTTGTCTCATGGAGTTGCCTTTTTCTGGTTAGTACAATCAGCCGTTCTGGCTGAACGGCACTCAGTCTACCTCATCAGAAACAGTGCCGTGAGACACGCAAAAGCTTATAAAAAGCGTCAAATCTTGAATCAGGTTACAAAATGTAAATGCCTTACTTGCTTTAGCGACCGTTTGTTACGAAAGTATGGCCACTTTTGTATAGCAAATATTGCTGTAGATTGAGGCGCATATTATGAATCACCTCAAACCTTGTTCCTGAAATTGGGAGAAACAACAATGGAAACAACAGCCCCATACGACGAGGCTCCCTGGCTCAGACACTATGCGCCAGGTATGTCCGCTGAGAATGTACGTTCGCCGTACCACAGCCTGGCCGAACTGGTCAGCCACGCTGCAGAGCGCTTCGGCAGCCAGACGGCCTTTACCACCTGCATGCCCAACGGCATGAACGGTTCGCTGACTTTCGACGAAGTCGAAGAGATGTCAGACGCCTTTGCCGTCTACCTGCGCGAGCATCTCCAGGTGCTGCCGGGCACACGGGTTGCGATTCAGATGCCCAACTGTCTGACCTATCCGGTTGTCGCCATGGGCACGTTCAAAGCCGGATGCGTTCTGGTCAACGTGAACCCGATGTATACCGAGACCGAGATGGAGCACCAGTTCAATGACAGTGGTGCCGCCGTCCTGGTGATCATGGACATGTTCATGGACAAGCTGGAAGCGGTGCTGCCCAAGACCACTGTCCGTCATGTTGTTACGACCAGCGTTGCCCAGTGGTTCCCCAGGACTGTGGGCCAGATCATGCGCCTTATCCTCAAACACTGGAACAAGGCCATTCCGGAGCACAACGTCAACTCCAAGGATATTGACGACGCCCTGGCGTGTGGGCGCGAAATGAAGGCAGAGAAAGACATTGATGTAAGGGATTACTGGTCCGGTCTGCGCCCGGAGCACACTGCATTGCTGCAATACACTGGCGGCACCACGGGTGTGAGCAAGGGCGCCGAACTGACTCATGGCAACCTGCTGTCCAACATCCAGCAGATTGATGTAGTAGCGGGCAATCACATCGACGATGGCAAGGAGTGCGTTCTGACCGCGCTGCCGCTATACCACATTTTTGCTTTTTCGGTGAATCTGCTGGCGTTCTACAAAACCGGCGCCCATAACGTTCTGGTACCCAGCCCCCGGCCGATCCAGAACATCCAACGCGCCATTGAGAACTATCCGGTAAGCTGGATCTCCGGGGTGAACACGCTTTACAACGCCATTCTCAACGAGGAATGGTTCACGCTCTATCCGCCGAAGACCATCAAGGCAGCACTGGCTGGCGGTACCGCACTGCACAAGTCCGTAGCCCAGAAATGGACCCGCATTGTCGGCAGCCCCATCGCCGAGGGCTATGGTCTGACCGAGACATCACCGGTGCTGTGCTTCAACCCCATCGACAATCCCAAGTCGGACAGCATTGGCATTCCGGTACCTGGCACAGAGATCTCCATCGTCGATGACGACGGCAACCCGGTACCGGCCGGCGAGCCCGGCGAGATAATCGCCCGCGGTCCGCAGGTGATGCAGGGCTACTGGAACCGTCCGGATGAGACCACCAAATCCATGAAGGACGGCTGGTTCTATACCGGCGACGTGGCCTATATGGCCAAGGATGCCTACTTCCACATTGTCGACCGCAAGAAGGACATGATTCTGGTCAGTGGCTTCAACGTCTACCCCAATGAGGTAGAGGATTGCATTGCCATGATCGACCAAGTGCAGGAGTCCGCCGTCATTGGCCTGGAAGATGCAAAAAGCGGTGAGGCGGTCGCAGCCTACGTCGTTCTGCGCGAAGAAGGTCCAACTACAGACGACATCCGCCGCCACTGCAAAAAGCATCTGACCAGCTACAAGGTGCCCAAGACGGTTGAGTTCCGTGACGAACTGCCCAAGACACCGGTCGGAAAGGTGCTGCGCAAGGAACTGCGTGCCGAGGTCACCGGCAGCACGCAACCAAAGCGCGACAAGAGTGAGAGTGAAAGCAGCGGCGAATCTGCGGAAAAAACAGATGAAGAACGCCGGAAAGCAGAAACCGCCTGAACACCAGGCCATCAAGAATAACCTTTAAAAAGTAATCTGAGGAGACAACACCATGTTGAGTCCCGTAGAGGAAGCGCTGCTGGCCGTGATGATGATCGTCATCATGCTCGGTATGGGCTCCTCCCTGACCTTCAAGGATTTCCGTATTGCCATGCGCCACCCCCAGGCGGTTGGTGTCGGCTTTGCGTCGCAGTATCTGTTCATGCCGATGATTGCCTTTGGCCTGTCATGGATCTTCAACCTGACTGGCCCCCAGACGATTGGTCTGGTGCTGATGGGCTGTATGCCGGGTGGCACCACCTCCAATATCTTTGCGTACTTCTCAAAGAGTCTGCTCAGTCTGAGCATTATGATGACTGTGTGCTCCACCATTGGCGCGGTCTTCCTGGTGCCCATCCTGATGGAGTTCTACACCTCGGGTGTGGACGGTAACCTGCGGATTCCGCCGGGCGAAATTGCCGGGCTGCTGTTTGTGCTGCTGCTGCCAACCTTCACCGGCATGTGGCTGCGCAAGAAGAATCCGAACAAGGGCGCCGTCACTGAACTGATTGGGGGGCTGATCGGCGTTATCGTCATCATCTTCCTGATGGTCACCTGGATTCCGCGTAACTGGCAGCTGCTGTTCGAAACCCACCCGACGGTCTACGCGTCCGTCATCCTGCTCGGAATCATCGGCTTCGCCTTTGGCTACAGCTTTGCCCGCACCCTGAAGCTCGACCCGCAGAAGGCGCGCACCGTCTCACTGGAGACTGGTATCCAGAACGGACCTCTGGGTGCGCTGATCGTGATCATGGTCTTTGACGGCCGTATTCAGCAGGAGATTCTGGTGATGCCGGTCATGTACTCACTGTTCATCGTGATCACCTCCACCTTCGCCACGCTCTACTACCGGCGCTGGACCTTCAAGGAAGAACTGGACCGCGACCAGGCCAAGGTGGAACCGGCAAAATAGCGATTCCAACAGCACGGAAAGGCTGCATAAGGGGAGTCCGAAATCGGGCTCCCTTTTTTTGGTTTTTATGTTTGGTTCCGCCCCCGGCTGGCGCTACACTGACCTCAACCAAGTGGCGACCCAACGGAGAGACGCTATGATCGTGAAAGACGTGAACAAGGACATCATCGGTACCGACCGCGAAGTAAAGGGACCGGGCTGGACCAGCCGTCGGCTGCTGCTGAAGAAGGACGGCATGGGCTTCTCCTTCCATGAGACCATCATCCCGGCGGGTGCGGAGCTGCACCTGTGGTACAAGAACCATCTGGAAGCGGTCTATTGTGTGGCGGGCAACGGCACCATTGAGGATCTGGCCACCGGTGACGTCCACAACATTCACGACGGCGTCATCTACGCGCTCAATGAGCACGACCGCCACATCCTGCGAGGCGGCACCGAGGACATGCGCCTGATCTGCTCCTTCAACCCGCCGGTGACCGGCCGTGAAACCCACGACGAGGACGGTTCCTACAACCTTGTCGAGGACTGATCACCGTCTGAGCAGCTGAAAGAGCCGGGCACCCGCCCGGTTTTTTCGTTTATGGCGCCATCACTGGCCCAATGGGTCAGTGATCATGGCTGTGTTCTTCTTCCGCCTCTTCCCCATTGTCTGACGCCGAGTCGCCTTCCTGACCCTCCCGACCTTCCTGGTCATGATCGTCGTGGTCGTGGTCGTGGTCGTGGTCGTGGTCGTGGTCGTCAGAATGGTGATCATGACCATTGTGGTCGTGCCCATCCACATCCGGCAGGCGTTCTACCCCAATACCGTGGCGATAGACGTTCTCGCCGCCCAGATAGCCCGTGGCGCTGATGGCAATCAGCCCGGCGAGCAGAACCACAAGCAGGGACACACCGGCACCGCACCAGCGGTGCCGTTCCCGCCATGCAAGCAGCGCCGCCACGGTAAAGACACCGGTGGTGATCCAGGCGGCGTAAAGGTGACGGGTCATGGCCTCATGGCCCGCGCCGTCATGAGGCACCGAGTTGTAGGCCAGATAGCCGGTCACCAGTGAGGGGATCAGCATGACGACCCCTGCCCCCAGATTGAACCGCGCCACCGTGGTCAGCTTACCCGCCACCTCCGAAGGCCAGAACCGTGCCACCCAGAACAGCACCACCGACAGGCTCAGCAGGGCAATGGGGAAATGCACCCAGATCGGATGCCAGTTGGGGATGATCTCAATCATGGGCGGCCTCCTCGTCCATCCGGAACCGGTGCCGGCGCAGCAGAATGGAGTTGCCGATGACCGACAGGGAGCTGGCCGTCATCGCCACCACACCAATCATGGGATGCAGCAGGCCAACGGCGGCAATGGGGATGGCAGCCACGTTGTAACCACTGGCCCAGACCAGATTGTGGACGATCTTGCGGAAGGTGGCCTTTGACAGGTCCATGGCCTCCACCACACCGGTGAGCTGACCGCGCACCAGGGTGATGTCGGCCGCCTCAATGGCCACATCGGCACCGGCCCCGATGGCGATGCCCACATCGGCCTGGGTCAGTGCCGGCGCATCATTGATGCCGTCACCGACCATGGCCACATGGGGTCCGAAGCGTTCCTGGAAGCCACGGATAGCATCCACCTTGCCGTCCGGCAGCACACCCGCGCGTACCTCATCAATGCCGACCCGGCGAGCCACCGCCTGGGCGGCGCGCTCGTTGTCGCCGGTGATCATGACCACATGCAGCCCCATGGCATGCATGCCCTCAATCGCCCGGGCCGATTCGGGTTTAAGATCATCAGCCACAGCCACCAGACCGGCCGCCTGCCCCTCTACGGCGACGATCACCACGGTGCAGCCCTCGCCTTCAAGCCGAGCCAACTCCTCGGACAGGGCCTCGGTCCCGGCGACGCCCTGCTCCTGCAGCAGGCGCTGATTGCCGATCAGCACCGACTGACCGTCCACCTGGCCCTGAACGCCCCGGGCCCCGACGGACTGGAAGCCCTGTACGTCGCCGGGTTCCTGGCCCCGCTCCCGGGCTCCGGCTACAATGGCCTGGGCGATGGGGTGCTCGGAGGCATTCTCCACGGTCTGGGCGATCTGCAGCACGCCTTCCTCTGCGAAGCCCTCGGCGGCCACAACGCCGGTCAGTACCGGCTCGCCCCGGGTGATGGTGCCGGTCTTATCCAGAACCACCACTTTCAGGTCCTTGATCGCCTGAATGGCTTCACCGGAGCGGATCAGAATGCCGCGCTCAGCGCCCAGTCCGGAGCCCACCATCAGGGCCGTGGGCGTGGCCAGTCCCAGGGCACAGGGGCAGGCAATGACCAGCACCGCTATGGCGGCGAGAAACGCAAGGATCAGGCCGGAGGCGTCCGCGTCGACCCAGGGCAGAAAGCCTTCCCCCCACTCAAGAATGGGCCGCAGCGTCTCTGGCATAAGCAGCCAGGCCGCGAAGGCCAGCAGTGCGATGACAAACACGGCAGGCACGAAGCGCCCGGTCATGCGATCCGCGAACTCCTGAATGGGCACGCTGGTGCCCTGGGCTTCCTCCACCATGCGCACCACCTGGGAGAGGAAGGTCTCATCACCCAGCCGGTTGGCCCGCACACGGAGGCGACCTTCCTTGTTGATGGTGGCACCGATCACATCATCGCCGGTCTTTTTGTAAACGGGGATCGATTCACCCGTGGCAATGGATTCATCCACATGGCTTTCGCCATCGATCACCTCCCCGTCGGTGGGAATCTTCTCACCGGGGCGCACCACCATCACATCGCCGCGCTGCAGGTCCTGGACCCGTACTTCTTCCTCCTGGCCATCGCGCTCAACACGGGCCGTCTTGGCCCCCATGGAGATGAGCTTACGGATGGCGTCCGAGGCCCGCCCCTTGGCCCGGGCCTCCAGATAGCGCCCGACCAGATGGAAGGTCATGATGGTGGCGGCCATTTCAATGAAGGAGGTCATCTCGACGAAGAAACCCGCCAGCCCCAGGAAGTAAGGGGGCAAGCTGCCCATGGTGATCAGCACATCCATGTTGGCCTGGCGGTTCTTAATGGCCCGCCAGGAGGCGTTGTGGGTCGCCGCACCGCCGAACAGGAAGACCACCGGGAAGGCCAGCACGGCAATGATGGCCAGATAGCCCGGGATGGGCTCCCAGAACATATGCGGCATCATCAGGATCATGATCAGCGTGGTCGGAACGGCCGCAATCCAGAGGTTCTTTTTGGCCTGCTCCAGGTAGGCCTCTTCCAGCGCCGCGTCGTCCCGCTCACCGCGCTGGGCGCCGGAGCGCACATCCGACACATCGTAGCCGGCGCCCTCCACGGCCCGCCGGACAGCGGTTTCATCGGGACCGTTTTCGCTCACCTGCACCACGACCCGGTGATTGGCAATATTGGTGCTCACCTGCGTCACCCCTTCCAGCTTCTCCAGAGTGGAGGAGACAATGCCGGAGCAGTGGTTACTGCCCATGCCGGGGACCACCAGTTCGATGGTCTGTTCGGCTGTATTGGTTTCCGTCATGACAGAGTCCTCAGGTCGGTTCAGTCCGGATTACCGGAACGGTCATCCTTGCGCTCAATGGGCCACTGGGCGAACGCCAGGAAATAGAAAAAGCCCAGGTTCACCAGCGGCACAAGCACCAGCAGCCCCAGCGCGCCCGGGTAGCCCAGACGACTTGAAATCTTCCAGAAGGGAATGACCATGATCACTGCCATCAGCAGCATCCAGATCAGTCCGCCCGTGTGCATTCCTTCATGCATCATGTCTTTACTCTCCTTACCTCGCCTGATGAATCCGGCGGCGCCCGGAACGGGCACCGCTGCGTACCAGCCTATCGGGCCTCAAGTTCCAGAATCCGGTGCTCGCCTCCTTCGTGCTCCACTTTGAAGCGAACGGCATCTTCGGCCTCAAACCCCTCGGCCAGTTCAGCACTGTCGAGGATGAACTCCATGGTCATCGCCGGCATGCTCAGCTCGTCAATGGCTTCATGATTCAGCGTGATCTTCCCTTCATCGGCTTGGATTGCGCGGATCTCGCCTACCCCCTCGGCTGTCCTGGCCTCGGATTCGGCATGGTCATGGTGCTCGTCATGATCCATATCGGCCCAGCTACTGGCACCGACGGTCATCAGGGCGACGAACAGACCCGCAATCAGTGTTTTGATGGATACGTTCATGGTTTTCTCCTTTGTTGGATTGAAAAGACAGGCATTACCTCAGTCAGTTGAACGCTCTGCGACGCCAGAGCCAGAACAGCACCGGCAGCACCAGTAGAGAGACCAGCGGCGCGGTGACCATGCCGCCGACCATGGGCGCGGCAATGCGCTCCATTGCCTCGGAGCCGGGCCCGCCGCCAATCAGCAGCGGCATCAGCCCCAGCACCACGGTCGCGGCCGTCATGGCCTTGGGCCGCACCCGCAGGACAGCGCCTTCCATGATGGCCTCACGCAGTCCGGCGGCGGTCGTGGGCGCGTGTCGGTCCACCGCTTCGCGGATGTACATCAGCATCACCACGGCGAACTCGGCGGCAAGTCCCAGCAGCAGGATGAAGCCCGCCGCCACGGCCACGGACAGATCAAAGCCGAGCCAGTGCACCAGCCAGATCCCGCCCAGCGCGGCAAAGGGCAGCGAGCCCATGAGCATCAGGGTCTCGGCGGTGCTGCGGAAACACAGATAGAGCAGCAGGAAGATGATCACCAGAGTGAAGGGCACCATATAGCTGAGTCGCTCCTGGGCCCGCTCCATGTGCTCGTACTGGCCGGACCAGGCAATGGAGTAGCCCTCGGGCAGGTCCACATGCTCACGCACCACCTGCTGGGCATCCGCCACGAAACCGCCCAGATCCCGATCCCGCACATCGACGGTCACCCAGCCATTGAGCCGGGCATTCTCGGAGCGGATCATGGCGGGCCCCTCCTCGATGCTCACCTCCGCCAGGGCCCCGATGGGCACCTCATCGCCGGATGGGGTCACGATGGGCAGGCGTTCGATGGCCTCCAGGGAATTGCGCCAATCCTCCGGGAACCGCACGCTGATGGGGTAGCGCTCCAGGCCTTCCACGGTCTCGCCAATGGAGACACCGCCAATGGCCATGCGCACCGTGTCCTGCAGATCCGAGACGCGCACGTCGTGCCGGGCGGCTTTGCGTCGATCAATGTCGATCTCCAGGTATCGCCCTGTGGCGGTCCGATCGGCGGACACCGAAGTGGCGCCGGGCACGGTCTCCAACACCTCTTCCACATCCCGACCGATGCGCTCGATCTCCTCCAGATCCTCGCCGGCGATCTTAACTCCCACCGGTGAGCGGATGCCGGTGCTGAGCATGTCGATGCGGGTCTTGATGGGCTCCACCCAGACGTTGGACACGCCAGGCAGATCCACCGCGCGGTCCAGCTCGCGGATGATGTCGTCGCGATCCACGCCCTCTCGCCATTCATCCCGGGGTTTGAAGCGGATCAGCGTCTCGAACATGCCCAAAGGCGCGGGATCGGTGGCGGTTTCAGCGCGACCGGCCTTGCCGAAGACCTGCTTAACCTCCGGAATCTCCGCGATCAGCCGGTCGGTCTGCTGCAGCACCTGACGCGCCTTGCCGATGGACACACCCGGGTCGAGGGTAGGCATGTACATCAGATCCCACTCGTCGATATCGGGCATGAACTCCGTACCCACCTGGTTGAACGGGTAAAGCGCGCTGACACCCAGCAGCACCACCACCGCCAGAGTGGATTTGGGGAAGCGCAGCAGTGCATCCAGCACCGGTCGGTAGAGGCCAATCAGCAGACGGCTCACCGGATGGGCCGATTCGGGTCGGATACGCCCGCGCACCATGTAGCCCATGAGCACCGGCACCAGCGTAATGCCCAGCCCCGCAGCGGCTGCCATGGCGTAGGTGCCCGTGAACGCCAGCGGATGGAAGAGTCGCCCTTCCTGACCTTCCAGCGCAAACAGCGGGATGAAGCTGACGGTGATGATCAGCAGCGCGAAGAACAGCGGTCGCCCGGTCTGACGGGCGGCTTCCGAGACCATCTGCCAGTGCGTATCCCCCTCTTTTCGTCGCTCCAGGCGTTTGTGCAGGTTCTCCACCATGACAATGGCGGCGTCCACCATGGCGCCGATGGTTACGGCAATGCCGCCAAGGGACATGATGTTGGCGGTGATGCCCTGCCAGCGCATGATCATCAGCGCCACCAGAATGCCAATGGGCAGCGCCACTATGGCCACCAGGGCTGAGCGCAGATGCAGCAGGAAGACCGCACAGACCAGTGCGATGATCAGAAACTCCTGGACCAGTTTTTCCGATAGATTATCCACCGAGTCCTGGATCAGTGTGGAGCGGTCATAGGTCTCGACGACTTCCACGCCCTCGGGCAGCCCCGCCTTGAGCTCATCCAGACGTTCCTTAACATTCTCGATGGTGGTCATGGCGTTCTCGCCGTGACGCATGACCACGAAGCCACCCACGGTCTCGCCTTCCCCGTCGAGTTCCGCGATGCCACGGCGCGGGGCGGGCCCCACCCGGATCTCGGCCACGTCATCCAGCATCAGAGGTGTGCCGTCGCGGCTCTGGCCCACCGGCACCAGCCGCAGCGACTCCAGGCCGGTCAGGTAGCCCTTGGAGCGCACCATGTACTCGGCTTCGGCCATCTCCACCACCGAGCCGCCGGCCTCGTCATTGGCAGCCTGGATGGCTTCGCGGATTTCCCGCATCTGCAGTCCGTGGGCGCGGGCCGCATCGGGGTCGGGCACCACCTGGTACTGGCGCTCCATGCCCCCCAGAGTGGCCACCTCGGACACCCCTTCCACCGCCTGCAGCTCGAAGCGCAGGAACCAGTCCTGAATGCTGCGCAGCTCAGAGAGATC
>LKMJ01001142.1_pt1 | contig 22811 bp, 27 predicted proteins | sample 643391 | NCBI WGS metagenome assembly LKMJ01 (sample SAMN04112250, study PRJNA286221) | soda lake metagenome | biome: soda lake; feature: Kulunda Steppe; material: water; isolation source: sample PL-Br10 brine of Picturesque Lake | place: Russia: Kulunda steppe | collected 2010-07
CTCGCACGACCAGCACGCCGCACAGAACATAGAGGTGATTCGAAATGGCGATAGGATTAGACGTAACGAAACCACCAGAACCAGAGAATCCAGAAGAGTACGACTACGAGACGTGTCCGTTCTACGGAGAGCTGTCCGTTCGCGGACAGGTGCTCGAAGGCGAAGTTGTTTCAACGGACATGGAAAAAACGGTCATCGTCGAACGAGAATACGATGTCCAAGTCCCCAAATACGACCGGCTGATGAAACGCCGCTCACGTATTCCGGCTCACGTGCCGGGGGTCTTGCGACCGCTTTCGGTCGGCGATACCGTCAAGATTGCAGAGACACGGCCGCTCTCGAAGACGAAATCACACGTTGTAGTCGAAGTAACCGAGGGTGATGCCTGATGGAGGCACTCAAAGCAGATGTCACACAGGGTCTAGAGAAAGGCTCTCTGATCAACTGTGCTGACAACACCGGTGCCCGCGAACTGAAAGTAATCAGTACGCACGGGTACTCCGGGACGCTCAACCGCCACCCAAAAGCCGGACTCGGTGACAAGGTCACCGTCTCGGTAACGAAAGGCACACCCGAGATGCGACGGCAGGTGCTGGAGGCGGTAATCATCCGCCAGCGCAAGCCGATCCGGCGACCGGACGGCACGCGCGTTCAGTTCGAAGATAACGCTGCTGTCATCATCGACGACAACGAGGAACCGCGCGGGACCGAAATCAAGGGTCCAATCGCGCGGGAAGTGGCAGAGCGGTTCGGATCGATTGCATCTACAGCTACGATGATAGTATGACCACACAACCACACAAACAGCGGAAAGCAGACAGAAACGCCCCGCTGCACGAGCGCCACGAACAGGTCAAAGCGTCGCTTTCGACCGACCTTCGCGAGAAGTACGACCAGCGTTCCGTTCGGGTCAACGCAGGCGACACCGTCGAGGTAATGCGCGGTGACGACGCCGGCGAACAAGGCGAAGTCGTTAGCGTCGACCTCAAAGACGCTGCCGTCCACGTTGAGGACGTTACCCTCCAGACGGCAGACGGTGAGGAAGTGCCGCGACCAGTCGATGCGAGTAACCTTCGCGTAACGGATCTCGACCTGTCGGATGACGTGCGCCGTGAGCGACTCGAAAGCACGGGCGACGATACGGAGGAGGATAACGAATGACGAAACACCAGAAACGGCTGTCAGTGCCAAAAAGCTGGCCGGTCGAGCGAAAGACCGATACGTTCACCGTCAAAGCCGACGCCGGCCCACACGGAGAGTCAGGGGTCCCCCTCCTGATCATCCTGCGGGACGTGCTTGGCTACGTCGACAACCGAAAAGAAGCACGGTACGCACTAAACCAGGACAACGTCGTGATAAACGGCAAGGCAGTAAGCGATGAAGAACGGCCAGTTGGCATGTTCGACATCGTCGCCTTCGACGAACGCGATGAGTACTACCGCGTGTTCCCCGATGAAGGCGGTCGACTGTCACTGACGCCACTCGACGAGGAATCGGCACAGAGCAAACTCGGCAAGATCACCAACAAACAGCACATCCCCGGCGGCGACGTGCAGTTGACGCTTCACGACGGACAGACGCTGCTCGTTGACGAAGACAGCCAGTACAATGTTGGCGACTCGATTGTCATCAAAAACGAAGACAACGAGATACTCGAAGTCGACGGTGACCCCGTCCACTTCGAGTACGAAGAGGGCGCACTCGTGACCGCCGTCAACGGCAAACACGCCGGCAAAATCGGTGCTATCGAAGAGATTCAGGTGACGCCAGGTAGCTCACAAAACAACGTCATCGTCGATCAAGAGGACGCACCAGTCTCGGCAACGGGCGGTTTCGAGACTGTCGAAGAGTACGTTGTCGTGATCGACGAGAACTTCATAGGTGATGAGTGATGAGTTCGGAAACTGAAAGCGGCGAGTTCCACGAAATGCGCGAACCACGCGTCGAAAAAGTCGTCGTCCACATGGGCGTTGGCCAGGGTGGTCGCGAACTCGCACAGGCAGAAGAGATTCTAGAAGAGGTCACGAACCAGAAGTCGGTGCGGACAACGGCAAAAGCGACGAAGCCGGAGTTCAACATCCGTGAGGGTGACCCAATCGGTGCGAAGGTCACGCTGCGTGATGAAACGGCCGAGGAGTTCCTCGACCGAGCACTCGAACTCTCCGATCTGTCCGAAAGACAGTTCGACGATACCGGCAACTTCAGCTTCGGTGTCGAAGAACACACCGACTTCCCGAGCCAGGAGTACGATCCGACAATTGGGATCTACGGACTGGATGTGACGGTCAACCTCGTGCGGCCGGGCTACCGTGTTGCAAAACGCGACAAGGCGTCGCGCTCGATTCCAGCGGGTCACCGGCTGACTGTCGAGGATGCAATCGCGTACGTCGAGAACAACTTCGACGTGGAGGTTAACGCATGAGCGAGAGTGAAACAGAAAAAACCGGCGAACAAGCCGCAAAACGGACGGGACAGCTCCGAGATTGCCAGCGCTGTGGCCGCAAACAGGGCCTCGTTGGCAAGTACGACATTTGGCTTTGTCGACAGTGCTTCCGTGAGGTGTCCCGAAGTATGGGATTCAAGAAATACTCATGACAGGTAACGATCCACTGTCCAATGCGCTTTCAGCAATCGATAACGCAGAAAGCGTCGGGCACCTGACACAAGACGTATCGCCCGCCTCGAACGAGATCGGTAGCGTGCTGGAGGTGCTGTACGACCGCAACTACATCAACGGTTTCCAGCGCGTCGATGACGGCAAAGCCGGTCGCTTCGAGGTCGAACTGAAAGGAGCCATCAACGAATGTGGCCCCGTCAAACCCCGCTATGCGGTCGGTGCCGAGGAGTACGAAAAATGGGAGAAGCGGTATCTCCCTGCCCGTGACTACGGGACACTCGTCGTGACGACCTCGCATGGTATCATGAGCCACTACGAGGCACGCGAAGAGGGGATTGGCGGCCAGGTTATCGCTTACGTGTACTAACGATGCCAGAAACAAGATTACAGATACCGGAGGAGGTAAGCGCCGAAGTCGATCACCTCGATCTCACAGTCGAGGGACCAAACGGGAGCGTCTCCCGACGCCTGTGGTATCCAGACGTATCCGTGACTGTCGAAGATGACGAAGTCGTCATCCAAAGCGACGAAGACAATGCAAAGACGATGTCGACACTCGGTACTTTCGAGAGTCACGTCGAGAATATGTTCCACGGCGTCACCGAGGGCTGGGAGTACCAGATGGAAGTGTTCTATTCACACTTCCCGATGGATGTCTCCATCCAAGGTGGTGAGATCGTCATCGAGAATTTCCTCGGTGAGAAAGCACCCCGACGAACCCCGATTCACGGCGAGACCGATGTCGAGGTCGACGGCGAAGAAGTGACGCTTCGTGGACCAGACATCGAAGCAGTTGGACAGACTGCCGCAGATATCGAGCAACTGACGCGCGTCACGGAAAAAGATGTGCGGGTCTTCCAGGACGGCGTCTACATCACACAGAAACCGAACAGAGGTGACGCCTGATGGCAGACGAAAATAAAGACAACGAAGAGACAACACAGGAGCTAACCGATCTTGGCGGCGTCGGCGAAGAAAAGGCCGAAATCCTACGCGAAGCAGGCTACGAATCGGTCGAGCACATCGCCGCTGCCAGCCAGGACCAGCTCCAAGAGATCGAAGGCATCAGTACGGCCCTTGCAGCCCGAATCAAGGCCGAAACTGACGAAGTCGAGATCAGCGACGATGTCGAAGCCGACGTCGAAGAACTCGAACCCGACGACGCTGGCGAGGAAGAAACCGAAGAAGATGACGAGCCGGAAATCACAGAACTAACCGACATCAGCGGTGTCGGTGAGTCCAAAGCCGAGTCGCTACGCGAGGCAGGCTTCGACAACGTCGACAAAGTCCGTGGTGCAGACCAGGACGAACTCGCAGACGTCGACGGAGTTGGGATGGCACTCGCCGCCCGTATCAAAGCCGACGTTGGTGACCTAGACGTAAGCGCCGAGGTCGAGGCAGAAGTCGAGGACGAAAGTGTCGAAGAAGACGAAGATGTCGAGACCGAACTCAAGCCTCGGGGACTTGTCGAGAAGACACCGACTCTCGAAGACGAAAAAGAGCGACTGCTCACACAGCGTCGCCGCGAGGGCAAGCCACAGTTCAACCGACAGGACCACCACAAGAAAAAACGAGTGTCGACATCCTGGCGGCGACCGCGCGGCCAGCTCTCGAAACAGAGAAGAGGAGTCAAAGGCAAAGGCGATACCGTCGAAGCAGGCTTCCGGACGCCGAAAGCTGTCCGGGGTCGCCACCCATCCGGATTCGAAGAAGTCCGTGTACACAACGTAGACGACCTGGAGGGTGTCGACGGTGACAAACAGGCAGTGCGGATTGCCTCGAAAGTCGGCGCGCGAAAGCGCGAGCGTATCGAGGAAGTCGCCGAAGACGAAGAAATCCGCGTTCTCAACCCGACCTACGAGGAGGTTGAAGTCGAATGACTGATTTGAGCGCACAGAAACGACTCGCATCGGACGTACTCGGCGTAGGGAAGAACAAGATCTGGTTGGATCCAGAGCGACAGGCCGATATCGCGGAAGCGATCACCCGAGAGGATATCCGCGAGCTTGTCAACGAAGGAATGATTCGCGCCGGAGAACCAGAAGGGAACTCCCGCGGCCGTGCCCGCGAGCGCCAAAAGAAACGCTCGTATGGCCACCAGAAAGGCCCGGGCTCCCGGAAAGGGAAATCCGGCGGTCGAGAAGATTCGAAAAAACGCTGGCAATCGAGCATTCGCGCACAGCGAAAACACTTGCGCAAACTCCGCGACGAAGGCGACATCGACCGCTCGACCTATCGTGACCTCTACGATATGGCCGGCGGTGGAGAGTTCGACAGCGTCGCAGATATCGAACGGTATATCGAAAAACAACTTAGAGGTGATGTATAATGGCAACAGGACCACGTTATACCGTGCCAATGCGGCGTCGCCGCGAAGCACGGACAGATTACCATCAGCGGTTGCGCCTGCTGAAATCCGGCAAACCACGGCTGGTTGCTCGAAAAAGCAACTCGAATGTCAGGGCGCAGCTGGTCGAGACCGGCCCACAGGGAGATATAACAGTTGCGGGTGCGCATTCACAGGATCTCGAAGCGTATGGCTGGGAAGCGCCGACGGGCAACATGCCCGCTGCGTATCTCACCGGCTTGCTCGCAGGCTTGCGCGCACTCGATGCCGGAGTCGAAAACGCGGTACTCGACATTGGGCTGAACTCCCCGACACCGGGGAGTAAGGTATTTGCAGTACAGGAAGGCGCAATCGACGCCGGACTCGAAATCCCACACAACGACGACGTGCTGGCTGAATGGCCACGTACGCGCGGCGAGCATATCGCCGAGTATGCCGAACAGCAGGACGGCCTCTACAGCGGAGATTTCGATGCAACAGACCTGCCAGCGCATTTCGATGAGATGCGCGAGAAACTACTCGAAGGAGAGGTTGAACTATGAGTGCTGATGACGGATGGGTCCCACAGACCCGACTTGGCAAGAAAGTGGTAGACGGCGAAATCGAGACGATGGAAGAGGCGCTTAACTCGGGCCTGCCACTGAAGGAACCGGAACTGGTCGACCAGCTCGTTCCCGACCTCGAAGACGAAGTGTTGGATATCAATATGGTCCAGCGAATGACTGACTCGGGTCGCCGAGTCAAATTCCGCTGTGTCGTCGTCGTTGGGAACCGTGACGGGCTGATTGGCTATGCAGAAGGCCGTGACGATCAGGTCGGCGGTGCAATCCAGAAAGCAATCGACATCGGCAAGCTGAATCTGATCAGCGTTCCACTCGGGAGTGGCTCCTGGGAGGACCAGCCCGGTGGCGATCACTCGCTGATCCGGAAAGCAACGGGCAAAGCCGGCAGCGTCGAGGTCGAAATCGAGCCAGCACCGAAAGGGCTTGGCCTGGCAGCCGCAGAGACGCCGGGGCACGTCCTCGAACTCGCGGGTGTCCAGGACGCCTGGACGAAATCCCACGGCAACACCCGAACGACAGTCAACCTGGCAAAGGCGACCTACAACGCGTTGCAAAACGCTGCCGAGGCGCGTGTGCCACAGCGCGTGCGTGACCAACAGCGCGAGGTGGTCGAAGAATGAAAGCACTCGTCCAACTCCGTGGCGAAGTTAATATTAACCAGGATACACTGGATACGTTAGAGATGCTGAATCTCGGTCGTGTGAACCACGCAACATTCGTCCCCGAAGAACCGACATACGAGGGGATGATCACGAAAGTAAACGACTACGTCGCACACGGTGAGCCAAGCCAGAAGACAGTCGAGTTGTTGCTCGAACGGCGTGGCAAGCCAGCAGACGGTGACGGCGATATCGATGATGAGTGGGTCGCAGAGAATACGGACTACGACGATGTTGCCTCGCTTGCAGCCGCGCTGGTCGACGAGGAGACGAAGCTACAGGATGTTGGAGTGTCCCCAACGCTGCGTCTGCATCCGCCACGAGGCGGCCACGACGGTATCAAACAACCCGTCAGCACGGCCGGCCAGATTGGCATCCACGAGACTGACGAAATCGATTCATTACTGGAGGCGATGCGATAATGACGAACAAAAAGAAACGACAACGCGGCTCCCGCACACACGGTGGCGGTACCCACAAGAACCGTCGCGGTGCCGGCCATCGCGGTGGCCGCGGTGCGGCAGGACGAGACAAACACGAGCATCACAATCACCCACCGCTCGGGAAAAGCGGGTTTACACGCCCGGAAAAAGCACAGGACGAAGTCGTCACAGTCGACATCAAAAAGCTCGACGAGGACGCTGCATTGCTTGCAGCGGATGGCCTCGCCGAAGAAACCGATGGCGGCTATCGGATCGACGCCCACGAAATCGCTGATAACGCAGAGCAGGCAGATGTTGTGAAAGTCCTCGGCAGTGGACAGGTTCGCAACGAACTCGAAGTCATTGCAGATGACTTCTCCGAGTCTGCCCGCGAGAAAATCGAGGGCGCCGGTGGGTCAGTCGAAGTAACGGCCGATACCGAAGAGACAACAGACGAGGAGTAATATGAGTTGGAAGGATGCCGCCGAACCGGTTCTGACGCGAATGCCCGCAGTCCAGCGTCCGGAAGGACACGTTCCGTTCCGACGGAAACTTGGCTGGACAGCTGGAATTCTTGTATTGTATTTCTTCCTGACGAATGTCCTGCTGTTCGGGGTTGCACACGGTGAAACGACCGATGTCTTCGGTCAGTTCCGGTCGATCCTTGCAGGAGAGTCGGGGTCGCTGATGCAGGTTGGTATTGGTCCGATCGTCACGGCAAGCATTGTCTTGCAGCTATTGGGCGGTGCGGACCTACTCGGTCTGGACACCCAGAACAACCCACGCGATCAGGTCCTCTACCAGGGTCTGCAGAAGCTGCTGGTCGTCATCATGACCGCGCTGACAGCGCTGCCGATGGTGTTTGCTGGATTCCTCCAGCCAAGCGCAGATATCGCGGCGCAGCTCGGCGTGACGGTGAGCATGCTGCAGTGGCTCATCTTCCTGCAGGTGTTCGTCGGCGGTATCCTAATCTTGTTCATGGACGAAGTCGTGAGCAAGTGGGGAGTCGGGTCCGGTATTGGCCTGTTCATTATCGCTGGTGTGAGCCAGCGGATGATCGGTGGCCTGGTCGGCACCCGAACCTTCGGTGGTGAACCCGGAATTATCGCAACCTGGATCAACGTCATCCGCGGTGAGCAAGAACTGAGTGGCAGCCTGCTGACGCCTGGCGGGATTCGAGATGTCTTGCTCGGCCCCGGTGGGGCGATTGATCTCGGGTTGTTGGCGATCTTTACGACGGTTGCAATCTTCGCAATCGTCGTCTACGCCGAAAGCGTCCGTGTCGAGATTCCGCTGTCAAATACGCGAGTCAAGGGTGCACGGGGTCGGTTCCCGGTCAAGCTCATCTACGCAAGCGTCCTGCCGATGATCCTCGTACGGGCACTCCAGATGAACATCCAGTTCATGGGACGTGTCCTCGACGAGCAGTGGGCGGGAATGCCTGCCTGGCTTGGCAGTTACGACAGTGATGGACAGGCTCAGGAAGGCCTGTTTTACTTCCTGGCACCGATACAGTCACCACAAGATTGGATGTGGTTCGCTGGTTTCGGTGGTGGGAACGAGGTCTGGGAGATCTTACTCCGAGTTACAGTCGACCTGACGGTCATGATCGTCGGCGGTGCGATCTTCGCCATCTTCTGGGTGAAGACGACGAACATGGGTCCAGAGGCGACCGCACAACAGATTCATGGCTCCGGGATGCAGATCCCCGGCTTCCGACAGAACGTCCGCAGTATCGAGCGCGTGCTCGATCAGTATATCCCACAGGTGACCGTCATCGGTGGTGCACTCGTTGGGTTGCTCGCCGTGATGGCGAACATGCTCGGGACAATCGGTGGTGTGACCGGAACAGGTCTGCTGCTGACAGTCTCGATTACGTACAAGCTCTACGAGGAAATCGCAGAAGAGCAGCTAATGGAGATGCACCCGATGATGCGCAAGATGTTCGGCTAACCCAGACGCGCGCACTCTTTTATTTCGATTTTTTGCTGTCATCTCACTGCCAGCAGAGCCGAAAGACGATTCGAGACCTTCAAGTGGCGTCTCGTCTACCGATAATGTATGGCAGATCACGGACGCTCTCTTCGAAAGCGGACAGGTGGACGACTGCGACCGAATCGAGACAAACGGAAACACGAACTTGGCTCACAGCCAACCGAGACGCAGGTTGGTGACGCAAAACTGAAAGCTGTCGATGCACGCGGAACACAGACGAAAGTCCGTGCAATCGCAAGCGAGACGGCAACTGTCGCAACCGACGATGGGACCGTTGCAGCCGAGATCGAAGATGTTGTCGAGAATCCGGCAGACCCGAACTACGCCCGCCGAAACATCATCACTCGCGGTGCAATCATTGAGACGAGCGAAGGAGATGCCCGCGTCACGTCGCGGCCGGGACAGGACGGGCAAGTAAACGCAGTTCTTCTTGACTAATCGGTTATCGGTCAGGGCTGGGGTGCGGACTTTTGCAGTGCACTCTCTGCAATGTTGGTCCCGTAGTCTGCGGTCCGCGACAGTGAGTCAATGACGAGGCCGAGCACCTGCGCGACCTGTGGGTTGAACTCGTGGATCTCTTTGTCGACATCGCGGACGATCTCGTCGACCACTTCGATGTGACCGCGCGCCTGACTTGCTAACTCGATTGCTTTCTCGGAGTCGTCTGCCAGCAGTGCGTCCATTGCGGTATCCGGAACTGTTGCAGCCTCTCTGTGGAGTTCTCGAAGCGATGTCGACGCTAACTCGGGAATCTCACCGACTTCGAGTGAAAGCTCTGCGATTTTCGTTGCGTGGTCTGCGATCCGCTCTAGTTGGCGCGCACTCGATTGATAATCGAAACAGGTCTCGCGTGAAAAACCAATCTCGTTTGCCGTCGTTGGATTGCGAAGCACCGTCCGAAACACCCGTGAGGTCATATACCAGAGTCGGTCGACATCATCATCACGCTCCATCACGTCGTGAGCCAACTGGTCGTCGTCAGTGATCAGTGCCTCGACGGCATCTTCGAGCATCGTCAGTGCGACCAGCCGCATCCGTGTGACGGCATTTTCAATCGAAAGCTCCGAGGAATCGAGCAGATCCTGTAACACCATCTTGTCTGGCATCTCCTCGATCACTTCGAGGCCGACTAACCCCTGTGTCGCATCCCGAACCGTCCGGCGTTGCTCTGCGGTCATCCGGTCAGTTTCGAGTGAAATAACGTCGAACCCACTGACATACATTGTCATCACCGCACGAGTCAGTTCGTGGTCGTTCGTTAGATCGCTGATATCGAGGGTGCCGGTCGTATGTCCATCCTCGGTTTGAGGTGTCAAAAGCAGTAGTTCATCCTCTGAAAAGAACTCGACTTCTGTCCCCGCGCTCACATCGTTTGCTGTGGCCCAGTCTTTGGGCAAAGATACCGTATAAGTCGATCCTCCCGTCACTTGGACTTTGCGCGTCTCCATAGGAAGAGTTGGGTCTCTTCGTACAAGAAGACGCGGATATCTATATAGATACAGCCAATTATATATCTACAGACGGATCAAATCTTCTGGATACTATCCTCAAGCAGCGATTCGAGCGTCCGGATGCGCTCTTTGAGAAACTCCACATCTTCCCCAGATTGTCGTGTTTCGGCCTGTGCCGTTGTTTCTGTCTGTTGTATCGCCCGGGAGAAAAGCTCATCGAGCGCCTCGTCCATATCTTGCATGGCGATCGACCGCTCTAAGCTGTCTCGGACAAATTCGCTCCGGGTCTGTCCCTGCTGTTCGGCAGCACCGTCAGTTGCTTCAATCAGTGCTTTGGGAACCCTGACAGTGATCTTGCTGGTTTCCTGTAGATCATACTCGACACCGTGGGGTGTCTCCCCACTTAGCACCGTTGCAACTTTGTAGTGTGTCGGACAGAGGAGCGTATACTCGTCTTCGTCTGGAAAGAGAGCATATTCAGACAGCCGCTCCGCTGAACCACAGATCTCGCAGGTTTCTGCAGAGCTTCCATCTCGGTTATGTGAGTTCTTTCCAATATTTTTCGTCATATGCTCCCCCTTGTTTTCCTAAGGTAGTGGTTCAAGTGTCATAAAACTTCGTTGCCAAAATGATATAAAAGTACAATGAATTGGCGCGTCGAACGGCTTCTAGCACCCTCGTGACAATACGACCGTACCGAAAAAGTGCCAGGCGCGGGACGGATTTGCTGTTAGTCGGCAGAAACAGCCCCATCCGAGGAGCCAGCGCTAGCGCCAACCTCTCCGTGTTTTGTTTCGACCGCTTCGACAAGTAGCTCTGCGACATCGACAATCTCGATATCGTCCTCGAAGTCACCGGTCTTGCGGCCGTCTTCGTACATCGTCATGCACATCGGACAGGCAACGACGAACTTCTCGATTTCGTCACCTGGCTCCGTGTCTTCGAGGGCCTCGCGGATGCGTTCCTCGCTCGGTTTTGGCTCTTCTTCGAAGTCCATCCAGAGACCACCGCCACCACCACCACAACAGAAGGAGTCGTCGCGGTTGCGGGGCATCTCATAGAGGTCGCTTCCGGTTGCGCGGATGAGTTCGCGGGGTGCCTCGTACTCGTCGTTGTACCGTCCAAGGTGACACGGGTCGTGGTAGGTGACCGTATAATCGAGTTCGGTCCCATCGAGGTCGAGGTGACCTTCTTTGACGAGTTCTTCGACGGCCTGTGTCCAGTGGTACACCTCGATTTCGCCGTCTGCGTTCCACTCGTCCGTATACTCGAATGGCATCATCGGGTCGTCAGCGAACTCTTCGAAATCGAGCTCTGGATACTCGTTTTTGAAGGTGTTGTACGAGTGTGGGTCAGTACAGATGATCTTCTCGAACTCACAGTCTTCCCAGGTTTCGACGTGGTGGCCCGCAAGTTCGATATAGAGGAACTCTTCACCGATACGGCGGATGTCGTTGCCGTCGTATTTTTCCTCATCGAAGAGGATACCGAAGCTCACGCCGCTTTCTTTGAGGAGTTTCGCAAGCGAGCGAGCAACCTTTTTGTTACGTTCGTCGTAGCTCGGGAAGTCACCGACATACCAGAGGTACTCGACTTCCTCGTCACGGGCGTCTGTGATGTCAAAGTCGAGTTTGTCAGCCCACGCACCGCGGTCCCGCGGGGAGTCACCGAACGTGTTGCCGTTTTGCATCACGTTCTGGAAGATGTCCTGAATGTTTTTGTCCACGTCTCCCTGGTCGACGAGCTGGCGGTTCATCCGAGTGAAGCTTTTGAGGTGTTCGATCTCGACCGGGCAGGCGTCCATGCAGGCCATACAGGCCATACACGACTCCATCGTGTGGGAGTCAATGACGGAGGTACCGCCGTCGGCGATGATCTCGATTTCTTCGTCCTCGTTCGCACCGTTTTGCTCTCGGTAGGTCTTCAAATCGAGAATGACGTTTTTCGGATCGAGCGGTCGTCCCGATGCTTTTGCCGGACAAACCGAGGAACAACGGCCACACTTCGTACAGGCGTCTTGATCCAGTCGTTCCTTCCAGGTGAAATCATCCATCGACTCCGCATTGGTTGCATCGAGATCAGCTGGAATATTTGGCAGGCGTGCTCCTGCGTTCTCGTCGCGGACGACGACGTTTGCGAACGACGAGATCATGTGGAACGGTTTTGCATACGGAATCCACGCGATAAACGCAAGCGAAAGCAGCGAGTGACTCCACCAAAGCGCCCAGTGGATTGCTTCGCCGGCGGAGCTTTCACCCGCGGGGACACCGACTGCCTCGAAAGCCAATGCAATCGCCCACCCAACGAAGCTCACGACCTCGTGTGGTGGGTAGTCGTTGACGAGAATACGGACACCTTCGAGCAGGAAGCCACCAACACCGAGGAAGAAAAGCGTCCAAATAAAGAGGTGGTCTTCAAGCGAGCTGTGACGGCTGAACAAGCGATCGTTTCGAACCCAGTATCGTCGGTACATTGCCATCCCGATACCGACAACAAAGAGCAATCCAAGCGCATCAACGGCGAACTGGTAAGAGACGTAGAAATCACCAATCCAGAATGACTCACCGGTGAACCGGCCGTAGATATAGAGGTCTACGGCAAGGATCGTCGTCGCTAAAAGAAGGGTGAGAAAGCCCCAGAGGATAAACGAGTGCATCAACCCGGCGTAGATGTCCCGGTCGAACTGCTTCTCGTTCGAAAATGCGATCCGTGTCGCTTCCCGGACTCGTGTTGTGAAATCATTGAGTCGTGGGAAATCATCGTCTGGACCCTCAGTGTAGCTTTTGAGGCGTTGATAGAGTCCATACGCAAAAACGAGAAGGGTGATTACGACCAGAAAATAAAAGATACTCACTTCTAAACTACTGATCGGCTCGTACGTCTCCCGTGTCGTACTGGCGTCCAGGGGTAGCTTCATATTCTAACGGGTCGAGCACGTGAGTATAAATCCTTTCGTTACGCGATAACACATTTCCCCAGCGCTCTTTACATCTCAGGGAAATAACCGCCAGCGGGAGTGTATCCGAGGATCTTTTATCTGTCGGCACGGAACTGACAGTGGTGGCGATGACGAGACGTTACCCCCGCTTAGCCCCTTGTGATGAAAATTAGTATTACCGAGCCACCGTCTTTCTGATCTGCCGACGCTCAAAATGGTGCATCCTGCGACTGTGTCTCTCCATCAGCGGTGTCAGCAACATCTTCACCTTCGACAGAACCCTCCCAGCCAGTCAACCCACAGGAGAGACTCTCAACTTGCCCATCGAAACCCTCGAAAGAAGTAATCAGGCGCGCTGCCCGGATGCTTGCCTGTCCATGCGGACAGACCGTTACGACATGGTCTGCGTCGCTGACGCGGTCGACCTGCTGGGGCAGTTTCGACATCGGAATATTGATGCTGTCTTCGATTCGTTTTCGTTCGAACTGTCGTGGATTCCGGATATCGACGACAAGCGGCTCGTCACCTTCGAGCGCGTCTTCGAGTTCCGGTCCGGAAATCTCGCCGTCCATACCTATGGGTCTGTTCCTCGCTAATAAACGCCTGACGGTCGTTCCCAACTGGTTGTAATCTCTGAAAAACAAACGAAAGGTGCCGTTACTCGAATGGGTGTTCGACGACAATCGTCTCGTCACGACCAGGGCCAACACCGACTGCATAAATTGGCGTGTCGAGTTCGTCGCTTACGTAATCGAGATAGGTCCGTGCGTTCTCCGGAAGCGCTTCGTACGAATTTCCTGCGACATCGCCCCAGTCAACCTCGGGCCAGCCCTCGAAGGTCCGGTAGCTTGGCTCACAGCGTGCCCACTGCTCTGTCGTTGCCGGGACTGTCTGGATCTCTTCGCCATCGAGCGTATAGGAGTGGCCAACTTTCAGTTCGTCCATCCCAGCCAGCGTATCGATGTGGTTGATTGCGAGACCAGTGAAGCCACTCGCTCTCGTCGCGTGGCGGAGAATCGGCATGTCGAGCCAGCCAACCCGTCGTGGGCGACCGGTTACGGTGCCGTACTCGCCGCCTTTCTCGCGGATGTACTCGGCAAGTTCCTCCTCGCTTTCGCCAGCGTCACCGTCATAGCCTGGCGTATCACCTTCGACACCAGCAAGTTCGGTCGGCATCGGGCCGCTACCGACACGCGACAGATAGCCTTTCACGATCCCGATCACGTCACCGCCGCCGACGACGCCCGGGCTGATACCCGTTCCTGTGGCGGCACCGCCCGCGGTCGGGTTCGAGGACGTGACGTAGGGATAGTTCCCGTGGTCGATGTCGATGATCGTCCCCTGCGCGCCTTCGAAAACAACGTTTTCCCCTGCATCGAGTCTTGTGGCGAGGAAGTCACCAGCGTTTATGAGCATACCCTCGTTGTCGAGGCGTTGTCCATATTCGCGGTATTCCTCATAGAGCGCGTCGATGTCGAACTCCTCGCCGACATCGACACCGAAGACGTCCTCGGCGAGTGCGCGCTTCTGGGGGACAGCATACTCCAGGCGTTCTTTGAGGACGTCCGGACTGGCCAGATCGCCGGCCCGGATACCGCGCCGGCCGGCTTTGTCTTCGTAGGTTGGGCCGATGCCGCGACCGGTCGTTCCGACTTCCTGGTCGCTTTCGCTTTTGGCTTCCTCTTCGATTCCATCGAGTCGACGGTGGTACGGAAAGATGATGTGAGCGCGCTGAGCGACCCGTACGTCGGGGTCAAGTCCGCGGTCACGAAGCGTATCAATCTCATCAAACAGGGTTCTGGGATTTACGACACAGCCATTGCCAAGTACGCCAGTCTTGCCCCGGATAACGCCGCTTGGGACAAGTGATAATTTGTACTCTTCGCCCTCGTGGACGACAGTGTGGCCGGCGTTATCGCCGCCCTGGTACCGGGCAACAACGTCAGCGGGCTCGCCATACAGATCGACGATCCCCCCTTTGCCTTCGTCGCCGAGTTGTGCGCCGACGATTGTAACGGTCATCACGGGCCAATTCCCGCCATTGCGGTAAACCGATTTCGGTCCTTCGCCCGCGTCTGCCGAAGCCTTTATTAAGCATTTCCCCGAAGTTTTGATTTGGAAGCGGTTTCCCCGACATTTTGCGGAATATACCCCACCCGACAGCAACCTTTAAATCCGATCAACACAAGTTAACAATTGTCATGATAGACAGACTCGAAAAAGAAGTGGATATGTTGGAGCGACATCTGCAGGTACTTCGAATGGTAATCGAAAACGAACCAATCGGGATCGTCAAGATGTCAAACGAAACCGGCTATCCACACCACAAAGTGCGTTACTCGCTTCGTGTCCTCGAAGAAGAAAGCCTCATCGAGCCATCGAGTCAGGGTGCGATCACCACCGAAGATACCGAAGAGTTCGTCGACGATCTCGACGGCAAGATCGACCATATCGTCGAGAAACTCGACGAAATGAAAATCGACGAAGTCGCAGAGATCGAAGGCTAAAAACTGCCCTTAGAGTTCTGGCACGGCAAGCGTGAAGTTTTCAGACCGCGCCTCGACGAGACAGAGGTGATATCCCTGCTTTCGTGAGAGGTTCACGAAACTTTTCCGTTTATCACGGCTCAACAGGCCACCCTGTGTTGCTTCGCTTGCGACTTCGAGCGCAGGTGGATCGAAGAAGCTCTCGGTGACCATAAACGCCCCAGAGAACGTCTCGTTTGCCTGTCCGACACGCTCGGCTGACGTAATCAACTGTTCCATCATCGAGCCGGTTGTCGCTTCGCGTGTGGCATTTAAGTTTGCCGCAAGCAGCGGGTTGCCCATCCGGTCGCGCAACACGACATCGAACGATTCCTGACTCTGTGTTTCCTGTCCGTCTTCGGTGTAGGTGACATTGATAACCCCAGCGAGTTCCGCCCGGTCGATCTGTGGCAAGACATCGTAGAGGTCGCGGAGTGTCTTTTCGTGGCCAGTCTCTCTGATCTCGAAGAGCAGATCCTGAATAACCCACTTGACAAACTGGTGTTCGAGGGTATTTTCGAGAAATTCCTCGTAGGATTTGCCACCGACTGCGACCGAACTGGCATCGAACTGTGTGTGTTTTTCGAGCCGCAGGTTCTCGATTACTTCTTCTTTTCGAGTACTGCTACCGTGTGCTTTTTTGAGTGTTGCTTTCCCCTTCGAGCGGTATCGGACGAAAATATCGGTTCCCGCAAGCGCTTCCCCACCGGTCATCCGGCGTTCGGCATCCGTCGCGGCACCGAACTCTTCTTCGAGGCGTCGCAGTTCCGATTCGAGACGTTCGACCTCGTTTTGCAACTCGTCACGCTCTCTCCGGACCTCTTCGAGTGTCGATTCGACTGTCTCGCGTTCCTCGGTTGCCGTCTCAAGTTCGTCTTCGAGGTGCTCGATTTCCTCGTCTTTCTCTTCGAGTTCTGATTCGAGTTCCTCGATCTGTTCGAGTTCTTTTGGCTCCGGCTGTGACGCTGATTTTTCCGCCTGTGCGTTCTCGCTGGCCGTTGCATTCTCCTCCTGTTGTCGTTGGGAAGTGTCTCGCTGTGGCGGCCCGTGTGGCTCGGCTGGTTCGCTTGGCTGTGTCGGTTCGCTGCGTGCACCCTGTCCGCTTGGTTTGCGTTCTGGCTGTGGCTCCTGCTGGTGAGGGGGCTGTTTCCGTTCTCGACTGGACTGGTCTGCCTGTGGCTGTTTCCGCTGGGTCTGCGTACTCGACTTTTTGTTCCGCCCATCATCGGGCAGACTGGTATTGCTCGGATCAATCGAGGGGATTGCTTTCGTCTCTAGGTCTCCTCTGGCACTCTGTGACCGAGACTGATCAGCGCGTGTCTCTCGTTCCGTTTGAGCTGGCTGTTGCTGGGACCGAGTTTGCTTGCGCTTTTTGCCCGCTGTTGCGTTCGAGCGCTGGCGTTGCTGCTGTGAGTTTCGTTGTGTGCGTTTCGTCTCGGCTGACTGTTTCCGTCCAGTGGTCTGTCCACCAGCCGATGCAGCTTCACGACGGGTTGCCGACTGCTGCTCTCGCTGTTGCCGTTGGGTTTTGTTTGCACTCCGCTGACCGCCTCCCGCAGTTTGTTGGTCGCTTTTGGATGATGATTGCTCGGCGGCTGTCGGTGTCCCTGACCGCGAAGCGGAGGTGTCGGCAACTGCGCCACCATCCACGTCAGCTTCCGATGTCTGTTGCCGTGTCTCCCGGCCTGTAGACTCCTGTAGCGGATCGGCACTGTTTGCCTCGTCAGGTTCTTCGGCCTGGGATGGCTCGGCTGGTTCCGAGGCAGATTCCGACTCTGTCTCGGATTCTGGTTCTGGCTCGGGCTCTGGTTCCGGTTCGGGTTCGGGAATCTCGACTGGTTCGATGCTAACCGGGCGGACTTCGTAAATACCGACTTCGCCGTCGGCTGTTTCGTATGCCTCATCACCTTGCAGCAGTTGGCCTGATTCGCCAACGTAGGCAACGCTCATCGACGTACCGGCGTGATAGACGAGATAATAATCGCCGCTCAATACGTTTTCTGAAAGCTCGATATAACCAGTAAATCCGCCGTCAGAGAGTGTACTATCGACTTTCGAGATGCTCGTGTCCTCGGTGTAGTATTTTGCGCGAACCTCGTCGCTGCGTTCTTGCATGATCGCAAGCAACGGCAACGCCTCGGTAGGTGCCTCGTAGACAGTTCCCGACGCGCCGTCGAAATCGTCGATATCACCCATTCGGATGCCGACTGCCACACCGCGGGTCATATACAACTCGGCACCGCCCGCTCGCACGACGCCGGAAAACTCCTCGTCGGCAAGGTCGTGCAACTCGCGGTACCCGCCCGAAAACGACTTGCTCTCCCAGGAGTCCACCTGGTCGACTACGCGCGTGCTCATTGTTTATCCACAGTTAGATGCGACCCATATACTTTGCGGGCGTCGTGTAGAGATTTGGCAGACATTGTTCTGTTATGCAACATGTACTGTCTCCCTGTAAGAGCCATACTGTTCCTGGAACACGTCCATGATTTCACCCATGGTTGCGTACACCTTCACTGCCTCGATTACTGCCGGAACGACATTGTCGCCGTCGCTTACTGCTGTCTCGATCTTCGCAAGGGCAGCTTCGACTGCCTTCTCGTCGCGTTCGTCTTTGGTCTGAGCTAGTCGTTTGCGCTGGCGTTTTTGTACGTCTTTGTCGACTTTCAGAATATCCGGCTCGGTATCTTCTTCGATTGTGTATTTGTTGACGCCGACAACGGTTTCTTCATCGGATTCGACACGCTCTTGATACTCGTAGGCTGCATCCTGAATCTCGCGCTGGAAATAGCCTTCTTCGATTCCTGAAAGCACCCCCTCACGCATCGAGCCATCACCCATTGCTTTGATCTCCTCGATGTATTCCATTGCCTCGGTTTCGACCTCGTCAGTTAGTGCCTCGATTGCAAACGAGCCACCCAGCGGATCGATGATATCGGCGGCACCCGACTCCTCGGCGATGATCTGCTGGGTTCGAAGCGAGACCCGAACGGCCTCTTCGCTTGGTAACGCCAGTGCTTCGTCGTAGCTGTTCGTATGCAGGCTCTGTGTCCCGCCAAGGACGCCAGCAAGGGCCTGGATCGTCACACGAACGATGTTGTTCAGCGGCTGTTGTGCGGTCAGTGATTGGCCTGCAGTCTGTGTATGGAATTTCAGCATCCGCGCCTCGTCACTTTCGGCACCATACCACTCGGCCATCACACGCGCCCAGATCCGCCGTGCCGCTCGGAATTTCGCCACTTCCTCGAAAAGCGAGTTATGCGAGTTGAAGAAAAACGAAAGCGTCGGTCCAAACTCCTCGACATCCATCCCCCGCTCCAGACAATCCTCAACGTAGGCCATGCCATCCGCAAGCGTAAATGCAAGTTCCTGCACAGCGGTCGACCCTGCCTCCCGTATATGATAGCCCGAGACCGAGATGGGTTTGAACTTCGGCGTCTCTTCTGCGGAGAACTCGATGATATCCGTCACCAGCTGTAGGGATGGCTCCGGCGGGACGACCCACTCTTTTTGTGCAATAAACTCTTTGAACATATCGTTCTGGAGTGTGCCACGGATCTGGTCTCGGGGCACGCCCTGTTTGTCGGCGAGAGCGAGATACATCGCGTAAATGACCACTGCACTGGGGTTGATTGTAAAGGATGTCGAGACTTCGCCGAGGTCGATTCCATCGAAAAGAATCTCCATATCCCGCAGCGTATCGACGGCAACTCCCTCTTTCCCGACTTCGCCGTTGCTCATCTTGTGGTCGGAGTCTATTCCCATCAGCGTCGGCATGTCGAAGGCAGTCGAGAGTCCAGTCTGTCCTTCGTTGGTCAGGTAATGAAATCGCTCGTTCGTTTCCTCTGCCGTCCCGAAGCCTGCAAACTGGCGCATCGTCCAGGTGCGTCCGCGGTACATCGTCGGATAGACACCGCGTGTAAATGGTGGTTCACCCGGAAAGGCCAGATCATCCTCGAAGTCGAGTTCCGACACATCATCGGGCGTGTACAGTCGGTCGACGTCCATGTTCGAGACGGTTGCGAATCGATCCTGGCGCTCCCCGCGGGCCTCTACTACCGACTCTAACCGGTCGCGTTCCCACTCCCCCTCGGCCTCGCGGATCGCATCGAGATCCTTCTCGTCGAACATGCTTTCGAAATACGTGCTGTGTACTCATCAAGATATCGGCGATCTGGACAATCACCGGACGAATGCACGATTTCGACACGCTATCTCTGAGGACTCATAGCTTACTCCAACGGCACACAGCAGGTTGAAACAGGGGGACGACAAACACTGGAGCATGACACGCGTCGAAGTCGAGACCGGGGCACGACTACATTTCGGCTTTCAGAATCTCTCCCTGGCTCACGAACGGCTCTACGGTGGTGTCGGTGTGGGGCTTCGCTCACCCCGAATCGTCGTCGCAGCCAAGCGGTCAACACAAACAGTCTGTGATGACCCAGCAGTCGAGTCCTATCTCCGAGATGTGGTCGAGTTACTCGGCGTGGAGGGGATCGACCTCACAGTCGAAAAACGGTTCGACAGACACGTTGGCTTTGGCAGTGGCACGCAACTCGCACTCGCCTGTCTGGTCGCAACTGCCCGCGTCTACGACCTGAAAGTCGATCCACGGGAACGCGCACCGGAACTCGGCCGCGGCGGTCGAAGCGGTGTCGGTGTCGCAACCTTCGAAAAGGGGGGGTTCGTCATCGATGTCGGCCACCCGACCGAACGGTTCACAACAGCACCGCCGGGACCCGGAACCTGGACTGTGCCGACACCCATCGGAAACTGGTCGCTGCCCGATAGCTGGCGGTTCGTGTTGGTCACGCCCGAAGACGATCAGGGCCAAAGCGGCAACGAGGAAGACGAAAGCATTCGGTCTATCGTCGAGCAGGCTGACGCTGGAATCGCAGACGATATCGCGACGCTTCTCACCCGGCGACTCTTGCCTGCGGTCGTCGACGGTGACCTAGACACATTTGGGGCCGCAATCGCCCGCCTTGGCCGACTCAACGGTGCGTGGTTTGCCGACGAACAGGGTGGTGTCTACCGACCACCCGCTGGCCAATTGATCGACCGACTCGACAGCAGCCCTGCAATTGCTGGAGCGGGGCAGTCCTCGTGGGGACCGACCGTGTATGGCGTCACGAACAAAGACAGGAGTGAGAAAGCCATCGCCACAGCAGAGACGGCACTCGATGAAACCGGACTGGCAGGCACTGTTAGACTTGTCGAACCAAGTACATCAGGTGCAAGGATTCGGGAGTAACAGTCGTTATTCGCGTTGATATTACTCGGCAGATTTATTAATGGAAATATACAATATAGACAGACAACCGTGGGTGAGAACCATTTCCACATCGACCGACGAACGCTAGTGGGTGGGTTGGGCGTTGCACTTTTTGGGCTGTCGGTCGGTACTGGTCGAGCAGAAAGTTCCGTCGAAGTACGGGTCATGTCCGAGACAGAACCGTTACTGACCGGAAAGCGAGTAGCCTATGAGATTGTCCTCGATGACGTGACCGACGGTATCGGAGCGTTCGCATTCGAGTTCAGTCTGGACGGGAACGCCGCAAAGTTCGACGACATCGAAATCGATGACGAGCCACAGTTTCTCGAAACAACCGTCGAGGACGACTCGCTCCAACTTGAGGGAGCAACGGGAGCAGAAGAATATCAACCAGAGGGCAATACACTTGGGACGGTCTGGGTCAACGGACTACAAGAGGGAGAGACAGAACTTGGTATCGAACAGGCTGAAATCAGTGACAGCGATAACGAGCACTATACCGTCGATGCGGAAGGGGTCTCGGTCGAGGTTGTCGACCCGGACAGCGCAACCATGGACATCGAACAGTTCGACATCGACACGCCAGTTGAGGCTGGGGAGCAACTCACAGCAACACTCGACCTTTCGAATCCATCGCCTCTCTCGGTCGAGCGAACAGTCACCGTAGACATCGATGGAATCGACGAACAGGAGGTCTCGGTCGCGCTCGATCAGGAAGAGACGACGACTGAAACGATTGCGTTCTCGACAGGTGATGGTGGAACATACACGGCAACTGCCGACACTGGCGACGAGGACACATCCAAGGAGGTTCGTGTCCTTCGTCCCCCGTCGTTTACCATCGACGACATCGATGTCGAGAAGACAATTGACGCCGGTGAGACGCTTTCACCAGCGGTGACTGTCAAGAATGCTGGCGACCAGTCAGGGACAACCACCCTCACTGCAACCATCGATGGCATCGGAAGCGACGAAACGAACGCGGAGATAGCGGAGGGAGAATCGACTGAATTTTCACTTTCAATTCCGACGGGGGATGGGGGAATCTACGCACTCGTGGTAGAAACCAACGATGATGAGGATGTCAGAGAGATAGCAGTCCAGGACTCGGGTGAAGATGAAAGCGAACAGGACGAACAATCGAGCCAGACAGATCGTCTCGAAGACGAGGATGAACAAACCGATGCAGGTGACGACGATGAGTCAGTAAATGGTGAGGAACAAACTGCTGACGACGACCAGGAAGACGACCACAGCGGCGAGCAGACAGCCGATGAAACGGCAAACGAGTCAGCAATCAACGAGTCAACAGGCGACGAACTGGCAGACGATAGCGGGCCGGGCTTTACCATCCCAGTCGCACTCGCAAGCGCAGGTGGACTCGGATATGTGCTGTCACGTTTCACAAAGACGACTGATGAATCGGTTACTGGCGACAGCCAGCACTGATCGGTGAGGAAAATTGTTCTAAGAGAGTAGAAAAGTGTATGTATTTTCATTCAGTCATATATATTAACAGATGAGCGAACAGGCAAACGAACACAAATTTTCTCGCCGGACACTCCTTAGCTGCACTGCTGGATTGCTGACTGCAGGGGGTACCGGTATTACAACCGGCCAGCACACCGCAACGACAAGCCACAGCGCATCGAAAGAAGAGTGGGGACGGCCAGAGAGTGCGCGATACGCCGGAACAATCACTACTCGGGGCCATACCGAAGGGGGGTATGTGGATGATGCAACATACACAGAGGGAAACGGTCCCCGCGTCTGGGATACTGAACAGACAATTCCTGGAATCGACACGACACCTCCTGATGAACTGGTCGTCGCAATTCACGGATACAACGTCTCTGACGAGGATACGAAGGAAGTCTGGCGCGAAGAGTTCGTTCCAGCGCTTGATGCCGAATCGTATCCAGTCGACGTCGTTGGCTACTCGTGGGACGGCGGCGAAGAGTTCTGGGACTGGTGGGCACCACAGCAGCGCGCAGACCTGAACGGGCCGAAACTGGC
>LKMJ01001143.1_pt1 | contig 22782 bp, 23 predicted proteins | sample 643391 | NCBI WGS metagenome assembly LKMJ01 (sample SAMN04112250, study PRJNA286221) | soda lake metagenome | biome: soda lake; feature: Kulunda Steppe; material: water; isolation source: sample PL-Br10 brine of Picturesque Lake | place: Russia: Kulunda steppe | collected 2010-07
CGTGTCGTCCATGAACACCTCGTAGCCGTAGCCCTTGATACGGGAGCGCAGCGCGGGGTGCATGTTCTCCAGCGCGTCACGGTTCCCTGCCGCAATCATAATGAAGTCACAGGGGACGGGTTCAGTCTGGACCATCGCGCCCGAGGAGCGCTCGGACTGGCCGGTGATCGAGAACTCGCCCTCCTGGATCGCCGTCATCAGTTTCTGCTGGCTGCGGACGTCGAGCGTGTTGATCTCGTCGACGAAGAGCACGCCCTTGTTTGCCTTGTGGATCGCACCGGGTTCGACGCGGTCGTGGCTGGGCGTCTCCATGCCACCGGACTGGAAGGGGTCGTGGCGAACGTCGCCCAGCAGTGCACCGGCGTGAGCGCCGGTCGCGTCCTCGAACGGCGCGGTCGTCTGATCGGTGGCGTTGACGATCATGTTCGGGATGACGGCATCGCTGCCGCGCTGGGTGTAGCGGAACAGGATGTACACCGCGATAGCCGCGATAATCCCCAGCAGGATCGAGGCGTTCGAGATGATCGTGTAGCCGAGGATGATCACGACGATGATCAGCATCAGGAAGGTCCGGAGCTGGTTGCGCTTCCGGGCCTCTTCCTTGTGGGCATCGATGATCTGTTCACCCTTGCCTGCTGGCACTGTCCGGACTTTCGGCTCGTTGCCGTCGTCGGGGTTGTGATAGACGAGGACGTCCTGGAGATCCTCCTTGGGCAGGAGGTGGCTCATCGCCTTCGCCAGCATCGACTTGCCGGTACCCGGCGAGCCGATCATCATGACGTGGCGACGCTGTTTGGCCGCCTTCTTGACGATGTCGCGGGCCTCGTCCTGACCGATCACCTGATCGACCATCTGATCAGGGATCGTCATGTCGGCGGTCGAGTCGATGTCGAGGCCGCCGAGCAGATCGTCCTCGTCGAAGTCGTCGCGAACGTCCGCTTCGACCTCGCTACCCAGATCATCGTCGAGACCGTAGTCGTCGTCGATATCCGACCGGTCGACCCGGTCGCCGTCCCGGTTCTCGGGGTCGGTTCCAGGATCGACGTCCTCGTCGGATTCGGCTCCGCTGTCGGACTCGTCGGGCGTGGTTATGTCGTCGTCCGACGTGAACTCCCGTTCGTCTTCCGTCGAGGTCTCGTCGACAGTGCCTGCTCCTCCCGCGTCGTCAGCCGAGTCTGCGCGGGAGCTATCATCGGACACCGGGGACTCCACGGACGGATCGGTATCCCCCTCTCTCTGGGGCGTTTCGTCGGTATCCCTGTCGTTACTCATAGAATCGTTCTGTTACCTGATTTCAAGGGACCTCCACTGATATACTTTCTCCCTCTCGCCGATCTTTTTGGTCGAGGAAATCGCAGTACGGCTCACAGTTCCGTGGTTACGCTCCTGTTACCACCACGCACTGATGAGCTCCGATGGCGGCGTCGATAGCTCGCTCGCCCGAGAACAACCACGCTTAACCCGGATTGCGATCAACTGCCGGTATGAAGCGTGGATGCTACATCGGCCGGTTCCAGCCGTTTCACAACGGGCACCTGAACATGGTCGAGCGGATCGTCGAAGACGACGACATCGACGAACTCGTGCTCGGCATCGGGAGTGCCGACGCCTCCCATACGAAACACGACCCGTTCACCGCGGGCGAGCGGATCATGATGATCACGAAATCCCTCGTCGATCTGGATCTGGTGACCTACGCCGTTCCGATCGAGGACCTCGAACGGAACTCGGTCTGGGTGAGCCACGTCCAGAGCATGAGCCCGGAGTTCGACATCGCTTACTCGAACAATCCGCTGGTGATACAGCTGTTCGAGGAGGCGGGCGTCGAGGTCCGCCAGTCGCCGATGTTCAATCGCGAGGTACTGGAGGGCACCGAGGTCCGCGAACGGATGATTAAAGGCCAGAACTGGCAGCCACTGGTTCCCGACGCAGTCGGCGAGGTCGTCGACGAGATTGGGGGGATCGAACGGATCCAGCGCGTCAGCGAAACCGACGGCATCTAGATGATTACGCTCGCCTCCGATTTCGGCTCGCCCTATCCGGCGGCGATGAAAGGGGTCATTCTCCAGCGAAGCGACGCCCGGCTCGTCGACGTGAGCCACGAGTTCCCCAGACAGGATGTCCGTGCGGCCGGCTTCTGGCTCCGCGAGATCCTGCCGTACTTTCCACCCGCGGTCCATCTCGTCGTGGTCGATCCCGGCGTCGGCACTGACCGCGCCGCGGTCGTCATCGAGGCGGGCGAGCACGCCCTCGTGGGACCGGACAATGGCGTGTTACTCCCTGCAGCACGCGCACTCGGCGACGAGGAGGGGCTCACTGTGTTCGAGATCAGCGACGATGACGCCGCAAGCTCGACGTTTCACGGCCGGGACGTCTTCGCTCCTGCCGCCGCGGCTGTCCACGACGCACGCGCCGAGAACGATCCGCTGGCCGAACTGGACGAACTCACCCAGCTGGACGAGTACGTCGATCTGGGACTACCCGATCCGGAGGTTCGCGACGACGAGGTCGTCGGGGAGGTGCTCGTCGTCGACGGCTTCGGTAACGTCATCACGAACGTCCCGGGGTACGCTATCGAGGGCTACGAGCAGGTGGACGTGAACGGCCAGACTATCCCTGTCGGCGAGACGTTCGCCGCGGTTCCGGTCGGTCAGTGGCTCGCGACAGTGGGGAGCCACGGCAACGTCGAACTCGACGTCAACCAGGGCCGTGGCGACGACGCCTTCGGGCTCGAAGCGGGCGACACCGTTCGAATACAGTTGTAGTCGTCCCGCAAGAACACGCTTACTCGCTCGACCAGTACTATCGGTATGGGCGGCGAACACACTGATCCACGGATCGTACGATCGTCCGTAGCCTGGCTCCGGGGCCTCTGGTCGTACTATCTCGGATACACCAATACCGCGCCTCACGCCGCTGCAGCGGCGGGGCTATCGCTGTTTGGGATCCTCACGTTCGTCGACCCGTGGTTTGCAGTGCTCGCTGCCGTCTCCTATCTTGCCCCGCCGATTTTTCTGTATGCGTTCCGTTCCGCTGAGGAGCCGTCGAACGGTGCTCCGAACCGCCACGAAGACGCGTCGCGGCGGGACGACCATCTGGTTCGGGGACCGAAACCCCCCGGTAGTGCTGATCAGCTGGATGGAGTCTCCGACAGCGATTCGGAGGACGGCGACACGGACAGCGATTCGGAGGACGGCGACACGGACAGCGATTCGGAGGACGGCGACACGGACAGCGACAACAATTGAACGCCCGGGACCGTCGGTCGCGGAGCAGTCACGCCGGTTTCTGGCAACTACGGTTTTTCTCGAATGCGTCGAAACTCGACCCGTATGGCACTGACACAGATTTCCCATGTGAGCGAGGACGGCGAGATGGCCGAGTGCATCGACAACTGCTTCGAGGCGGCACAGGCCGCCGAGTGGTGTGCGGACGAGTGCATCGGACTGGGCGACGAGGACATGTCCCGATGTATCCGGCTCTGCCGGGACGTCGCGGACGTGACGACCTTGCACGCGCGATTCATGGCCCGAAACTCCGGCTACGAGTCTGATCTCGCGAAGACCTGCGCGGACCTCTGTGAGGAGTGTGCAGACGAATGCGAACAGCACGATCACGACCACTGTCAGACCTGCGCGGAGGTGCTGCGGGAGTGTGCCGAAACGTGTCGCACCATGGCGTCCTAGGTTCGCGCTCTCAGATCGGCCACCAGCGCGTAGACGACGTAGCCGAACACGAGAAGCACCAGCGCGATCGCCACCCAGACGAGCAGAGCGAAGGCCAGCCCGCCGAGGGCGCTCATCGGTCGCCCTCCTGGCCGCCGTCGGTCATCGGTTCGTCGAGGGATCGCACGTCCGCGGCGAGCCGAGCGTGTTCGAACTCCGCGTCTGCCAGCCGGTCGGCGACGACCGTACACAGCGCCGAGACGACCGTCGCGCCGACGAAGGCGACGAGAAACGAGGGGGCGGGAAGCAGGTCGGCGAGGCCGGGAACGACAGTCAGGATGCCCCGGAGTGGCGGGAAGTACGCGACGCCGACGACGAGTCCGGCGAGGCTCGCGGCGACCGCACTGGCTTCGGTGAGCCGGGTCGAGTACAGGCCATAGAGGAAGGGGACGACGGTCGCGGCGGCGAGCAGGTCGGCGGTGAGGAACAGTTCGAGCACGCTGTACCCCTGTGCGCCGATCCAGATCGCACCGAGCGCGACGACGACCGTCAGCGTCCGGCCGGACAGGGAGAGCGTCCGACCGCTCGGCTCGTCGAGCACGCGGGCGAGATCCGCAGTCACGATGCTGGCGATGGCGTTGAACAGCGTGTCCGCGGAACTCATCACCAGCAGGACGGCGAGGACAACCAGAACGAGGAGGAGCCAGTCGGGGAACGCCTCGGCGGCGACGAGGAAGAAGGCGATGCTGGCGTTGCCCCCCTCGATCAGTCCCAGTCCGGCAGCGGCGACGCCGAACAGGCCAGCGAGCAGGACCATCGGCACGACCGCGATGGCGGCGACGCCAAAGGAGCGCTGGAGCGTCGGGGTATCCTTGCTCGCGTAGACACGTTGCCACATACCCTGATTGAGCAGGTTCGCGCCGACGATGGCGAAAACGACGTAGATCCCGAACTCGACGCCGGCGAGGTAGCCCGGATTCAGGAGGTCGGGGCTGGTAGCGACGGTCGTCGAGTGCACCTCGCCGGTGCCGCCGAGCGCGAACAGCGCGGCCCCAAAGCCGAGCGCGAGCAGCGGGAGGATCACGAGCGTCTGGATCGTGTCGGTGAAGATGCTCGCGACCAGCCCGCCGTAGGCGGTGTAGATCAGCACGAACCCGCCGATTAGCGCCGCCGTCTGCCACTGCGGGACGCCCGCCACCAGCGAGAGCGCCAGCGCGATCCCGGTCATCTCCGCGGCGAGGAAAATGAACATGTAGAACACCGAGATGAGGAGGACGTAGCCGTACATCCACGGTCCATACCGCGCGAGGACGTACTCGGTGAGGGTGTGGCCCTCCGGCATCAGTTCGCGGATTCGCGCGCCGATCGGGATGAACAGCAAGAGCGGAATCGCACTCCCGAGCGCATAGCCCATGATCGCCGGGACCCCCCCGAACGCGGCTCCTGCTTCTGCCGGACTGAAGAGGATCCACGCGCCCATGACGGAGGCGATCAGCGTCGCCGTCGTCGCCCCCGATCCGGCGGAGTTTCGCGCGGAGACGAACTGCTCCAGCGAGTCGACCCGCCCGCGGGAGTACCAGAGCCCGAGGAGGGTAAACGCCGCCAGTGTTACCGTCGTGACGCCGAGCGCGACCCCAGTCGTGATCACCTATCGGTCCTCCGTCGAATCGGCTACTCGAAGCGACGGCGGCGACTGTTCGTACGCGACGTCGAAGAAGGCTGCTTCCAGCCGGACGGTGCGGTCGAACAGGTCGGACACTCGCGCTTGCCGTCGCGGGGAGAGCGTCGGGCCGATCCGATCCAGCTCCTCGCGCAGCCACTCGACGAACGACCGGAACGAGGTGATCGCGTGCAGATCGATCCATTCCGCGAGGTAGAACTGTTCGGGTGGATCGTCGACGCCACTGGCCCACTCCAGATAGATCCACTCCGCGGGGACGAGCACGGCGAGGGTCTCGGCGTAGCCGCCCTCCTGACCCGTCCGCACGAGTAGGTCCTCGAACGCCGCCGTTGCGGGGGCTAGTTCCGGATCGGTCCGCTCGCTCTCGGGCACGTCCAGCGCGTCGAAAGAGCGCTGGAAGTAGTCGTTTTCGTCGCTGGTGATGGCGTCGAGGAACTCGATCAGCCGTCGCTTCTCGCCCATCGTCGGCGCGTCGGCGACCGCCTCCGCGAACGTGCCGACCAGCGTGTTCACGAACGCGTAGTCCTGCACCAGATACCGGGCCATCACGTGGTCGTCGATGGTCCCGTCAATCAGCTCCTGTGTGAACCGATGCTTGACCGCCTCGGTCCACGTCGGTTCGGTTCGCTCGCGGAGCCAGTCAGTAAAGCGCGGCTCCGAAACCTGCTCGGCGTACGTTTCGTAGGACGCCGGAACGTCTTCTGACTCTGCAGCACTCACAGGTCCCACCCCTCCTGCGTGTAGGCCATCTCCCAGAACTGGTGTTCGAGTCGTGCGCTCGTCAGGAACGCCTCGCGCATGGCGTCGTGCTCGCCCGGGTAGCGCTCGCCACAGCGATCCACGAACTCGCGCATCCAGTCGACGGCCTCGTAGAACTCCTCGCTGGTGTACTTCTCGATGAACGGGGTGTAGCGGTGCTCGCCCTCGGCCAGTTCGGCCATGTGCTCGGCGATGTCGAGATAGCCCTGTCCACAGGGGTAGATCGCCGCGGCAATCTCGGCGAGCGAGCCCTCGTGGGCGGTCCGCACGAGGAAGTTGGTGTAGGCCACGCAGGTCGGCGCTTTCGTCGTCGCTTCGAGCTCCTCGACCGAGAGCCCGTAGTCGGCGGCGAACTCCCGGTGGAGATCCATCTCGTAATCCAGCGTCGTGTGGGCGACGCCGAGCAGATTCGTCATCGTCTCCTCGTCTCTGGCTTTCGTGCCCGCGATGGCGAACGTCCGCGCGTAATCGAGCAGATACCGGTAGTCCTGGCACACCCACGTCTGGAACGCCGCGGGATCGAGTGTCCCGTCCGCGAGTTCGGTCACGAACGGGTGTTCTTTCTGTGCCGCCCAGATCTCCTCTCCCTCGTCGAGCAGTTCGTCGCTGAAACTCATCACTCGTATGCAGGCGATTGCCGCGTGTTATAACTTACTAATATTACTCGACTATATTAGCTCGGCCCGACCGGTGCGGGACAACATCTATTCTGGATCGGTCCGATGTCCCGGTATGGCTGTTCGACGTCTCCGCGAAGACGATATTCCCGAACTCGTCGAGGAGCTCTGGCATCCCTTCGCCAGGGAGATGGCGGAACTGGATTCGTACAATGACCTCGTTCCCCGATACGGCGAACTGTCCGACGAGGCCCGCTCTGATGCCATTGCCTACCGACGTGCGCAGTTCGAGAACGACGAACATGCGATATTCGTTGCGGAGTCCGACGGCGAGATAGCGGGGTACGTCCACGTCAAACACAAAAAAGCGCCAGAAGTGTTCGCGCGCGGCGCGGAAGCGAACATCAGTGAAGTGTATGTAGTGCCGGACCATCGTGGTGACGGGCTGGCGGGCGAGCTGATGGACTCCGCTGAGGAATGGGCTGCCGACCGCGAGCACGAGCGTGTCACGCTCTCTGTCAACGCCGACAACGACCTCGCGAGAACGCTCTACGAGTCACGGGGGTACGAGATTCGGCGGCACAAGATGGACAGGCGTCTGGAGTGACTGTGTATTCATCAATTTTCAGCCTGGGATTCCTCGACTGGATCGTAGATTGTAGCGTTTAGAACCCCGTCAGCTACCCGCTTCAGGTCGGCGTCGTGAGTCAACAGCTCCGTCACGTCCCTTCGTTCGGCGGCAGCGAGAATAGTCGCGTCACGCCCGCCCAGTCCAGTGTTCTGGTGAGCGTTCAGAATCGCGTTCGCTCGACGGACATCATCCGGTGTGAGTGGTGCTACCGCGGTGCCTTCGAGATTCAGAAACCGATCGACCGTCGACTCGCTGTTGGCTACTTGGTTGGTCAGGTAGTGAACCACCTCCATCTGGATGACTGTCGTCGTGAACAACGTCTCCGATCGGAGCAGGTCAGCAACCTCGGCCCGGACAAACTGGTGTTCCTGCAGGTCCGCATCGAGATAGTACACCCAGATATTGGCGTCGAGACAGTACATCAGAGATCCGATGTCCAGTCTCGTTTGAGATCGTCCGGCGTAATCTCCTCGGCAGCCGAACGACGAGTCTCCTCGTTGATACACCCTTCCAGCGCGTCTACCGCATCGCTCCGGTCAACCTCTCTACGGATCACAATGTCTCCTCCTTGGAGCTCAATCCGGACTGGTTCTCCAGGGTCGATATCAAGACGATCACGGATTTCTTTCGGGATTGTCACTCGACCCTTTCGATCGATACGGCGGTCCGTACTCATAGCTCCCACTATGGTGGGAACAAACAAATGGCTTTGCACTCGAGGCATGATCCGTGTCGCTGAGACGAATCACACCGGTTGACCGTACACACTCGCAAGCGCCGACTTGAGCAGTACTGCCCCAGCGAGGAAGTCCAGCACGACAGCGACCAACGGTAACAGGTACGCGTCGCTCAGCGGGCCACTGTACCCGACCGATGGCAGGACTACGCCGCTGGTAGTGAGTGCGGCTGTACCCAGTACGATCAGAGCTAACTACAAATTCTACAATTTCTACAACTTTCACCATACTGCTCGGTGGGATCTGCATATTGGTTCCTGAAGCACGTTTCGCAATGTTCTCAGAACAGAGTGGACTCTTTGCCCGCGGAGAGGGGTCTGGTCCTGTTCATCTGGCCGGACCGGTCAAAAATGAAACGCCCGACCGCTTACTCGGCTGCTACTCGCCGCTGACTGCGGGTTCGAGACTCAACCTGTCACTCAGCAGCGATCACGTCGTCGATCCGCGCGATCATCGTCGCGGCCTCGGTAGCGCTCTCGATGGCCTCGTGTTTGACGGCTGCGGGGTCGACGACACCGTGCTCGACCGGGTCGCCGACCTCGCGGAACTGACCGTCGATAATCAGGCCCGCACGGCCCGAATCGTCGTGTTCGCCGCGGAGTTCGACCAGCGAGTCGATGGCGTCGACGCCGCCGTTCTCGGCGAGTGTGCGCGGGACGGTGTCGAGCGCGTCGGCAAAGGCCTCGACGGCGAGCTGTTTGCGTCCGGAGACACCCGCGGCTTCGGCGCGGATGTGTGCTGCCATGGCAATCTCGGTTGCACCAGCGCCGGGGACGACGTTGCCGGTGTCGGCGGCCGAGGAGACGACGTCCAGCGCGTCACGCAGAGCGCGTTCGAGTTCGTTGACGACGTGTTCGGTGCCGCCGCGGACGAGTACGGTGACAGACTCGGCCGCCGCGCCCCCCTCGATGAACACGAGGGAGTCCTCCGCGAAGTGTTCGGTCTGGATCGAGTCGGCGTGGCCGAACTCCTCGCTCGTGAAGTCTTCGAGCGCGCCGACGCGGCGCGCGCCCGTGGCGCTGGCGATGCCGCGGATGTCGCTGCTCGAAAGGCTATCGAAGGCGAGGATACCCTCGTTGGCGAGCATCGAGGCGACGCGGTCGTCGATATCCTCGCTGTTGAAGAGGACGTCAACTCCGGAGTCGATGATCGCCGCTGCGGTCTCTTTCAGCTCGGACTCCTCGGCATCCATCGCGGCGTTGAGCTGGTCGATACTGTCGATATTGTACTCGGCGTCGACGTCGCCGGTCTTGACGCCGAGTTCGACATCGAGCAGGCCGATATCGGCGTCATCGACTGCGTCGGGCATCCCGTCGTGGACCGGCTCCTCGTCGAGGGCGATGCCTTCGATGAGTTCGGTCTCGCCGGAGGAACCGCCGACCTGCGTCTGTAGCGTGATGTTGTCTCGGTCGATATTTCCGTTACCGGAGAGATGCGTCACGGCGTCGACGACGGTCTGGGCGAGCGATTCGGCGGTGACGCCGCCGGTGCCCTTGCCGGTCATGCTGGATTCGGCGACCGATCGCAGGAGCTCCTCGTCGACCGCGTCGTCGAGCGTCATCTCGTCGATGGCCTCGTGGGCGAGTGCTGCGGCCTCGTGATACCCCTCCACGACTGTCGTTGCGTGGACGTCGTCCTCGAAGAGGCTCTCGGCCTGTGCGAGTAGCTGTCCGGCGATGATCGCCGCGGTCGTCGTTCCGTCGCCAATCTCGTCTTCCTGCGTCTGGGCGACGTCGACGATCATCTCCGCGGCGGGATGCTCGATGTCCATCTCCTCGAGTATCGTCGCACCGTCGTTCGTGATGACGACGTCACCGGAGTCCGACACCAGCATCTTGTCCATCCCGCGGGGGCCGAGTGTGGTGCGTACGGCCTCACTGATCGCCTTCCCGGCGGTGATATTCGACTGCTGGGCGTCTTTCCCCGACGTGCGCTCGGAGTCCTCGCTCAGAATAAAGAGTGGCTGTCCACCCATGCGTCGCTGACGGTTTGCGTTTGCCATGGTAATCTACGATTGATATGTACCTTGCAATTCTATATAAAGCTTGCTGAAACGGTCCGTGTGGGTTTCGATGATCCGACTACCTGTCGTTCCGCTCGAACCGGTAGCTAAAACAGGGGCGGCGCGAAAGATCCGACTATGCTGGAGCTGGAACATCGGTTTCGCGTCGTCGACGTCCACGTCCGGCTCAACGCGGATCCCGGATCGAGTACGGGCCGGTCGATTACACCGGATACGCTAGAGCGCGAGATGCATCAGGCGGGTGTCGTCCGGTCGGTGGTCTTTCCGGGCCAGCGATCCAAGACCGATTATCTCCGCTCAAACAACGCGGTCGCCCGCCTGAGCGTCGACCGACCGTTCGTCGCGTTCGCCCGGATCAACGGGACGCGCGACCCCGGCCGTGGTGCGACTTCACAGCTCCGAAACCTGACTGCCTCCCGTGAGGAGTATCATACGACGCCCGAGGACATCGAACAGTACGCCTACGACGACCGGTTCCACGGCTTCAAACTCGATCCTGTCCGTGACGGGATTCCCGACGACGAGGTGCTCGCGGTGCTCGAAGACGTCGGGTTGCCGGTGCTCGTTCATGGCGACGAGCGGGTCCCTCCCGAAACGATCGCGGACGAACTCCTCGGTCGCTCGTTCTCCGTGATTCTCGCCCACTTCGGCGGTCATCCCCTGAATCAGGACGCGATGGATCGAGGGATCGACCTCCTCGACGAGTACGACGATTACTATCTGGATACGAGCTACGTCCGGTATCGGGATCAACTCGAACGGGCCTTGCTCGAATACCCCGACCGTATCCTGTTCGGGAGCGGCGGTCCGAAGACCCACCCGAACGTCGCCGTGATGGAGATTCTCACGCTCGACGTCTCCGAGGACAAGCTGCACCGGGTGTTCGATACCAACCCATCGCGGGTGATCGACGCGCTCGCTCCCGACGGCGAGTAATCGAGCGTCAGTGCGGGCGGCAGCTCACCGGCGATCGTATCGCTGGACTGCGCGGTCGTGGCGACTCGAAATCCCGTTCGGGTTCCGGCGATACGAGCGGTCGGCACGACGGGCCCGAAGTCCGGCGTAGACGCCAGCGAGCAACCCTCCGATCACGTCCCGACCGCTCCGTAACCAGACCGTCGGCTGGAGGTCACCACGCGTGACATCGCCCGCCGCGTCGATCGAATCACGCAACGCCCGCCAGAGCGTCCTGGCCCCTGTCTGTGGTCGGATTCCGTAGTTCTTGACGAGCCGATACGCCCGTGAGCGGTAGCTGTAACCGATCTCCCGATCTAGCTCGCCTCCATCGACCTCGTACTCTCCCCTGACGCTCATTTCGCCGTTCCACGTAATCGAGTAGCTCATCCCGGCGAGACGGTGGGACGCGTCGCGTTCGCCATCGCTTGCGAGATACTCGTCGAAGCCATCGAGCGCGCGGAGGGTATCCGCCGTGAACGCCACGTTATCGCCGTTGAAAAACGTCACTGTCCGTCCAGCTACGGTCTCCGTTGTTTCCGTCTCGGTCGTCACTCCGGCACGGAGGCTCCGGTGTGTCGGCCCAGTGACAACCTCGGCACCGGAGTCAAGCGCGGTCACTACCGCGTCGTACCACGATGGCTCGACCACGTACGTGCTGTCGACGATCGCGATCCCATCACCAGTCGCCGTTTCGATTCCGGCGTTTCTGGCAACGTTTTCGTTCCGTTCCGAGACCTCGACGAGCACGTCGACATCGTCGCGATCCCGTACCATCCCGGTCGTCCCGTCGGACGACGGGCCGTTGACGACAATCAGCTCTATCTCTCCAGCGTGCTCTGCAAGCGCGTCGAGGCAGCACCGTAGCTCCTCCCGGTTGTTCAGCGTAGGAACTACTACCGAGAGGTCCATATTCCCCGGTTCCCCTGCCAGAGCTATAAATATCCCGAAAGTACGTATGGGTACTCAGACGGTGGCGTGCCAGTACGAGACTGACGCGATCGAATCGCCGATCGGGCTCTTTCCGATCGTCGTATCGACACGGCGGAACACGTTCGCAAGCGAGTTCGGCAGCGACCGATAAAACCCGTAGGGAAGGACGAAGTCGTGCGAGTCTCCGACTAGCTCCAGTCCGGCACCCTTGACAAGAGAGTGGACCTCGGAGCGTGAGTACAGTCGCGAGCCCATCGGGAGCGCCCAGTTGTAGATACTGCGCGTACTGGTGTTTTTGAACGTATCGAACATGACATCGCCGTTCGAGACGCGCTTGATCTCCGCGAGATACTCAGCGGGGGTATCCGCGAGGTGGAAAAACCGCATGGCAATAACGGCGTCGAACTCGCCGTCCTCGAACGGGAGCCGCCCCGCGTCGCCGCGCATGAACTCGACGGTCTCACCAACTCCGGCGGCGTCGGCTTTCGTTCGGGCTTCGCCGAGCATCTCCGCCGAGATGTCCAGACCGACGATATCGGCCCCGCGCTCGGCTAGCATCGCGGTGAACCGGCCGGTACCGCAGGCTATCTCGAGGATCTTCTTGTCCTCGACGGGCCCGATCGCATCGAGCACGGCTTCTTTCTCCCGTCGGTCGATAAGTCGACCGCCCTGGGAGAACCGCTTGTCGTCGTATTCCTGGGCGACATCGGTCGCCTGGTACCACTCCTGCCCTTTCACGCTTATCGGGAGTATCCTTCCCGGGGATAAAACGATACTGGAAACGGATCGGTAGGTCGGCTTCGCAGGGTCGGTGCTGTCCCGTGGTCCCGTGCAAGTATTGCGAAAGACCGTGTGAGTTGGGTATGGCATATATACTCTTAATATTATTCTATTTATTTTGACCTCCATATAGACAAGTTTTACCATCTCCGACAGCCCCTGGTGGTGTATGAGCACGATCACGGGTGAACGCTCGGACAGCATCGAAGAACCCCTCTCGGATGCGGAGTATCGCGAGCGCCTCCGCGAACTCCCCCCGAGCGCGAAACTGATCGCGAAAGTACTCGAAACCGACGCGCCGCTCTCGCAGGGCCAGCTTGCAGAAGAGTCCCTTCTCCCGGACCGCACCGTCCGCTACGCGCTCAACCGACTCGAAGAGGTCGATCTGATCGGCTCCCGGTACAGCTTCCGTGACGCACGCAAGCAGGTCTACTTCCTGCACAACTAGACAGTCCGTTTTTATCCGACCTCGCCGTAGCCTCCGGGAATGAGTCCCGTTCGGCGCGTACCGATCGATCTGGACGCCCGCGTTCCGACCGGTTCGACGAACGCGTACGTCGTCGGTCGCCATGATGGCGTCCTCGTCGATCCGGCCCGGCGCACCGAGGCGCTCGATGCCCTCGTCGAACAGCGCGTGCCCTCCCGCCTCCTTGTCACCCACGCACATCCCGACCACGTCGGCGCTGTCGCCGAATACGCCGACGAGTACGATCTGACCGTCCTCGCACGGGCTGGGTATGAACACCGATTCGAGCGCGCCACGGGGATCGCTCCCGAGAAAACGGTTCGCGACGGGGCGCTCATCGGTGCGGGGACTCACACGCTTCGAGCGATCGCAACGCCCGGCCACTCCCCGGACCATCTCGCCCTCGATGTTCTCGGTGGCTCCGAGAGGAGCCTGCTGGTCGGTGATCTCGCTGTCGCCGAGGGCAGTGTCTTCGTCGGCGGACAGGACGGTGACATGCGGGGCTATCTCACCGCGCTCCGGCGACTGCTGGCGCGTGATCCCGACCGGCTCTATCCGGGACACGGCCCCGTCATCGGGGAGCCGGGCGAGACGGTGTCCCGGCTCATCGCCCACCGAATTGATCGAGAGCGCCGCGTCGAGCGAGCGGTCCAGGAGGGTGCAAGCACACCTGAAGAGATCGTCGAACAGGCATACGAGAAATCACTCGATGGCGTCCGTGATCTGGCCCGGGATACCGTAGTCGCCCACCTCGAAAAGCTCGCCGTCGAGGGGCGAGTTCTGTGGGACGGGGTCGCTGCTCGCCCGCATTGAGGGGAAAATCACTGCCTTCTGGTCGTCAGGAACGCGACCCTTTTGCCCGCCCGCCCGCTCGCTATCGTATGGAGAGCCTCGAAGCCGAACTGGAGCGTGCGACGGCGCTCGACGTCGACGAGCTAGCCGACGCCATCGAGACCATCGGATTCGAGTGCACACGCTGTGGTGCCTGCTGCAAAGCTGACGACGAGGACCCGCATACGGCGACGGTATTCCCGGACGAGGTCCGGGAGTTACAGGACGGTGGATACGACTGGCGGGACGTTGCGCGGCCGATGCCCTACGGCATCCAGGAAGGAGAAGACGGTCCCGAAGGCGAGACGTTCGAGTGGGCGCTCGAAACGGACGACTGCGGTGACTGCCAGTTTTACGCGGAAGCGGATGACGGCACCGGAGCCTGTACCGTCCACGAGGACCGCCCGTTGATCTGTGCAACCTATCCGTTCAGTGTTGCGCTCGGCGGCACCAGTCAGCCGATGGGTGAGGCGGTCGACGAATCGGGGATGGTCCGTGCACACGAGTGTGAGGGACTCGGGCGGGCGATCAGTCGTGAGGATGCTGAAGCGCTCGCTGAGGCACTCAAAGAACGGGCGATCCGCGAGCTGGAAGAAGCGATCGGAGTACGCGACAACTACGTCCCGACCGGCCGGGACGGCATTGTCGTCTACGATTCGGAGGGGCCAAAAGACCGAGACGGAGAGAAGATCCGCTAGAAGCTTTCTTCGACGATCTCTCCGACCGCGAAGTTCGATTTCACTTCGGTGATCTCGACTTTGACCCGTTCACCGACCTCGGCGTCCGGGACGATAATCACGTAGCCGCGCTCGACGCGGGCGATCCCGTCGCCCTGCTTGCCGATATCCTCGATCTCCACGTAGCGTGTCTCGTTGATCTCGACCGGTGGCTGTGGCTCCGGTGGTGTTCCCCTCTTGTCGTTCGATTCGCTCCCCGTTTCGGCGTCAATCTCGCGCTCGATAAGCGCAACGCGGTAGGTGTCTCCGGCATCGATCTCGCCGGTTTCGACTTCGCGCCGCGGGATCTCGACCACGTAGTTGTCCTCCTCCGCTCGCACCTCAGCACTGAACAGACACAGCAGTTTGTCAGATATCTCCAAGGTCAAATACCTCCATCCCAACCGTTGTAGTCGTCTGTAATAGTAGTGTCGGCGGAGAAACGTGCGGAATCAGTACACCAGTGTTTCTGGCGGCTATATTCGCCGCAAAAACGCCGGATCAATCCAGCGGTCCAGTCAGCGTCAGTCCGCTCCATCTGGCCGCCCCGCCAGCGTAAACTCCGTCAGATACGACGACCTTTTTCCGCCTCGGGATCGCCGGTGGCGACCGCTCGGCGCAAAAATCTCGGCCAAAAAGGCCGACGCGGCACGCCGCGTCGGTACACCTCCTATCTCCACTCCTCATCGCGCCCGTGTGAACTCCGTCAGATCGACATCCGCCTCGATCTCCGCGGGGGTGTCGTAGGGGCGGTTGACGACGATGTCGCCCGCTCGCTGTTTGCCGATCCCCGGAATCGCAGTGAGTTCATCCATCGACGCCGCGTTGACGTCGAGGGGGTAGGGAACGCCCGTCACCGACCGGTAGCCGTGATCGACGATCGCCACGTCGATCTTCCGGTCGAGTTCGAGTTCGCCCGGGATGCCGACCAGCAGCGGGTAGGTCCCGAGCTGTCGGCCGAACGTCTTCCCGTCCTGATGGTACTCCAGGTGGACGTCCGGCAGGCGCGTTCCGGGCGGGGCAAGCCGCTGGAGCATCGGGTTGTCGATCTCCTCGCGTACCTCGCGTTTGTACTGCTTGAACTGCTTTTTGTGGTCGCGGGCGATCTCCGCGCCGGTCTCGGACATGTCGGTCCCGGCGAAGGCCATCACCTGCCGGATGTTGACCCGGCGGAGCATCAGCCCCTCGTCGTAGACCCGGCGCAGGAAGTGCTTGTTGTGCGCGAACGTCTCCTCGCGTTCGCCCTTGAGACCGTGGACGAGGTTGATGCCCGGCAGGAGTTTCGGGAGCTGGTTGGGGACGTCTTTGCCGGTCGCAGGGCCGTACGGTTTCTCCGCCCCGTCCGGCTCCTGGCCGGGTCGCCAGCCGCCCTCCTCGTTGACGATCCGCACCGCTTCGAGACACTCGTCGGCGGTGACGTTCAGGTTGTTGTCGCTCATCACGTTCGGGTCGGCGGATTCGAGCCCGAAGGCGGCAGTATCGCCGGGCGTGTTGTGCTCGGCGATGATCCGGATCCCCTCGCGGGCCTTCTCGGGCCACTTGACGACGGTGATCGGGTTCATGTTGTCGAGGTGCAGCGTCTCCAGATCGGGCGCGACCTCGCGGATGCCGCCGTATAGCTGGCGCAAGGCGTCGGGATTCGGCTTCTCGCCGTCGCCGCCGTACGCGAGGATATCGGCCTGCCGACCGAGCCGGAAGTGTTTGACGCCGTGGTCGGCGAGCAGGTCGACCTCGGTGACGACCGACGGTGGCGGCCGGAAGTCGGGGTCGCCGTAGAGCGGTTCGGTACAGAACGAACAGCGGTACGGACAGCCCCGGGAGGTCTCCATCTCGCAGATGAGATAGTCGGGATGGTTCGGATGCTGTTCGACGATGAAGGTGCCGTCGGCAGCCCAGCGGTCGATCTCATCGTTCGAGCGCATCCGGTTGCCGAAGCCTTCGAGGCCGCTCTGGACGAGATCGTAGGCCGCGGCCTCGACGTCGCCTTTCGCCACGAAGTCGTAGTCCAGATCGTCCCGTTCGGTCTCGATACCCCCCTCGTTGCCGTCGCCGACGCCGAACTTCACCGGGCCACCCATCAGCGTGGTTCCCCTGGCCGTCCAGGCGAGTTCCTTCACTTCGTCGGGTTCGGCCGGTGTTCCGCCGACGTACTTGCCGGGGACCGTGATACCGCCGATGTAACAGAAGAGGTCGGCGTTTGCCACGTCCGCCCACTTCGATCGGTCGTCGCGGAGTTCGTCGATCGTGTGGTAGGTGATCTGCTCTCGCGGGACACCGGCGTCGACCAGCGCCCCGGCTGTGTAGCGTGGGTACGTCGAGATGTACGGCGGAACCCCGAAGTGAGCGGGCTCGTCGACGTAGCCGTCGACGAGGGTCACGTCGAGCGTCGCGGGGTCAGTCATACCCCCCTGTACCGTCTCGACGGTGAAAACCCATGCGAAAGCCGGGACGGTGCTGGCCGGTTGGCAACAGTTAGTTATGGCTCTGACATCGCTCTCGACGGCGACTCGATCGACGAGCGCTAGGTCATCGTCTTCGCGGATGAGGACTAGGTCGCGCTGGACGATGTCGACGCGTGGGTCGCGGGCGAGGGGGATGGCGAAGAACGGTTCGCGGCCCACACCGAGGTGTCGGCCGAGCAGTACGGCAGGACGGTGGTTGTCTCGGGAACGCGAGACACAGTTAATCCGTTCGTCGGGCTGTACAGCCCGTGAACCACTACGACTCCGAGTACGTCCCGCGGTAGCCCGCCCGCGCTTCGAGCACGAGATAGCCGAGGCCGACGAGCGCAGCGAGCGTTAGTCCCACCGACTGCACCGAGACTGACCCGACCATACGCCCGCCCGCGACGGCAATGACGACGCCCAGCGCGAGCACCGTCCCGAGCGCGCCGACGAAGCGCCAGCGGCTCTCGACCGGCACCATCCCGTCCTCGCCACGGAGGGCGAGATACAGGTGTGAGCCGCCAAAGATCAGTCCGTAAAAGACGACGAAGAGCGCGAGGCTGGCCGGTTCGGCGAGCGATCCCGTTCCGATGTCCTGGGCGGCCGCTGCAAACAGCAACAGGAAAGCGACGACGACTGCGAGGACGTGAGCGATGGTATCGCGTGAGGGCATACTGAATCATTCTCATGTAGTGACAAAAACTTGCTGTTGGTGCCGCGATAGCGTCCCCACAGCCTGTTTCACCGGTCATACTTCGATACCGTGGTGTCACGATATCACATTGTAACAATGTAACACGCAAGACGGCGGAGGGATACTACAACCAGACCCGCTGATATCGCGTCCACCCCTAGCGAGTCCCCCACCGGTCGTCGATTCGTTCGGCCGTATCGCTGCGCTCGCCGCCCGTCTGGTACGTATTGCTTACCGATCTCCGCCGGCAAGATCAGCGTCAGCCGTACGTCTGACGCACGAGGGGAAAGATAATTAACCTCCACTTAGTAACACTGGTCAAATGGACTCAATCGTGGACGATGCCATCGACGAGGCCGAAGAGGGGGAGGAGGGGCCACCGGACCAGCACAGTGTGAACCCGTCGGGAACGATGACCGACGACGAACTCGAAGACGTCCTGCAAGACCTGCAGACGAACATCACGGTGGTCGGCTGTGGCGGCGCAGGCGGCAACACCGTCGATCGAATGTTCGAGGAAGGAATCCACGGCGCGAAGTTGGTCGCAGCCAACACCGACGTCCAGCATCTGGTGGAGATCGAGGCCGACACCAAGATCCTGATGGGTGAACAGAAGACCCAGGGCCGCGGGGCAGGCTCGCTCCCGCAGGTCGGCGAGGAAGCCGCCATCGAGAGTCAGGAGGAGATCTACGACGCCGTCGACGGCTCCGATATGGTCTTTGTCACGGCCGGACTCGGCGGCGGCACCGGCACGGGCAGTGCCCCGGTTGTCGCGAAGGCAGCCCGCGAGAGCGGCGCGCTGACCATCGCCATCGTCACGACGCCGTTTACGGCCGAGGGCGAGGTCCGGCGCACCAACGCCGAGGCTGGACTCGAACGGCTCCGTGACGTCGCCGACACCGTCATCGTCGTCCCGAACGACCGCCTACTCGACTCGGTGGGCAAGCTGCCCGTCCGGCAGGCGTTCAAGGTCAGCGACGAGGTGCTGATGCGCTCGGTCAAGGGGATCACCGAACTGATCACCAAACCCGGTCTCGTCAATCTGGACTTCGCCGACGTCCGGACCGTGATGGAACGTGGCGGCGTCGCCATGATCGGGCTCGGCGAGTCCGATTCGGATGCGAAGGCCCAGGACTCGGTAAAGACGGCGCTTCGCTCGCCGCTGCTCGACGTCGACATCTCCGGCGCGAACTCCGCGCTGGTCAACGTCACCGGCGGCTCGGACATGTCTATCGAGGAGGCCGAAGGCGTTGTCGAGGAGATCTACGACCGGATCGATCCGGACGCGCGGATCATCTGGGGCACCTCCGTCGACGAGGAACTCGAAGGCATGATGCGAACGATGATCGTCGTCACCGGCGTCGACTCCCCCCAGATCTACGGTGGCAGCGACGAGGACGAGCCCCAGCCCGAGCCACAGGGTCGAGCGCCGGAGACGCAGGGCCAGCCCGCTGATGGGGTCGAGGATATCGACTTCGTCGAGTAGCTCCGTTCTCGCTACTTTCACGGCAGTCCACACGAACCGCTATCTATGAGCAATAGCGATACCGCCGTGATTCGCGTCGGCGTCGACGTCGGCGGGACCTTCACCGACGTGACGCTGGTCGACGCCGAGGGCGGGCTGACGACGGCGAAAGTGGCGACGACGGCCGACCAGAGCGAGGGCGTCCTCGCGGGGATCAAGCGTGCCTGCGAGCGAGCAGGGATCGACCCCACGGCAATCGACCGATTCCGCCACGCGACGACCGTCTCGGTCAACGCCCTGCTGGAGGGGGACGGGGCAACCACCGCGCTGGTGACGACCAACGGGTTCCGCGTCGTGCTCGAACTGGGTCGGCAGGACCGACCTTCGCTGTACGACCTCTCGGATCGGCCACCGGAACCGCTGGTTCCCCGCGAGCGGCGGATCGGGGTCGGCGAGCGCGTCACGCCCGAGGGCGTCGAGCGAGTGGTCGATCCCGAAGATGTTCGCGAACTCGCCGACCGGCTGCCCGAGGACATCGACAGCGTCGCCGTCTCGTTTCTGCACGCGTACGCCGAGCCACGGAACGAGCGCGTTGTCGCCGATGCACTCCGAGAACTACTGGACGTCCCGGTGTCGGCCAGCCACGAGGTGCTCGCCGAGTTCCGCGAGTACGAGCGCACCGCGACGACCGTCGTTGACGCGTACGTCCGGCCGACCATCGACGCCTATCTCTCGCAGCTTTCCGACCGTGCCACCGACGCCGGAATCCCTGCACCGCGGGTGATGCAGTCGAACGGTGGGATCGCAGACGCCGGGACGGTCAGGCGTCGCGCCGTAACCTCCGTCCTCTCCGGTCCCGCCGCGGGCGTCGTGGGGGCAAGCGCCGTCTCGGACCGGCTCGACCGCCCGAATCTCGTTACCTTCGACATGGGTGGGACATCGAGCGACGTGAGCCTGATCCGTGAGGGGGCAGCCGAGCGAACGACCGAGACGACGATCGACGGGCGGCCGATCCGCGTGCCCGTCGTCGACGTCAGCACCGTCGGGGCGGGTGGCGGCTCTATCGCGTGGGTTGACGCCGGTGGCGCACTGCGCGTCGGCCCGCGCTCAGCCGGCGCGTCGCCCGGGCCCGCCTGTTACGGCAAGGGTGGGACGGAGCCGACTGTCACCGACGCCGCGGTGGCGCTTGGCTACATCGGCACGAGCACCGAACTCGGCGGTGAGCTGTCGGTCGACCGGTCGGCAGCGCTGGACGCGCTCGATCGGCTCGCCGACGAGGCGGGACTGGACGGTCCGGTCGCGACCGCCGAAGGCGTCTACGAGGTCGCCAACGCGAGTATGAGCCGGCCGATACGCTCCGTAACTGTCGAACGTGGGTACGATCCCCGCTCGTTCGGGCTAGTCGCCTTCGGTGGCGCGGGCCCGATGCACGCGGCCGCGCTAGCCGAGCGCCTCGACATCGACACGGTGGTCGTCCCGCGCGCCTCGGGCGTGCTCTCGGCGTACGGCCTGCTCGTCGCCGACGAGAAACACGATGCGGTGCGCACACACCGCGTGCGGCTGGATGCCGCCGACTCCGAGCGCCTCGCGGAACTGCTTGCCGACCTGCGCGAGGACGTCCTCGCGGATGCGAGCGACCCGGATGCGGCGAGGGTCGAATATGCCGCCGACCTCCGCTACGTCGGCCAGAGTTACGAGCTCGACGTCGATATCGGCGAGGACGAGACCGTCGAACTAGCCGCGCTCGCAACCCGATTTGCCCAAGCGCACGAACGGGCACACGGCTATCGGATGGACGAGACGGTCGAACTCGTCAACCTGCGTGCCACGGCGACGATCCATGAACCCCAGCTGGACATCGCGTACGAGCCAGCAAGCAATCCACGAACCGGTAAGCGGGCGGCCCGCTTCGACGCCGAGGTCTACGAGACACAGGTGTACGACCGCAAAGCGGTACCCGCTGGAGCAGAGGTCGGTGGGCCGGCTATCGTCGAGGGTACAGAGAGTACGATCGTCGTGCCGCCCGCCTGGACCGGGGTCGTCGAGCAGGATGGGACACTCGTCCTCGAACGGGGTGAAGACGATGAGTGAGCCCTTCGATCCGGTTTCCCTGGAGATCTTCCGGAACCAGTTAGAGGGCGTCGCCGAGGAGATGGGAGAACTACTGATCCGGAGCGCGTACTCGCCGAACATCAAGGAACGGCGGGACTGCTCGACGGCGCTGTTCGACGCCGACGGTCGACTGGTCGCACAGGCCGAACACATCCCGGTGCATCTCGGCGCGATGCCCGAAGCCGTCGCTGCCGTGCTCGACCGTGATCCCCGGCCGGGCGACGCGTTCGTCCTCAACGACCCGTATGCTGGTGGCACCCACCTGCCGGACGTGACGATGGTCACGCCGATCTCCGTTGAGAACGAAATCGTCGCCTACGCGGCCTCTCGCGCACATCACGCCGACGTCGGCGGGATGTCACCGGGGAGCATGCCAGCCGGAGCGACCGAGATCGTTCAGGAAGGGCTCCGGATCCCCCCGACGAGGCTGGTCGCGGCCGGAGAGCCACGGACGGAGATCCGCGAACTCCTGCTCTCGAACGTCAGAAACCCCGACGAGCGCCGCGCCGATCTGCGCGCCCAGCGTGGGGCCAACGACCGGGCTGGAGAGCGGATCGCCGACCTGGCCGCGGAGTACGGCGTCGATCGGCTTCGCGATGGTTTCGACGCCGTGCAGACCTACTCCCAGCGCCGAATGGCCGACGAGATCGAGGCCTTGCCGGATGGAACCTACCGTGGCACGGACGTGCTCGAAGGCGACGGCCAGACGGACGAGGAGATACAGATTGTTGCGACCGTTACGATTGATGGGGACCATCTCGCGGTCGATTTCGCGGGGACGGATCCACAGGTCGCGGGCAACGTCAACGCGCCCCTGTCGGTCGCCACGAGCGCCGTCTACTTCGTCGTCCGGTGTCTCACCGATCCGGACATCCCGGCCAACGGCGGCTGTTACGAGCCGCTCTCGATTACCGTCCCAGAGGGCAGCCTGCTGAACCCGACCCCGCCCGCCGCGGTCGTCGGTGGTAACGTCGAGACGAGCCAGCGCGTCACGGACGTCGTGTTCACCGCGCTCGCCGAAGCCGCTCCCGACCGCGTCCCAGCGCACGGACAGGGAACCATGAACAATCTCGTGATCGGCTCCTCGACGTTCACCTACTACGAGACGATCGGCGGCGGTGCGGGCGCACTCCCGGATGGTGAGGGGATCGACGGCCGACAGGTTGGGATGACCAACACGCTGAACACGCCGGTCGAGTCGATCGAACTCGAGTATCCGCTTCACGTCGAACGGTATGCGCTCCGGCCGGACAGTGGTGGTACAGGAGAGTACC